>Ga0070686_100000259_pt1 | contig 36127 bp, 33 predicted proteins | sample KBSS23LmetaG_FD_65654 | JGI IMG/M metagenome (GOLD analysis project Ga0070686, IMG submission 65654) | Switchgrass rhizosphere microbial communities from Kellogg Biological Station, Michigan, USA - KBS S2-3L metaG | ecosystem: Host-associated > Plants > Roots > Rhizosphere ... | reverse complement strand
GCGAAGATGGGCTTCCACGACGGCTGGGGCACCTGCGCCAATCAGCTCGGCGAAGTCGCCGCGGAGCTGGCACGATGAGGCGGGTCGTCTGCGCCGCCTTCGTCAGCCTCGATGGCGTGATGCAGGCGCCGGGCGGGCCCGAGGAGGATCCCACGGGCGGCTTTCGCTTCGGCGGCTGGACCTTTCCCTATTGGGACGAGGTAATGGGCGCGGCGATGGGCGAGAGCTTCGGCCGGCCGTTCGACCTGCTGCTCGGCCGCAAGACATATGAGATCTTCGCCGCGCACTGGCCCTATACGGAGGAGGAGCCCGCGGGCCTGTTCAACGCCGTGACCAAATATGTCGCCACCTCCTCGGCCGAGCCCCTGGCCTGGGAAAACAGCGTCCGGCTCGAAGGCGACGTCCCCCAAGCGGTCGCCCGCCTGAAACAAGGCGAGGGTCCCGATCTGCTCACCCAAGGCAGCTCGGTGCTGGTGCACTCGCTGCTCGCCGCGGGCCTGGTCGACGCGCTCAGCCTGCTCGTCTTTCCGGTGCTCCTCGGCCGCGGCAAGAGATTGTTCGGCGAGGAGACGAAGCCGGGCGAGCTGGAGCTGGTCTCGAGCCAGGTCTCGACCACGGGCGCGATCATCGCGCGCTACCGCCCGGTCGGGCCGGTGCGCACCGGATCGTTCCAGCTCGCCGATCCGTCGCCGGCCGAGCTCGCGCGCCGCGCGAAGTTGGAAGAGGAGGGCTGAAAGATGGCCGATCACGCCAAGGTTTCCCCGGTCTCCGTCACCGTCGAGCGCCGGATTGCCGCATCGCCCGAAATCGTGTTCGACGCCTGGCTCGAGCCGGAGGGCGTCGGCAAATGGCTGTTCGCCACGCCGGACGGCCTCATGGAGGAAGTGGAAATCGATCCCCGCGTCGGCGGCGGCTTCCGGATCGTGGAGCGGCGCGGCGACGCCCTCGCCGAGCATTATGGCGAATATGTCGCGCTCGATCGCCCGCGCCGTCTCGCCTTCGATTTCTGGACCAGCTTCAGCGCGGAGCGGACGCGCGTGACCATATCGATCGAACCCGACGGCGACGGCGCGCTGGTGACGCTTCGCCATGACGGCGTCTGGGCCGATTATGAAGAGCGGACCCAGAAGGGCTGGAACATGATGCTGGGCAATCTGGCCAAGGCGCTGGCATGAAAAACCCCTCTCCCGCCGGGAGAGGGGTTTTGACGTTCAGCCGCTCCTCCCTCGGGAGGAGGCGGAAATGACTAGCAGCGGGTTGCTTCGCTGCCGATCAGCGCGCCGAGCGCGCCGCCGATGATCGCGCCGGTCGTGCTGCCGCCGCGATGATAGCGGTAGCGGTAGCGCCCGCCGCGGCCGATCTCGCTTCCGACCAACGCGCCCGCGGCGCCGCCGACGATCGCGCCGGCGGTCGAATCGCCGCAGCGATAGCCGCGCCGGTAATAGGCCCGATCATAATAGCCCCGGTCGTAGTAGCCGCGGCGGTAATAGCCGTCATAATAAGCGGGGCCGTAATAGGAGCTGTAGTAGCTCGGCCCGTAATAACCCCCGTAATAGCCGCCGCCATAATAAGCGGGCGCATAGCCGACGTTCACATAGACGCGGGTGTGCGAGCGGTGGCGGGGGTAATGGCGATAGTCGCGGCCATAATAGCCGCGATAATAGCCCTGCGCGTCGGCGGCAGCCGGCAGCGCGGTGAGCGCGGTGGTGGCGGCCAAGGCGCCGAACATGACTTTCCTGAGCATGGCAAGGCTCTCCTGTTTCAATTCCGAGTCGGACATAGAATGACGTTCAATATCCCGCATTTCCAGCATTTTGCCTGAGCCGAAGCTGAACGCAACGGTTAACGCGGGTTCAGCGGCGCGCGGCGCGGCGGGAGCGCGGCATTGAGGATCGGCGTGGCCAGCCCAGCCAGCGCGGCGGGCAGGCGAACGTCGACCTTGCGCAGGTACCAATCGTCGCTTGTGTCCAAAATGGCCAAGCCGTCGATCGGACGGTCGTCCGGCGCCAGCCGGCTTGCGGTGCCGAGTCCTTCGCGCCCCGAGGGAGTCCGGTAGCCGACAACGGTCGGCCGAAGCCGCACGATGCGGTCGGACGGATAGGGGCCGGTCGGGAGCGGATCGCCTATTCCCTCGGCAGCGACCCGGCGGGCGAAGTCCATCTGCGCGGGGAAGGCCAGCGCGATCACCCTGGCCACCTCGAAGCGGCCGGAGGTGCCACCGAGGCTGTCGGAGATCTGGATCGCCGGCCCGTGGAGCGAAGGTGTCGCGCCCCGCAACAATTCCCGCGCGCCCAGACGCTGCGGAGTCACGATCAGGATCGCACCATTCGAACCGTAGAGGCCGAAGCAATGCCAGCCGCGTGGAGCGAGCACGCCAAGATCGCCGGAGACGTAATAAGCGAGCTGCGACGCGGCCGCCCGAGGGACTGCAGGCACTGTGGCGCGGCGTGGCGCGGCCTGCGGCCCCTGCTGTCCGTCGGACGCGCAGCCGACGAACGGCACCCGCCCCGGCGCGGCCGGCGCCGCGCCCGCCCAGGCCAGCGCCAGCAGCGCGAGTCCCGCCCGGATCACCCCCGCCGCGCTCTGCGCGCCGACGCCGCCGGAGCGGGGCTCACCCGCATCCCGGTGAAGCGGGCGATGAAGGCGTACATGTCGCTATATTCCTCGATCTGCTTGTCGGTCGGCTTGCCGGAGCCGTGGCCGGCGCGGGTCTCGATGCGGATCAGGTGCGGCGCGCCGTTCGGGTCCGCATGCTGCATGGCGGAGATATATTTGAAGCTGTGGCCGGGGACGACGCGGTCGTCCGTGTCGGCGGTGACGGCGAGGATCGGCGGGTAATGCACGCCCTCCCTGATGTTGTGGTACGGGGAATAGCGCCTGAGGATCCGGAAATCGGCCTCCCGGTTCGGATAGCCGTAATCGTCGACCCAGTAGCGGCCCGCGGTGAAGCGGTCGAAGCGCAGCATGTCCATCACGCCGACGCCGGGCAGGGCCGCCGCGAACAGATCGGGACGCTGGTTGACCACGGCGCCGACCAGCAGGCCGCCGTTCGAGCGGCCCTCGATCGCGAGCGTGCGAGGCGAGGCGATGTGGCGCGCGTGCAGATATTCGGCCGCGGCGATGAAATCGTCGAACACGTTCTGCTTGTTGGCGCGGCGGCCCGCATCGTGCCAGGCCTCGCCATATTCGCCGCCGCCGCGGATATTGGCGACCGCGAGCACGCCGCCCATGTCGACCCAGGTCATCCAGCGCGGCTGGAAGGCCGGCGTCGAGCTGATGTCGAACCCGCCATAGCCGTAGAGCAAAGTCGGCTGCGGATGGCGCAGGTCGAGCCCGCGCCGGTGGACCAGGAACATCGGAATGCGGGTGCCGTCGCGCGACGGGTAGAAGACTTGGCGCACGACGAACTGGGCCGGATCGAAATGCAGCCGCGGCTGGGCGAAGACGTTGCTCCGGCCGGTCGCGCTGTCGTAGCGATAGATCGACGTCGGCCGGTTGAAGCTGGCGAAGCTGTAGAAGGTCTCGCTCGAGGACCGGTCGCCGCGGAAGCCGCCGGTGCTGCCGATCCCCGGCAGGGCGACCGCCCCGATCCGGCGGCCGTCGAGGCCGAAGGTGCGCACCTCGCTCTTCGCGTCGACCAGATATTCGGCGATCAGCCGGTTGCCGACGATCGACGCATTGTCGAGCGTCGCCGCATCCTGCGGCACGATCTCGCTTATCGCCAGCCGGTCCTGCGCCACGTCGGTGGCGACGATGCGCTGACGCGGCGCGCCGTTGTTGGTCCGCCAGTAGAAGACGGTCCCATTGTTGCCGAGATAGTTCCAGTCATTCTCCATGCCTGTGATCAGCCGGCGCGGCCGGCGGTTCGGTGCACTGAGGTCGATGAGCGTGATCTCGTAGCGGGCGTCGGTCCCTTCGGACGAGCTGACGATCAGCCAATTGCCGTCCTCGGACACCTCGGCATTGTTGTTCCAGCGCGGGTGGTCGGGCGTCGCGAAGACCTCTCGGTCGGCGCTCTGCGGCGTGCCGAGCCGGTGGAAATAGACGACATGGTTCTCGTTCAGCTGCTGGAACTGATGCTCGCCGGGCTCGGGGAAGCGCGAGTAGAAGAAGCCCGATCCGTCCCTCGCCCAGTCGAGGTTCGAGAATTTGACCCAGCGCACCTCGTCGCCCGTCGGCCGGCCGGTGGCGACGTCGAGCACGCGCACCGTCCGCCAGTCGGTGCCGCCGTCCTGGATCGAATAAAGGAGATGGCTGCCGTCCTCGGAGGGCTGCCATTCGGCAAGCGCGGTGGCGCCGTCGCGCGACCAGGTGTTGGGATCGATGAGCATGCGCGGGGCGCCGGCGAGGCCGTCGCGGACGTAGAGGACCGCCTGGTTCTGGAGGCCGTCGTTGCGCGTGTAGAAATAGTGGTGGCCCTTGACCTCGGGGATTCCGAACCGCTCGTAATCGTACATCTGGGTCATCCGCGCGCGGAAGGCGGCGCGGGCCGGGAGGGTCGCGAGGAAGGACTGGGTCACCTGGTTCTGCGCGGTCACCCAGGCGCGGACCTGTTCGTCCCGGCGCACGTCGTTCTCGAGCCAGCGATAGGGATCGGCGACCCGCTCGCCGAACTGCTCCTCGACGACGCTGCCTCGCTGCGTCTCGGGATAATGGATTGCGGGGGTGGGCTGGGCCGATGCGATTGCGGCGAGCGGAAGCAGCAGGAGAGCGAGGGAGAGGCGCATGAGGCGGGGAACCTTCGTGAATAAGCGATGAGCCCGGAGGGTCCTAGCAGCCTTGTGCCGGGCGCGAAAAGCGCCAAAGAGACGATCATGAAAAAGCTGATCCTGGCCGCCCTCGCGCTCGCTCTCTCGGCCTGCGCGACCGTCGTTCCGCGCGCCGATCCGGGCTCGCCGGCCTCCTGGGCGCCAGTCGATCCGCAGCGCCTGTCCGACTGGACCCGCGAGCTCGCGTCGGACAATTTCCAGGGCCGGGCGCCAGGCACCGAGGGGGAGGCGCGGACGATCGCCTGGCTGAGCCAGCAGTTCCGCGCGCTCGGCCTCGAGCCGGGCGGCGAGAATGGCGGCTGGACCCAGCGCGTTCCCCTCGTCCGCACCCAGGTGCCCGCGCAATCGCGCTTCGCGATCGCCAGCCACGGCCAGACGATCGACCTGCAATCGCCGCGCGACCTCTATGTCAGCACGGTGCGCGAGACCGACCGCGTGCGCATCGAGAATGCGCCGATGGTGTTCGTCGGTTATGGCGTGACCGCGCCCGAACGCGGCTGGAACGATTTCGGCGACGTGGACCTGCGCGGCAGGATCGCCGTCTTCCTGGTCAACGATCCCGATTTCGAGGCGCAGGCGGGCGAGCCTGTCGCGGGGCGGTTCGGCGGGCGGGCGATGACCTATTACGGCCGCTGGACCTACAAGTTCGAGGAGGCGGCGCGGCGCGGCGCGATCGGCGCGCTCGTCATCCACGAGAGCGAGGGCGCCGGCTATGGCTGGAACACTGTCCAGGCGCCGGCGGGCGAGGCCTATAATGTCGTGCTCGGGCCCAATGCGGCGCAGCCGGTTTTGCTCCAGGGCTGGATGCAGCGGGACGTCGCGGTGGACCTGTTCCGCCGGGCCGGGCTCGATTTCGAGACGGTGAAGCGGCAGGCGCGCAGCGGCGCGTTCCGCCCGATCGAGCTCGGCGCAACCTTATCCGCCGACCTGCCGGTGACCAGCCGGCGGGTCGAAAGCCACAACGTCATCGCCAAGCTGACCGGCGCGCGCCGCCCCGAGGAGCGGATCATGTTCTCCGGCCATTGGGACGCCTATGGCATCGGCCCGGCCGACGCGCGCGGCGACACGATCCGTAACGGCGCCCATGACGACGGGCTCGGTATTGCCGGCGTGCTCGAGATCGCGCGCCTGTTCGCGGCTGGGCCGCGGCCCGAGCGCACCCTGCTCTTCGCCGCCTGGACCGGCGAGGAGCGCGGCCTGCTCGGCTCGGAATATGAGGCGACGAACCCGCTCTACCCGGCCGAGACGATGGTCGCGAACCTCACGCTCGACACGCTGCAATCGGCCGGGCCGGCGCGCGACGTGATCCTGATCGGCCAAGGCCAGAGCGACCTCGAGGATCTGATGGCGCGCATGGCGCTGAGCCAGGGACGGAGCGTCACGCCCGACGCCCAGCCCCAGCGCGGCCTCTTCTACCGCGCCGACCATTTCCCGCTCGCCAAGCGCGGCGTGCCCGTCCTGCTGCTGATGGCGCTCGGCGGCGGCGCCGACCTCGTCAACGGGGGACGCGAGGCGGGCGACCGCTGGGTCACCGAGTTCACCGCCCATTGCTACCATCAAACCTGCGACGAATGGTCGCCGAGCTGGGACCTGCGCGGCGCGGCGCAGGACGTCAGCCTCGCCTACCGGATCGGGCGGGAGCTGGCCAATTCTCGCGTTTGGCCGCAATGGCGCGCCGGCTCCGAGTTCCGCGCCGTGAGGGAGCGGTCGGCGGCGCAGCGCCGCTAGACGCTGAGCATTCGGATGAACGCGCTCATCGCCGCGCAGCGGGCGCTGGGGGCGCGCTCACCCGGCTGCCGTCGGGACCCCGGCCGTAGGGGCTGGTGAAGTCGCGGTCCGTGACGGGCGCGTGCGGATCGTCGCCCGGCTCGCGCACCGCCGGCAGGATCGAGCGCGGCACGATCATGTTGGTGTAGCTGATCTGGACGCGGCTGCTGTAATTGCCGGCCATGGTCGCGACGACCAGGTCGAGCTCCGGGATCACCGTCACTAGATTGCCGCCGGCGCCGCGCGCAGAGAAGCTGCGCACGATACGGTTCTTGTAGGGGAAATCCTCGATCCACCAGAGGTAGCCGTAATAGACGTGGGCGAGGTGATATTGCGGCGCGGTCGCTGCGGCGACGAAGCCGGGATCGAGGATCTGGCGACCCGCCCAGCTGCCGCGATTCAGCAGCAGCTGGCCGAACTTCAGATAGTCGCGCGGCAGGACCTGGACGCTGCCGCCGCCATAGGGCCGGCCGAGCGGATCGAGGTCCCAGGCATAATGATTGATCTGCATCGGACGGGCGACGAGCCGGTCGAAGATCCGGACCGGATCCTCGTGGGCTGCGGCCCCGAGCATGCCGAGCGCGAGGTTCGGGCTGGCGCTGCAATAGACCGCATTCTCGCCCGGCGGCGTCGCCAGCGGCACCCTCAAGGTGAAGCGGTACCAGTCCGGCTCCTCGCTCTGATTGGTCATCGTCTCCTCATTGCCCGGCGCCGCATCGTTGCCGTCGTCGCAGAAATAGCCCGAGGACATGGTGAGAAGATGCTCGAGCGTCATCGCGCGCTTCGCGGGATCGAGATCCGCAGGAAACGCCCCGCCGTTCATCACCTGGTAGACCGGGCTCGACAGATTGAGCGGCGAACCCGCGCGCATGGCGGCGCCGATCGTGACTGCGGTGAAGCTCTTCGCGCCCGAACGCGTGTCGTGCAGCCGGTCGCGGCTATAGCCGTGGAAATATTCCTCGAGCACGAGCCGGCCGTGCCGCGCGATCAGCAGAGCGTGGATCTGCGGCGCGTCGGTGGAGTCCATCGGCGTTTCGGCAAGTCTCTGCACCAGCCGTTCGATCGCCGCCCGGTCGATTCCCGCCTCGTCGAGCGTGCCGGTCGGCCAGCCGTCCGCGCGCGGCGGCGGCGGGCGATAGACATAGGGCGCGGGGGTCCTGCCGCGCGGGTAGAAGTCGCTCTGGTCCCCGTCGCGGCTGAAATCGTAGGTGCCGCCGCGGTTCGGGAAATAGAGGGTGAAGGCCTGGTTCTCCGCATCGTAGCGACCGCGCGCGAGCTCCCGCTCCGGGCCGCTGCCCCGGCCGCCCATCAGCCGGATCACATCGCCCTCGCGCACCAGGCGCCGAGCGCCGATCTGAGTCCCGAAGTCGCGCTCGGGGTTGCGCAGGACCGCGTCCAGCGATCCGTCCGGGCGGTCCCGCAGCAGCAGATAGAGGGTGTAGCTGTCCTGCAGCGTGCGGACCTCGCCCGTCCAGCGGCCATTGCCCGCCCCGTGCAGGACGACCGGCGACGCATAGGAGCTCATATTGGCGGGCGTGCCCGGGCGGACCCAGAGGCCGCGGATCGTGGCCGCGCCATCGAAGCGGCCCCGGAACCGGCCGCGGTCGCCCGGCAGGTCGAAGGCGAGCTCACCATGGTCGATCCGCACGGCGAGCCGCCGCCCGGCCATGTCGGCGACATAGGAATCGCCGCTGCGTTCGATGGCCAATGGCCCGACCGCGTCGGGGCCGAAGCGCCGCTTCGCCTGCCACAGGCCCGACAGGTCGGCCGAGGCCGCGTTCGCCGATGCGGGAGCCGGAGACTCCTGCCCTGCCGCGGACACGGCCGACAACAGGAAGGCGCAGGCGATCATTCGGAGCGGATGCATGATCCATCCTTTCGGGCTTGGGCAAAGCAGGAGGCGAAGCCGAGGACGTGAGGGCGCGCGTCAGGGGCCCTGCGATGTCGAAATCAGCGCCTGCGACGCATCGATCGGCGTCGGCGGCGTGGGCGGGGTCGGCGGCGTCGGCGGGGTCGGCGGCGTCGGCGGCACGGCGGGCACGCCGGGAGCGGCCGGGCTGCCCGGATTGCCGAAATTGCCACTATTCCCCGCATTGCCCGCATTGCCGGCATTGGCGAGATTGCCCTGCGCGCGCAGCGCATCGACCTCGCGGCGCCAGGCCTCGACGTCGCTCCGATAGCGCGCGAGCTGGAGATGATAGGCGTCGACGTCGCGCCGGTACACGGCGACCATCGCGGGATAATCCAGCTCCGGCTCCGCCGGCTGCGGCTCGGCAGCGGCCGCGGACTCGACCACCGCGAGCGAGGGACGCATTGCCGCCTGCGGAAGCGGCTTCTCCTCCACCGTTCGCCGGCCGGGGACGGGCGCGGCGGGAGGTGAAGGAGAAGCGGGAAGAACGGCCGGCGCGCGAAATGCGAGGACGGGTGCGGAGCGCGAGGCGCGGACCGGCGACAGGGAGGCGGCGAGCAGGGTGATTGCGAGCGCGACGAGGGCCGTTCCCGCGGCAAACCTCCTGCCCGGCCGGTGGCGGGGCGTGCTGCCGACGATGGCGGTCAGCCTTTGCTCGAGCTCGGAGGCGCGGGCCATGGCGACGCACAGGCCGGCCGCTGCGGCCGGCGGGGCATAGGCGCAGGCGACGTCGAGCAGATTGCGGGCATAGGCGCTCGCCTTCGCACCCAAAGCAAGGACGAGATCGTCGCAGGCATGCTCCTGCTCGAGCCGCATCCGCCGCGCCGCGATCCAGATGGCGGGATTGAACCAGTAGCAGGCGCAGACCAGGGCGACGGCCAGCCGGCTCAAACTGTCCCGCCTCCTGATATGGGCGAGCTCGTGGAGCAGCACGCTGCGGCGGAGCTCGACCGGCCAGGCGAGCGCCTCGGCGGGCAGCAGAATCTTCGGCGCCACCAGGCCCCAGGTCATCGGCATGGCGAGACGGCGCGCGACGCGAACGCTCGCCGCGCGGCCGACTCCCATTGCGCCTGAGAGCGCGTCGACCTGGTCGGTCCAGCGGGCGTCACCGACCGGCTTCGCGCCCCGCCAGATCCGCGCGAGCAGATGAAAGCCGAGCGCGATCCGGCCCAGCAGCACGGCGACCCCGGCGAGATAGGCGAGCCAGAGCAAGAAGGCGGGATCGAAGGCCGGAGCCGGGGATGGGCTGGCGGCGTCCGCGGACAGGGGCGCCGGAACCGGCAACGCGAGCGCCGCAGGCGGGGCCGCGTCGCCGGGGAGGATCGGAAGGTCGAGCGGCGGCGCGATCGCCGCCAGCAGTGGAAGCAGGATCAGGGCGCCCATCCCAGTGAGCCAGACCAGGTGGCGCATCGAGGCCGATCCGCCGGCGCGCCGGACCGCGATCGAAGCGATGAACAGGAGCGCGACCAGCAGGGTCGAGCGGACGAGGAGGCCGCCGATCATGATTCCGCCTCCTCTTCCCGGGCGCAGGCTTTCTCGAGAAGCAGCGACAGGCGCTCATAATCGTCGCGCGAAAGCGGCGCGGACTCGAGCAAAGCCGCCATCGCGGTGCTGGTCGAGCCGTCGAAGAAGGTGCGCACGACATTGGCGAGCGCGGAGCGGCGCACGTCCTGCTTGCGGGCGGTCGGCAAATAGACGAAGCGCGGCCCGGCTTCCTCATGCCGCACATGGCCCTTGGCCTCGAGGTAGCGCAGCATCGCGCGGACCGAGGAATAGGAAGGCGGGTCGGCGAGCTCGGCGAGCACCTCGGAAACGGTCGCGCGCCCGAGCCGGTAGACGATCTCCATGATCTGGCGCTCGCGCTTGCCCAGATCCGAACCCGGTTCCCGATCCATGGTCGCTCCCTTTCTGGTGCGAATCGATTAGCACTATGCTAATGGATTAGCAATATGGATTCGATCGGGGGTCGCGGGAGGCTAGTGCACCGCCCTGTGCTGCTCCTCCGCCTTGGTTGCGAGCGAGAAGCGCGGCTCGGCTGCGCGCAATTGCCCCCGCGCGAGATCGGCGGCGTAGCGCCCGACCGCCGGCCCATGCTTGAAGCCGTGGCCCGAGCCGGCGCCGACCAGCACGACATTCTGCCATGAGGGATGGCGGTCGATCAGGAAGTCGCCGTTGGAGCTGTTCTCATATTGGCAGACCCGCGCCTCGCTGAGCGGGCGGCCGGCGAGAGCCGGGAAACGCTGCGCCATGAAGGCGCGCACCTCCGCGAGTGCGGGCGCCGAGGGGAGGCGGTCGCCGGTGTCGGGGTCGATCGGGGGCCCGTGCCGGTCGTGGGCGAGCTTGACGCCGCGGCCTTCGAGATCGGGAAAGCCGTAATACATGTCGCCGGCATTGAAGTCGGCCCAGCCCGGCAGCTGGCCGGGCTCGTAGCGCGCGTCGCCGGGCGGCGGCGCGAAGAAGAACACCTCCTGGCGGGTCGGGAAGATGCGGTGGCCGAGCAGGGCCGGGAAAAGCCGGCCGAGCCAGGGACCGCAGGCGAAGACGAAGCGGTTGGCGCGCAGAATCTCCCCGTTGGCGAGGGTGACATGCGGCAGCTCCGCCCCGGACCAGTCCGGGGGCGTCACCTGCGCGAGACGATAGAAGCCGCCGCCGCGGACGAATTCGGCGACCAGAATCTGCACCGCGCGGCGCGCCATCAAGGCGCCGAAGCCCGGCTCGAAGAGGCCGGCGGCGATGCCTGCGAAGTCGATCTGCGGGAAGCGGCGCCGCATTTCCGCAGCGTCGAGCAATTCGGTGGGCAGGCCGAGCCGGCGATGGACGCGCATCGTATCCTCGAGGAACGGCTGGACCTCGGGAAAGAAGAACAGGACTCCGATCTGGTGGAAGATCGGAAGGCCCGACCGCGCCGACAGCGCCCGCCATTCGCCCAGCGAATCGAGCGCCATGCGGGTGTAGACCTCGTCGGCGCCGTAGCTGCCGCGGGTCATCCGCGATTCCCCGCCCGAGGACGCGCGGGCATTGGCCGGCCCCCAGGCGTCGATCAGGATGACGCGCCGCCCGCCTTCGCGCAGCCGGGTGGCGGTCCAGGCGCCGAACACGCCGGCGCCGATCACGATCGTGTCGGCGTCGAGCCGGCCGGGCTGGGCGCGCAGCGAGCCTGGCAGGGCCGCGGCCGCCGCCGCTCCGGCTCCGGACTTGAGGAGGGAGCGGCGGCTGATCCCGGTCACCCCAGGGCCGGCCGGATCACGAGCCGAAGCGCTTGCGCACGGTGACGCCGATGGTCCGCGGCTGGCCGACGTTGAAGCCGAGCCGCGCCCTTCCGCCGCGCTCGCGATCGAAGGAGAGCAGGGCATTCTCGTCGAACAGATTGTTGACGTAGACCATCACGCCCAGCCCATTGTCCCAGTCCACGCCAGCGCTGAGATTGACGTAATTATAGGCCGGCAGCCTCAGGTCGACGATCGTCGCCTGGTTGCCGGTGGCGCCGCCGAAGGGCAGGCCCGAGACGAAGCTGCGCGGATTGTTCTCCTGGTCGCTCGGCTGCGTGTAGCGGCTGCCGACATGCTGGAAGGAGGCGCCGACATAGGCATTGGCGTCGGTCGCGACCGGGAAGCTGTAGCTCGCCGCCGCCGAGAGCTGGAAATTGGGCACGGTCGGCAGGCGGTTGCCGTCGCGGATGCCGGTGGCCGCCGCGAACGCCCCCGGCAGGGTCGAATCGAACTTGGCGCTGACCAGGCTGCCGCTGATCGACAGGTCGAGGCCCGGGACCGGACTCGTGGACAGCTCCCATTCTATGCCCTGCGTATGCGCCTTGGGCACGTTGAACACGATGCGCGACGAGCAGGAGCCGGCGTCCAGGGTGACCTGCAGGTTGGAGATGTCGGTGTAGAAGCCGGCCGCGGAGAAATTGAGGCCGTGGCGCCGGGCGCGCACCCCAAGCTCGTAATTCCACAAGGTCTCGTCGTCATAGTCCTGGAAGCCGCCGAACAGGGCGCGATCCGTCGGCGTGCACAGGGGCAGGTTGAGCGGATCGTTGACGCCGCCGAGCCGGAAGCCCTTCGACGCCTGGGCGTTGACCCGGATGTCGTCGGCGGGCTCATAGGTCAGGATGAAGCGCGGCGAGAAGCCGTTGGACGAGGTCCGGTCGACGCGGTTGTCATCGTTGGAGAAGAGCCCGCCCGACTTGAACCGGCGGGTTTCCGAGAAGTCGTAATAGCGCCCGCCCGCGGTGGCGTGCAGACGGCCGAAGTCGATCGTGGCCTCGCCGAAGATCGCGGCCTGCTTGATGCTGTAGGGCAGGTCCGAATTGTAGGGCGAGTTGAGTGGGAAGCCGTTCGCCACCGCCGCCGAGGTTCCGGCGCCGAAGCGGGCGTCGGTGAAGGCGTCATAGCCCGGAGTGGGCAGGCGCTGGCGGTAGAAGCGGCTGGTGGACGAATAGAAGACGCCGGCGACGAAATTGGCCGGGCCGCCGGTGTTGGTCGCCAGCCGCACCTCCTGCGCGAAGGTCTCGAGCGCCGTGGTGTCGACCAGGTTCGAGGGCAGCAGCACCGCCGCATTGGGATAGCCGAGATCGACCGAGACGCTGCCGGTGAGCGCGCTGGCGTCGCGGCTGACGGTGATGTCGCGATTGAGATAGGTGGAGATGGAGGTGATCGACGCCATCGGGCTGAGATCGATCTGCATGGTGAGATCGGCGAGGAGGGTGTCGTCGGCGAAGCGCTCGGGGAGCAGCAGAAATTGCTGCCGCTCCTGGAGCGTGACCGGCGCCCGGCCGTTGGGCGCGGCGGCGTTGGTGAAGGGATTGGCGAAGAGGTTGAAAATCTCCTCGCGGTTGAAGCCGTTGGCGCGGATTTCCTGGTAGATCACGCGCGGCGTGATCCGGACGCCGGGCGCCGGCTCGAGCGTCAGGGCGACGCGGCCGCCGACGCGATGGCCGTCGTTCACATTGTTGCCGCCCCCGGGTCCGAGCGCGTCGATGAAGCCGCCATAGCGGGTATAATAGCCGACCGCGCGCATCGCGATGCCGTCGGTCAGCGGCGCATTGAGCATGCCCTTCAAATGGCCGCCGATGTCGCCGCCGGCGAGGAGGTTGAGATTGCCCTCCACCGAGCCTTGGAGATGGTTCATGTCGGGCTGGTTGGTGATGTAGCGGATCGTGCCGCCCACCGAGCCCGAGCCGAACAGGGTTCCCTGGGGTCCGCGCAGGGTTTCGACGCGGTTGAGATCGTAAAGATCGATGTCGGGGGTGAACAGGGAGAGCGAGATCACCGATTCGTCGAGATAGACGCCGACCTGCTCCTTCACGCCCGGCTGGTCGCGGACGATCTGGCCGGCGGAGACGCCGCGGACCGAAACCTGGCTCTGGCCGGGACCGAGATTCTGGATGGTGAGGCCGGCGACGTTGCGCGAGAGATCCTCGATCGTGTTCGCGCCCGAGCGCTGGATGTCGGCCTCGGTCTGCGCATTGATCGAGAAGGGCACGTCGAGCAGCGACTGGGCGCGCTTGGTCGCGGTGACGATGATCACCTGGTCGTCCGCGTTCCCGCCGGCCGGCGCGGGCGCGGGCTGGGCGAAGGCGGGGGCACTCACCGAGAGGGCGAGCAACGAGGCGGCGCAGCCCAGGGCCGGGCGGCGGAGCGATGGCAGATGTGTCATAAATCCCCCTTTTCAGAGGCATTGAAATAATCACGTAACGGCCGTTCTCACAACCGCGCGCGGTATTTCGGCCACGAGTTGAGGGACGCCTGTTGCCGGTCGGCAACATTCGTTTCGCCCCCGCTTCCTCTCTTTGAAGGTGTCGCTGCTGCGCCTCAGGCTCGACGGGTGAAGGGCAGTCGTCGCGGAGGAATGGGGAAATCGGGCATGAACAAATGGAAGCCTGCAAAATATTCCCTGCACTTTGTCATGGAAATGGAACACGGGAGCGGCTAGTGGGTTGCGTGTGCGGTGGGCCGATTCTGTACGGCCGTCCACACGTCCTCGCCTGGCTTCGAGCCGGGCAGCCCAAGGGAGGTTTGTATGCTCTCGAAGAAACTGGCCGCGATCGCTGCCGTCTCGCTGATCACCGCCAGCAGTGCCGCGGTGGCGCAATCGGCTCAACCTCTGAGCCTTAGCCAAAGCCCAGCCCTCGCGCGGGCGAGCGCTGGCACGTCGGGCCAAAACAGCCTCGATCGCCGGGGCTATGGCATCTACATTGTCGGCGCGATCGTGCTCGGCCTCATCATCTGGGGCATCATCGAGCTGACCAAGGACAACAAGTCGCACAGCCCGTGAGCTGAGGCGAAAAGCGAGTGAGGCGCCCCGAACTTTCGGGGCGCTTTTCTTTTAAGATAAAGCTTGCATAAATATGCATTTTCATGCATAGAATGGCCATGTCGATAAAGGTCGCCATTCTCGGAGCATCCGGATTCGTCGGCGCGGAGCTGCTTCGGCTCTGCGCCGGACATCCCGCGCTGGCGCCCTCGCGCCTGTTCGGCGACAGCCAGGCCGGTGCGGCGCTGGAGGACGTGCATCCGCATCTCGCGCTCGCTTATCCGGGCATGCGGGTGGAACGTTACACGGCCGAGGCTCTGGGCGGCATCGGCCTCGTCTTCGCCGCCCTCCCCCATGGCCAGTCCCAGGCCCTCGCCCCGGAGATCATCGACCGCGGCATCCCGTTCGTCGACCTGGGCGCCGATTTCCGCCTGGACGACGCCACCAGCTACGCGCATTGGTACCGTGAGCCGCACGGCGCCCCCGACCTGCTGAGCCGCTTCGTCTACGGCATCCCCGAGCTCAACCGGGATGCGATCGCCGCCTCCACGACCGTCGCCGCCGCGGGCTGCTATCCCACCGCCGCGATCCTCGCCCTGAAGCCCCTGCTCGGCCTCATCGATCCCGCCACGATCGTCGTCGACGCCGCGTCCGGCGTCAGCGGCGCCGGCAAGGGCCTCAAGGACAGCACCCATTTCAACAGCGTCGACGAGAATATGAGCGCCTACGGCCTGCTCGACCACAGGCATACGGCCGAGATGGAGATGGCGCTCGGCGGCTCTATCCTGTTCACGCCGCACCTCGCGCCGATGAACCGGGGCATCCTTGCGACCTGCACCGCCATCGCCAGGGGCCCGTGCGACCCGCTCGAAGCGTTGAAGGCGGCCTATGCCGACGAGCCCTTCATCCACGTCTCCGAGCGCGCGCCCTCGACCAAATGGACCCTGGGCTCCAACGCGGTCCACCTCACTGCGCGCTACGATGCGCGCACCGGCCGCGTGCTCGCCATCGCGGCGCTCGACAATCTCGTGAAAGGAGCCGCCGGGCAGATGATCCAGTGCGCCAATCTGATGCTCGACCTCGACGAGGAAGCGGGCCTGCCCAAGGTGGGAGTCTGGCCGTGAGCGTCACCGCCGCCGAAGGGTTCGTCGCCGCCGGCTGCCATGCCGGGATCAAGCGCCGCCGTCCGGACATGGCCCTGGTCGCGACCGCCGACGGCAAGCCGGTCACCGCGGTCGCGGTCTTCACCCAGAACAAGTTCGCCGCGCCGCCGGTGATCCTCGACCGCGCGCGGCTGGAGGCGAATGGCGGCCGGGCGAGCGCGATCATCGTCAATTCGGGCAATGCCAATGCCGGCACCGGCAAGGCCGGCATGGCCGATGCCGAGGCGATGGGCGAGGCCGCCGCGCGCGCGCTCGAGGTCGCCGCCGGAGACGTCCTGGTCTGCTCGACCGGCATCATCGGCACGCCTTTGCCGATGGACCTGATCCTGAAGGCGACGCCCCGGCTCGCGAAGAAGCTCTCGAAGGAGGGCGCCGAGGATGCGGCCAGGGGAATCCTCACCACCGACAAGGTCGCCAAGCAGGCGGTGATCAAGGGATCGACCTTCACCCTCGGCGGCATGGCCAAAGGCTGCGGCATGATCGCGCCCAACATGGCGACGATGCTGGCCTTCCTCACCACCGATGCCGAGCTGCCGCGGGACGCGCTCCAGAAGATATTGCGCGACGCGAGCGACCGCACCTTCAACACGCTCAACGTCGACGGCGCGACCTCGACCAACGACACCGCGATCCTGCTCGCCGGCGGCCGGCGCGGCAAGGCCGACCCGGGCGAGTTCGCGGACGCGGTCCACGCGCTTTGCGAGGATCTCACCTACCAGATGGCGAAAGATGCCGAAGGCATGACCAAGATGGTGATGCTGCGCGTGACGGGCGCCGCCAGCGACGCCGAGGCGCGGGTCGCCGCCAAGAACATCGCCGAGAACAATCTCGTGAAATGCTCCTGGTACGGCAGCGATCCCTATTGGGGCCGCCTGCTCGGCGCCGCGGGATCGGCCGGGATCGCCTTCGATCCCGACAAGAGCAGGGTCGCCTATGGCGGAATCACGGTCTCGCGCGCCGGCACCAATGTCGACCATGACGAAGACGCGGTCGCCCGGCACATGAGGAACGAGCGGATCGAGATCGAGGTCGCGCTCGGCCTCGGCAAGGGCGAGGCGCAGGTGATCGGGATCGATCTCGGCCCCGGCTACATCAAGGAAAATTCGAAGACGTCATGAGCAGAAGCAGCCCCGCCCTCACCGCGCACGTCCTCGTCGAGGCCCTGCCCTACATCCAGCGCTTCCGCGGCAAGACCGTGATCGTGAAGCTGGGCGGCGCCGCGATCGACAAGCATCTCGACCGCGCGCTCGCCCAGGACGTGCTGCTGCTGCGCAGCGTCGGCGTGCGCTGCGTGCTCGTCCACGGCGGCGGACCCCAGGTCGACGCGCTGATGAAGCGGATGGGCAAGACCCCGGAATTCCGCGACGGCCTGCGGGTCACCGACGAGGAGACGCTGCGGATCGTGCGCATGGTGCTGGTCGGCGAGGTCAATCGCGATCTCGTCACCACGATCAACCGCGAGACGCAGGACGATCCGGTCGCCGTCGGAGTCGCCGGCGAGGATGGCGGGCTGCTCGTCACCACGCCGCGCGATCCCGCGCTCGGCTTCGTCGGAGACGTCTCGGACGTGCGCGCCGAGCGGCTGCACGGCCTGCTCGATCAGGGCCTCGCGCCCGTCGTCTCCACGATCGGCGCCGATCCTTCCGGCCAGCCCTACAATATCAATGCGGACGAGGCGGCGATGGCGATCGCCGTGGCGATGAAGGCCGAGAAGATCGTCTACTTGACCGCCGCGCCCGGCCTGCTCGAGGACGTCAACGACGAATCCTCGTTGGTCCAGCGCCTGAGCTCGGCCGAGCTCCGCGACCGGATCGAGCATGGTGGGAGGGCCACCCCGGGCCCTCCCACCGTCTCGGCCGGCATGATCCCGAAGCTGCGCGCCTGCGCCGACGCGGTCGACGGCGGCGTCGGCTCGGCCCACATCATCGACGGCCGCGTGCCGCACGCGCTGCTGATCGAGATCCTGACCGACCAGGGCATCGGCACCATGATCACGCGGGAGAATGGGGCATGAGCGACCTCCTCAGCATCGCCGACCTGCCCGAGGGCGCCTTCGCCGAGATCCTGGCCTTGTCCGAGCGCACCGACCTCGGCACGCCGCTCGCCGGCAAGGGCGTCGCCCTGGTCTTCCAGAAGCCAAGCGCGCGCACCCGCAACTCGACCGAGATGGCCGCGGTCCAGCTCGGCGCCCACCCCATCTATATCCAGAAGGAAGAGGTCGGGCTCGGCAGCCGCGAGAGCGCCGAAGACGTGGCCCGCACCCTCGCCTGCTATCATGCGATCATCGCCGCGCGGGTGATGGACCATCGCGACCTCGCGGCGATGGCCGATGCAGTGGACACGCCGCTGCTCAACCTGCTGTCGGACCGCGACCATCCCCTGCAGGCCCTCGCCGACCTCCTGACCGTGAAGCAATTGCTCGGCAGGCTGGAAGGCGCGCGCATCGCCTATGTCGGCGACGCGGACAACAATGTCGCCCGCTCGCTCGCCCAGGCCTGCGTGCTGGTCGGCGCAGAGCTGACCCTGGCCAGCCCCGAGGCCTATGCGCTCGCCGACCCGCCTTATGGCGTGCGCCACGTCGTCGACCCGGCCGAAGCCGTGGCGGGCGCTCAGATCGTCTATACCGACGTCTGGGTGTCGATGGGCCAGGACGACGAAGCCGAGGCGAGGCTGAAGGCGTTCGCCGATTATCAAGTCGACGAAGCCCTGATGGCCAGGTCCGACGACGCCTTCTTCCTCCACTGCCTCCCCGCCCGCCGCGGCGAGGAGGTGACCGACGCGGTGATGGAGAGTGCTCGGAGCGCGGTCTGGCGCCAGGCCGAGAACCGCATGCACACCGCCCGTGGCGCGCTTGCCTGGCTGGCGGGGATGAGATGACCGACACCCGCGCCCGACGATTGCGCGCGCTGGCCGACCTTATCCGCCTCGGCCAGTTCGTCAGTCAGGAGGAAGTGACCGAGCGGCTCGCCGCGCTCGGCTTCGCGGTCACCCAGGCGACCGTCTCGCGCGACCTCGAGCAACTGGGGGCGGTCAAGGTGAAGCGCGGCGGCGTGCTCTCCTATGCTTTGCCCGACCAGCTCGCCGCCGCCGACTGGAGCACCGGCCGGCTCGAGCGTATTCTCAGGGAATGGGTGGTCGGGATCGAGGCGGCCGGACGGCTGATCGTGATCCGTACCCCGCCGGGCTCCGCCCATCTCGTCGCCTCGGCGATCGACCATGCCCAATTGCCGGAAATCGCCGGCACCGTCTCCGGCGACGACACGATGTTCGTCGCCGTGCGCGACGGCGTCGACCTACGCAAATTGCTCGCCCGCTTCGAGCGGATGATGGGCCAGGAGAAAGTGATTTACGCATGAGTGAAAAGCCGAAGAAGGTCGTGCTCGCTTATTCGGGCGGGCTCGACACCTCGATCATCCTCAAATGGCTGCAGACCGAATATCGCGCGGAGGTCGTCACCTTCACCGCCGATCTCGGCCAGGGCGAAGAGGTCGCGCCGGCGCGGGCCAAGGCGGAACTGCTCGGCATCAAGCCCGAGAACATCTTCATCGACGATCTCAGGGAAGAGTTCGTCCGCGACTACGTCTTCCCGATGTTCCGCGCCAACACGCTCTACGAGGGCCAGTATCTGCTCGGCACCTCGATCGCGCGGCCGCTGATCGCCAAGCGCCAGATCGAGATCGCGCGGCAAGTCGGCGCCGACGCGGTCTGTCACGGCGCCACCGGCAAGGGCAACGACCAGGTCCGCTTCGAGCTCGGCTATTATGCGCTCGAGCCCGACATCAAGGTGATCGCCCCGTGGCGCGAATGGGAGTTCGCCAGTCGCGAGCAGCTGATCGACTTCGCCGAGAAGCACCAGATCCCGATCAGCAAGGACAAGAGGGGCGAGGCGCCCTTCTCGATCGACGCCAACCTCCTCCACTCCTCCTCGGAAGGAAAGGTGCTCGAGGATCCGTCGGTGGAAGCCCCCGAATATGTCCACCAGCGCACCATCTCCCCCGAGGACGCGCCCGACAAGGCGACGGTCATAGAAATCGCGTTCGAGCGCGGCGATCCGGTCGCGATCGATGGCGAGGCGCTGTCGCCCGCGAGCCTGCTCGCCCGCCTGAACCAGCTCGGCCACGACAACGGCATCGGCCGGCTCGACCTGGTCGAGAACCGCTTCGTCGGCATGAAGTCGCGCGGCGTCTACGAGACGCCGGGCGGCACGATCCTGCTCGCCGCCCATCGCGGCATCGAATCGATCACGCTCGACGGCGGCGCGGCCCATCTCAAGGACGAGATCATGCCGCGCTATGCGAGCCTCATCTATAACGGCTTCTGGTTCAGCCCCGAGCGCGAGATGCTCCAGGCCCTGATCGACAAGAGCCAGGAGCATGTGACCGGCAAGGTCCGCGTCAAGCTCTACAAGGGCAATGCGACCGTTATCGGGCGGGAAAGCCCACTCGCCCTCTACGATCAGGATCTCGTCACCTTCGAGGAGGGCTCGTCGAGCTACAGCCAGCGCGACGCGGCCGGCTTCATCCGTCTCAATGCGCTCCGCCTGCGTACGCTCGCCACGCGCAACCGGAGGCAAGGCTGAGCGGCGAGACCGACCTTAAGCGCCTGCTCGCTGGCCTCGCGCCGGCGCTCGACGCGGTCCCATACGGCTTCGAGGCCGCGGCCGGCGGAGCGCCGCTGCCAGAAGACGCCTTCGCGCTGATCCGCGAGGCCGAGGGCGTCACCCTGGTCCGCCCCGGCGCGGGCTGGGCGCGGATCACGCTCACCGTCCATTCGAGCCTCGAAGCGGTCGGGCTCACCGCCGCGGTCAGCGCGGCGCTCGCCGCGCGCGGGATCGGCGCCAACATCATCGCCGCGCTCCATCACGACTATGTCTTCGTGCCCTGGGCGCGGCGCGACGAGGCGATGGCGGCCCTTGCCGAGCTGTCGCGAGGATGAGGCTCGCCATCCTCGAGACGGGCGCACCCCCGCCTGGGCTGGAAGAGAGGTTCGGCCGCTATCCCGAGATGTTCGAAGCCCTGCTCGGCCTCGACGCGCGCAGTTACGACGTCGCGGCTGGGGCGCTTCCGGCGGACGTCGGCCGGCACGATGCCTATCTGATCACGGGCTCGGCGGCCGGCGTCTATGACGACCTGCCCTGGATCCCAAGGCTGATCACCTTCCTGCGCGCCGCCGGCGGCCAGGCGCGGCTGGTCGGCATCTGCTTCGGCCACCAGATCATGGCCGAGGCGTTCGGCGGCCGCGTCGAGAAATCCGAAAGGGGATGGGGCGTCGGCCTCCAATCCTATCCGATCGTCCAGCACGAAGCCTGGATGGATCCGGTCCCGCTCGTCGCCGCGCCCGCCTCGCACCAGGACCAGGTCGTGCGCGCGCCGCCCGAGGCCGATCTCATCCTCTCCTCGCTGTTCACGCCTTATGCCGGCTTCGCCTGGCGCGACCGGCCGGCCATCTCCTTTCAGTTCCACCCCGAATTCGCGCCCGATTATGCGAAGGCACTCTACGAATGCCGCCGCGAGCGGATCCCGGACGCGGATGCGGCCGTCGCCTCGCTCGACGCGCCCAACGACAATGCCCGCGTCGGCGAGTGGATCAGGCGCTTCCTGACCGCGCCCCAGCCTTTATAAAGCGGACGACCGAATCCTTAAGGGAAGCCGCCCATGAAAACCCGCGCCGCAATCGCCTTCGCCGCCAAGCAGCCGCTCGAGATCGTCGAGCTCGACCTCGACGGCCCGAAGGCCGGCGAGGTGCTGGTCGAGATCATGGCGACCGGCATCTGCCATACCGACGCCTACACGCTCGACGGCCTGGACAGCGAGGGCATTTTCCCCTCGATCCTCGGCCATGAGGGGGCGGGCGTGGTCCGCGAAATCGGCGCCGGCGTGACCAGCGTGAAGCCCGGCGATCACGTCATCCCGCTCTACACGCCCGAATGCCGGCAGTGCAAAAGCTGCCTCTCCGGCAAGACCAACCTCTGCACCGCGATCCGCGCCACCCAGGGCAAGGGCGTAATGCCCGACGGCACCAGCCGGTTCAGTTACAAGGGCGAGACCATCTACCATTATATGGGCTGCTCGACCTTCTCCAACTTCACCGTCCTGCCCGAGATCGCGGTCGCGAAGATCCGCGAGGACGCGCCGTTCCAGACCAGCTGCTATATCGGCTGCGGCGTCACCACCGGCGTCGGCGCCGTGGTCAACACCGCCAAGGTCGAGGCGGGCGCGAACGTCGTCGTGTTCGGGCTCGGTGGGATCGGCCTCAACGTGATCCAGGGTGCCAGGCTGGTCGGCGCCGGCCGGATCGTCGGAGTCGACATCAACCCGGACCGTGAGGAGTGGGGCCGCAGGTTCGGCATGACCGACTTCATCGACGGGCGCGGCAAGGACCGCGCCGCGATCATCGCCGAGGTGCTGGAGCTCACCGACGGCGGCGCCGACTACACGTTCGATGCGACCGGCAACACCGAGGTGATGCGCACCGCGCTCGAGGCCTGCCATCGCGGCTGGGGCACGTCGATCGTCATCGGGGTCGCGGAATCCGGCAAGGAGATCGCAACCCGTCCGTTCCAGCTCATCACCGGGCGCAACTGGCGCGGCACCGCCTTCGGGGGCGCCAAGGGCCGCACCGACGTGCCCAGGATCGTCGACTGGTACATGGCCGGCAAGATCGCGATCGATCCGATGATCACCCACGTGCTGAGCCTCGAAGAAATCAACAAGGGTTTCGAGCTGATGCATGCGGGCGAGAGCATCCGCAGCGTGGTGGTCTATTAGGTCGCGCCATTCCGGAACCGCAATCTCCCCCTCTCGTTCTCCCGCGCGCACGGGCGGCCATCGCCCGGAGGAGAACGCGTCATGAAAGGCATATTCGCGTGGCTGATCGGCATTCCGATCCCCATCATCATCCTGCTCTACGTCTTCCACGTCTTTTGATCCCGTCGCGGGCTTCCTCCCGCGTCCGGCCGGAGGAAGCCCGATGACCCTCGAGACCCTTTCCGCCAACAAGGCCTTCGAGGGCATCCAGGGCGTCTACCGCCACCCGAGCCGAGAGACGGGCACGGACATGAATTTCTCGGTCTTCGTGCCTTCTGAGGCCGATTCCGGCGCCAGGCTGCCGGTGATCTGGTACCTGTCCGGCCTCACCTGCAGCCACGCCAACGTCACCGAGAAGGGCGAATATCGCCGCGCCTGCGCCGAGCTCGGCCTGATCTTCGTCGCTCCGGACACCAGCCCGCGCGGCGCCGACGTGCCGGATGACGAGGCCTATGATTTCGGCCAGGGCGCCGGCTTCTATCTCGACGCGACCGAGCCTCCGTTCGCGCGCAACTATCGGATGGAAAGCTATGTCACCGCCGAGTTGCCCAGCCTGATCGCCGCCAACTTCCCCGCCGACATGGAACGGCAGGGGATCATGGGCCATTCGATGGGCGGCCACGGCGCGCTCACCCTCGCGCTGCGCCACCCCGGCCGCTATCGCAGCGTCTCCGCCTTCGCGCCGATCGTCGCGCCCAGCCGAGTGCCCTGGGGCGAGAAGGCGCTGGGCCGCTATCTCGGGCCCGACCGCGCCGGCTGGCGCGCGCACGACGCGGTCGCCCTGATCGAGGACGGCGCGCGCCTCGATTCCCTGCTCGTCGACCAGGGCGAGGCCGACGCCTTTCTCGCCGAGCAATTGCGGCCCGAGCTGCTCGAAGCGGCCTGCGAGAAGGCGCGAATCCCGCTGACCCTCCGCCGCCGGCCCGGCTACGATCACAGCTATTATTTCATCTCGACCTTCATGGCCGACCATCTCCTCTGGCATGCGGTCCGACTTCGCGCTGCGGTGCAGCAATCATCTAACTAATTGAAACCAACCTCTTTATATCACGAACCAACAGAGGCGACGTGAATTGTTCACCGCTCCGTTGACGCACTGCAGCAAAATAGGGGATGCAATGAGCACGACGCCCTGAGGGGGCGCCCGCTCCCCCGACGGTGTCCTTGAGGCACGGCCTTGCCGCCGCCGCAATGAAGGGGAACGAGATGAAGCTGATCGTCGCCATCATCAAACCGTTCAAGCTCGAGGAGGTGCGCGACGCGCTCGCCGCCGCCGGCGTCCAGGGCATGACCGTCTCCGAGGTGCGCGGCTTCGGCCGCCAGAAAGGCCAGACCGAAATCTACCGCGGCGCGGAATATACGACCGCCTTCGTGCCCAAGGTCCGCATCGAGCTGGTCGTGGCCGACGGCGCCGTCGCCGGCGCGATCGAGGCGATCCAGACCACCGCCAACACCGGCGCGATCGGCGACGGCAAGATCTTCGTCCTCGACGTCGATCAGGCCGTGCGCATCCGCACCGGCGAGCTCAACGAAGACGCGATTTAAGGGGCCCCGACATGCAGCTTTCGCTTCGAACCCGTTCTGCCCGCCTCGCCGCAGCGGCGGCGGCGCTGATGGTCCTCCCGGCCGCCGCTTTGGCGAACACGGCCGCGGCGGCGCCGACCATCGACAAGGGCGACACCGCCTGGATGATGACCTCGAGCCTGCTCGTGCTGATGATGATCGTGCCGGGCCTCGCCCTCTTCTACGGCGGCCTCGCCCGTACCAAGAACATGCTCTCGGTGATGACCCAGGTCGGCGCCGTCGCGGCGCTCACCATGCTGGTCTGGGTCGGCTGGGGCTATAGCGAGGCGTTCGGGCCGGACCGCGAAGGCTTTCTGGGCAATATCGTCTCGACCTTCGGCAAGGCCTTCCTGCACGACGTTACGCCGACCACGACCGCCGCGACCTTCACGGCCGGCGTCGCGATCCCCGAATATGTCTTCGTCTGCTTCCAGATGACCTTCGCGGCCATCACCATCGCGCTGGTGCTGGGCTCGGTCGTCGAGCGGATGAAATTCTCCGCGGTGATGGTGTTCGCCGTGATCTGGCTCACCCTCGTCTATTTCCCGATCGCGCACATGGTGTGGGCGAGCACCGGAGCCTTCTTCAAGCTGGGCGCCCTGGACTATGCGGGCGGCACCGTCGTCCACATCAACTCTGGCGTCTCCGCTTTGGTCGCCTGCCTGATCCTCGGCAAAAGGATCGGCTATCCGCGCGAGCCGATGGCGCCGCACTCGCTGACCATGACCGGGATCGGCACCGGCCTGCTCTGGGTGGGCTGGTTCGGCTTCAACGCCGGCTCGGCCCTGGAGGCGAACGGCGCCGCGGGCCTCGCGATGATGAACACCTTCGTCGCGACGGCGTCGGCGGGCCTCGCCTGGATGCTGGTCGAGCGGCTCACCAGCCGCAAGCCATCGGCGCTGGGCTTCTGCTCGGGCATCGTGGCCGGCCTGGTCGCGGTGACGCCGGCGGCCGGAAATTCGGGCCCGCTCGGCGCGATCGTGCTCGGGGCAGTCGCGGCGGTCGTCTGCTTCTTCGCGGTGACCAAGTTGAAGCCGAAGCTCGGCTATGACGACGCGCTCGACACGTTCGGCGTCCACGGCGTCGGCGGAATGATCGGCGCGATGGGCACCGGCATCGTCTATTCGGCGTCGCTCGGCGGCCCGAGCCCGGACGGCTGGGAGATGGTGCATCAGCTCAGGGTGCAGGCGGCGGCTGTGGGCGCGACCATCGCCTGGTCGGCCATCGGCACCGCCATTGCGATCTACCTCGCCAAGCTGCTGACCGGTCTCCGGGTCGCTCCGGACGTGGAGCGCGAGGGGCTCGACCTCGCCGAGCATGGCGAACGCGCCTACAATTACTGAACCTGGCGGCCGGCGGAGAAATCCGCCGGCCGCTTCACTTTGGGGCACGACCCGCAAGAGGGCGGCCTTCGACAGGAGAGGAAACCGGCTCGATTCAGGGAGGGTTTCCAATGACCAGGACCAGGTTTCTGCTTTCGCTATCGCTGCTCGGATTCGCCGCGGGCATGGCCGCGCCGGCCGCGGCCTCCGATCTCGGCAACGGCTTCTCGATCAACGGCGGCGCCACCTTGGTCACCGATTACCGCTTCCGCGGCATCTCGCAGACCGACCGGCGCTTCGCCCTCCAGGGCACGTTCACGCTCGCCCATTCGTCCGGCTTCTACGCGACGATCTGGGGCTCCTCGATCGACAATTACGTCGCCGCCGAATCCGACCAGGAAATCGATCTGATCGCCGGCTTCCACCACACGTGGAACGGCACCACGCTCGATGTCGGCGTCCTTTATTATTACTATCCGGGCGCAGAGGCGTTGATCGCCGGCTATGACAGCGACTTCTTCGAGCCTTATGCCTCGATCGCCCACACGTTCGGGCCGGTGACCGCCAAGGTCACGGCCAATTACGCGCCGAGCCAGTCGGCTTTGTCGGTCGGCAACGGCAATGAGGACAATCTCTATCTGGCCGGCGATCTTTCGGCGGCGATCCCGAGCACGTCGCTCACCCTGTCGGCCCATGTCGGCCACAGCTTCGGCCCATCCTATCTCACCATCGGCAACGGCTATACCGACTGGAACGTCGGCGCGACCTACGCGGTGGGGCCGCTCACGCTCGGCGTCCAATATGTCGACACGGACGGCACCTTCATCACCCCGATCACCGGCCGCAACGCCAGCGGCGCCGGCGTGGTCGGATCGGTGGGCGTCGCGTTCTAGCGCGCGCTGACGCTCAGCCGATCGTGCGGGTGGCGCGCAACGCCGCGATCCGCTCCGGCGCGTAGCCGAGCTCGGCCAGCACGCCGTCCGCGTCCGCCTTGGGCGCGGCCGGCGGCGCGGTCCGAGTCGCCGAATAGCGGGGCGCCGGCGCCGGCTGGACCACGCCGTCGATCGTCGCGAAGGCCCCGCGCGCGACATTGTGCGGATGGGCCGGCGCCTCGGCGAGCGAGAGGATCGGCGCGAAGCAGGCGTCGCTGCCCTCGAGCAGTGCGCACCACTCCTCCCGCGTTCGGCTTGCGAAGGCGGTGGTGAAGGCAGCCCTCAGCGCGGCGTCGTCGCCCGGATCCACGGACAGGCCCAGTTTCTCGATCAGCAGGGCGCGGAACTGGGTCTCGATCGCGCCGACCGCGACCCATTTGCCGTCGGCCGTCCGGTAGGCGTCGTACCAGGGGCTGCCGCCGTCAATCAGATTGGCGCCGGCCTCGTCGCGCCACTGGCCCGCGGCGTTGAGCCCGTGGACCAAAGCGGCGAGCAGGGCCGAGCCCTCGGTCATCGCGCAGTCGATCACCTGGCCGGGCGCGCCGCCGCGCACCGCGAGCAATGCGCTCGCCATGGCGAAGGCGAGCAGCATCCCGCCGCCGCCGAAATCGCCGAGATAGTTGACCGGGGGCGACGGCCGGCCCTCGCGCCCGACCGTATGCAGCACGCCGGCGAGGGCGATATAATTGATGTCGTGCCCGGCCGCGCGCGCGAGCGGCCCGTCCTGCCCCCAGCCCGTCATCCGGCCGTAGACCAGGCTGGGCCGGTCGGCGAGCAGCACATCCGGTCCGAGCCCGAGCCGCTCCATCACCCCGGGCCGGTAGCCCTCTATGAGGCCGTCGCAGGTGCGGGCCAGATCGCGGACGATTGCGATCCCCTCCGCCTGCTTGAGGTCGACCCTGATCGTGCGGCGCGAGCGCAGCATCGGATCGCCGGGGAGGATCCAGCCCCCTTCCCGCTCGACCCGGATCACTTCGGCGCCATGATCGGCGAGCATCATCCCGCAAAAGGGCGCCGGCCCCAGCCCGGCCATTTCGAGGATGCGGATGCCGGCGAGCGGACCGGGCATCAGAGCCTTTCGACGATGGTGACGTTGGCGATGCCGCCGCCTTCGCACATCGTCTGCAGCCCGTAGCGCGCGCCGCGCCGCTTCAGCGCGTGGACCAGGGTCGTCATCAGCTTCGCGCCCGAGGCGCCCAGCGGATGGCCGAGCGCGATCGCTCCGCCATGGACGTTAAGCCTGTCGGGGTCGGCGCCAATGTGCTCCAGCCAGGCGAGCGGCACCGGCGCGAACGCCTCGTTGACCTCGTAGAGGTCGATCTCCCCGATCGTCATCCCCGCCCGTTCAAGCGCGCGGTCGGTCGCGAACAAAGGCTCCTCAAGCATGATCACCGGATCGCCGGCCGTCACGGTGAGGTTGTGGATGCGCGCCAATGGCGTCAGCCCGTGCGCCTTCAGCGCCGCCTCGGAGACGATCATCACCGCCGCCGAGCCGTCGCAGATCTGGCTGGCCGAGGCCGCGCTGATCACCCCGCCTTCCTTGAGCAACTTGACCGCGCCGATCCCTTCCAGGCTGGCGTCGAAGCGGATGCCTTCGTCGACCTTGTGGGTCTCCGCGCTCCCGTCGGGCAGAATTACCTCGACCGGCACGATCTCCTCGGCGAACGCCCCGCCCTCGGTCGCCGCCTTGGCGCGCTGGTGGCTGCCAAGCGCGTAGGCGTCGAGCCGCTCGCGGTCGTAGCCATATTTCTCCGCGATCATCTCGGCGCCCATGAACTGGCTGAAGAAGGGCACGCCATATTTGCCGGTCACGCTCGGCGGAAAGGGGGTGAACCCCTTGTCCGCGACCATGGAGAGGCCCATCGGCGCCCGCGTCATGCTCTCGACGCCGGCCGCGATCACCACGTCCTGCGTGCCCGACATCACCGCCTGGGCGGCGAACTGGATCGCCTGCTGCGAGGAGCCGCACTGGCGGTCGATGGTCACCGCCGGCACGCTCTGCGGCAGCCTGGAGGCGAGCACCGCGTTGCGTCCGACATGGAGCGACTGCTCGCCGGCCTGGGTGACGCAGCCCATGATCACGTCGTCGATCGCGGCCGGGTCGATTCCGGACCGCCCGGCGACCGCGTCGAGGCTGATCGCGGCGAGATCGACCGGATGCACGCCCGCGAGCCGCCCGCTTTTGCGGCCTCCAGCGGTGCGCACCGCGGCGACGATATAGGCTTCGGCCATGACCTTCTCCCCTCGGCCCGGTTCTGGGCGGAAACGGCCGCCGCTGGCAAGCCTTCGGCCGCTCGCTCGCGGAGGTTGCGCAGGGGATCGCACCGGCGCATCGGGGCGTTGCGCCCATCGAAAGGGACACCCAGATGATCCGAATCGCCCTTGCCGCCGCGGCCGCGATGCTCGCGACGGGCTCTGCCGCGCTCCAGCCCGGCCCCGCGCCCGCCACCCCGCCGGACCGGATCCAGACCGAGAGCGGTCCGCTCGCCGTCGAGCATCTCGCCCGGCTCGAAAATCCCTGGGGCATGGCCTTCCTGCCCGACGGCTCCCTGCTGATCACCGAGAAGCCGGGCCGGCTGCGCCTTTATGCGCACGGGCAATTGTCGGAGCCGATCGCGGGCGTGCCGCCGGTCGTCAATCGCGGCCAGGGCGGCCTGCTCGACGTCGAGGTGGATCCCGATTTCGCGCGCAACCATCTCGTCTATCTCTCCTATGCCGAAGCCGCCCCAGTGCAGCCGCCGGACGCGCACGAGACGCAGGAGCCGCGCTTCGCCAACAGCCTCGACCTGAGCGACATCGTCGTGAGAGGCGGCGCGGTCGCGCGCGGGCGGCTCGAGGGCAATGTACTGACCAACGTCACCGTAATCTGGCGCCAGGTGCCCAAGACGATCGGCCGCGGCCATTTCGGCGGCCGCATGGCCTTCGCGCCGGACGGAAGCCTGTTCATCACCTCGAGCGAGCGGATGCGCTTCGATCCGGCGCAGGACCGGGCGAGCAATCTCGGCAAGATCGTCCACATCAACCGCGACGGTTCGATCCCGGCCGGCAACCCCTTCCTCCGCGTCCGCGGCACAAGGGAAGACATCTGGACGCTCGGCCACCGCAACATGCTCGGCATCGCCTTCCAGCCCGGCACTGGCCGCCTCTGGGCCAATGAGATGGGCCCGAAGGGCGGCGACGAGCTCAACCTGATCGAGCCCGGCCGCAATTATGGCTGGCCGGTGGTGAGCCAGGGCAACAATTATGACGACAGCCCGATCCCGCGCCACCCGACCCACCCCGAATTCACCCCTCCGGTGCGCAGCTGGAACCCGGTCATCTCGCCGTCCGGCCTGCTCTTCTATCGCGGCCGCCTGCTGCCCTGGCGCGGCAATGCGGTGATGGGCGGGCTTTCCTCCCGCTCGCTGATCCGCCTGACCCTGGAGGGCACGCGCGTCACCGGCGAGGAGCGGATTCCGATGGGCCGGCGGATCCGCGACCTCATCGAGGCGCGCGACGGCGCCCTGCTGGTGCTCACCGACGGCCGCGACGGGGAGCTGCTGCGGCTCGCCCCGGCCGGCCGCTAGGAGGAGACGCCCGGATGTCCGACAGGGTCGCCGAGGTCGAAAGTCTCGTCATCGTCTGCCCAAGCGATGGCGCTCTGAACCGGGTCGTGCGCGACAAGCTCGACCGCGATCCCAAATGCGGCAAATGCGGGCGGCCACTCTTCCAGGGCAAGCCGGTCGAACTCGACGCGGGCAATTTCGAGCGGCATGCTCAGAAGAGCGACCTGCCATTGGTGATCGACTTCTGGGCAGCCTGGTGCGGGCCCTGCCGGATGATGGGCCCGAACTTCGAGGCGGCCGCGGCACGGCTGGAGCCGCGCGTGCGGATGGCGAAGCTCGACACCGAGACCCAAGGCGCGATCGCAGCGCGCTACGGCATCCAGTCCATCCCAACCATGATCATGGTCCGCAAGGGCCGCGAGATCGCGCGCACCTCCGGGGCGATGCCGACCTCGGCGATCGTCCAGTGGGTCGAGCAGGCGCTGCCACGCGCCTGACTCGGAGCGTCAAATAAAACCAATTCCGCTCATCCTGAGTACGGACTGTCCTCCTCTCGCGGCCGACCTGAAGCGAAGGCGCGGGCGAGGCAAGCCGCATTGGTCGAATCCTGCCTTGCCTTCATCGAGCGCCGTTTCCCAGCGACGCCGGACTGCGCCAGCGCCGACCGCTCGCAGAAAGTGAGCACAATATGAGATCGACCCCGGTGCGGGCCCTGCTGGCGGGGACCCTGCTCTGCTACAGCCTGGCCGGAGTGGCCGCTGCCCAGACCGCCGGCGCCGGCGGCAGGACGGTCTACGAAGCCGCCTATTTCAGCACCTTCTCGCCCTCCAACGCGCTCGATGTCGTCGAGCGTACGCCCGGCTTCACGCTCGATGCCGGCGCCGAAGTCCGCGGCTTCGGCCAGGCGGCCGGCAACGTCGTCATCAACGGCGCCCGTCCGAGTTCTAAGAGCGACACGCTGACGACGATTCTCGCCCGCATTCCCGCCAGCCGCGTCCTGCGCGTGGAAGTCGGCCCGGGGGATTTGTTCGGCGCGGAATATGCGGGGCGGCCGCAAGTCCTCAATCTGGTTCTCACCGCCACTGGCGGGTTGGCCGGCACGCTCGACGCCGCGGTCCATCGCGACTTCTCCGGCCAGGTCACGCCGACCGGCAACCTCTCGGGGCTCCTGCGGCGGGGGCGTTCGACCTTCAATCTCTCGGCCGGTTACGACAACCGCCATTTTCCGGAGGAAGGGCCTGACGCCGTCACCGTCCCGCCCAACGGGGCGCTCGTCGAGTCGCGCTACAGACGCAACAATATCGCCAACCACACGCTCTCCACGGCAGGCTCGTGGGAGCTTGCTGGCGGCGACAACCGCACGGCGCACGCCAATTTCCGGCTGTCACACGACCAGTTCGTGCTTGGTCAGACCAACGACGTGATGCCGGTGGGCGGGACCCCGCGAGATGATCGCCTGCTGCAGAATTACCGCACCCACGATTTCGAGATCGGCGGAGACGTGACCCGTCCCCTGCTCGGCGGCGGGATCAAGCTGATCGGCCTCGCCACCCGCCGGCACCGGATCACCGTCGATGAATCGGTCAACCGCGTGCAGAGCCAGGTCGTAGGCGGGTTCGTGCAGAACGTGGCCGAGCAACGCGACGAATCCCTGCTTCGCCTGACCTGGTCGCGCGCCGATCTTCATGGCTGGAGCGTCGAGGCCGGGGCCGAAGCGGCGATCAACCGGCTCGACAGCGACGTGAATCTCTCGTCCGTCGCGGCCGGCGGTGCGCTTACGCGGATCGATCTGCCGGTGGATCAGGCGGTGGTGACCGAGGATCGCGGCGAGGCTTTCCTCAATGCGGGCCGGGCGCTGTCGCGCGCGCTGCGCATGGATCTCGGCCTGATCTACGAAACCTCGCGGCTTCGCGTCCGCGGCGACACGAGGGCGGACCGCACCCTGCGTTTCCTCAAGCCCAAGGCCGCGTTCGATTGGCGGCCGCGGGGCGGCTGGCATGTGCAGCTATCGGTCGCGCGCACCGTCGCCCAACTCGATTTCCATGATTTCATCAGCGGCGCCGAGCTTGCGAACAACCGCGTGAACGGAGGCAATCCGGACCTAGTCCCGCAACGGGCCTGGGAGCTGCTCGCGACCGTCGAGCATCCGATCCTAGGCGACGGCATCGCCAAGCTCGAAGGCGGCTACAATCGCATCTCGCTCGTTCAGGACCGCATCCCGACGCCGCAAGGCTTCGATGCGCCGGGCAATCTGGGCAGCGGAACCCAGGCTTTCGTCCGCGGCACCCTCGACGCGCCTTTGTCCCAGCTCGGCATCGGCGGCGGACATCTCGCCGTGCACGGCACCCTGCAGTCGACCTCGGTGGAGGACCCCTACACCCACCGGAACCGCCGCTTCTCGGGCATTCCGTCCTGGCAATTGGATGCCAGCTTTCGCCAGGACCTGGGCCGGTTCGCCTGGGGCGTCACCTATACCGGCCAGCCCACTTTGTCCTTCTTTCGCCTGGACGAGCGCGACAATATCAACGGCGCGCATCTCTATGTCAGCGCCTTCGCCGAATATCGCCCGACTCGAAGGACGACGCTGACCTTCAACATCGACAATCTGTTCAACGACTTCGCGACGCGGTACCGAACCTTCTATTCGCCCAACCGCTCCACGCTCGACCCGAGCCGGTTCGAGTATCGGGAGCGCAACGCGCACGTCGATTTCTCTCTGAGGCTGCGGCAGAGCTTCGGCTGACGCCAGAACGAAAAGACCAGCTTTCCCCTGGAAATGCTGGCCTTTTCGAGAAATGGTGGGCGTGGCAAGGATTGAACTTGCGACCCCTGCGATGTCAACACAGTGCTCTACCACTGAGCTACACGCCCACGAAGGCGCGCATGTAGCGAGGGGCATAGCGGGGCGCAACCCCGGCGCGATCGCGCGCGCGGGTCAGCCCGATTGGCGGCCGAAATCGGGCTTGCCGATGTCCTGGCCCTGCTCGACGATGCCCCTGCGGATCGCTGCGGTGCGGGCGAAGAGATCGAACAAGGTCGTGCCGTCATCGGCGAGGATGGCCTGCTCGAGGCCCGCGAGATCCTCATTGAACCGGCGCAGGGTCGCCAGCACCGCGTCCTTGTTGGTGAGGAAGACGTCGCGCCACATCGCCGGGTTGGAGGCGGCGATGCGGGTGAAGTCGCGAAAGCCGCCGGCCGAATATTTGATCACCTCGCTCTCGGTGACCCGCTCGAGGTCGGAAGCGGTGCCGACGATGGTGAAGGCGATGAGGTGCGGCAAATGGCTGGTGACCGCGAGGACGACGTCGTGATGCGCCGCATCCATCACCTCCACCCTGGCGCCGAGCCCGGCCCAGAAGGAAGAGAGCCGCTCGACGTCGCTCGCATCGGCGCCGGCATCGGGCGTCAGAATGCACCACCGGCCCTGGAAGAGCGAGGCGAAGCCGGCGTCGGGGCCGCTATTCTCGGTGCCCGCCACCGGATGCGCCGGCACGATCCGCGCCTCGGGCAGGGCCCGGCGCAGCTCCTCGGCGACGAAGGATTTGCACGAGCCGACGTCGCTGACCAATGCGTCCGGCGACAGGCCCGGTGCGACTGCCTCCGCGGCGGCGGCCATCGCGCCGACCGGCACGCAGAAGATGACCAGATCCGCGCCCCTTGCCGCCTCCCCGGCCGCATCGGCGACCCGATCGACCAAGGCGAGCGCGCTGGCCCGCTCGCGCACGGCGGGGTCGAGATCGTAGCCGGTCAGCCGGACCTCGGGCAGCCGCTCGTGCACCGCGCGCGCGATCGAGGATCCGATCAGGCCGAGCCCGACGATCGCGACGGATTGGAAGGGAGGGTTCATGGATTGCCGCCGTCTGAGAAGCCGCGAAGCCGGATGGGCTCGCCAAAGACCCTAAACGGACGCGCGCTTCGAGAGCAAGCCGGCCTTAAAGCCGGCCGTGCTGGTCCTCGGTCATGAACATGCGCTCCACCTCGGCGACGAGGTCGCGCAGGTGGAAGGGCTTGGAGAGGACCTTCGCGTCTGGCGTCTTGCGGCCGGCGCGGAGCGCGACCGCGGCGAATCCGGTGATGAACATGACGCGGATGCCGGGCGCCAGCTCCGCCGCCTTCTGGGCGAGCTCGATGCCGTCCATCTCGGGCATGACGATGTCGGTGAGGAGCAGATCGAACGGCTCGTCCTGCAGCAGGGGGATCGCCTCGGTGCCGCGATCGACCGCGGTGACGTGATAGCCGACCCGTTCCAGCGCGCGGACCAGATAGACCCGCATGGATTCGTCGTCTTCCGCGAGAAGGATTCTCAGCATCTCCGCTCCCTTGCCGGCGTTATGCGCGAAGGCTCCGGCTTTTTCCAGCCGTGGCGTGCAGCGCGATTGCACCCGTCCCACTCCGGGCCTAGTTGTCGGGAAGGAATGACCTCGCCCTTCACGTCCCCCTTCTTCCGAATCGGCCCCGAGCGGCCGGTTTCGCCGGTCGTGCTTTCGATTCCCCATGCCGGCCGCGACTATCGGCCCGAGCTGCTGCGCGCGGCGCGGCTGCCCCAGGCGTCGCTGGAGACGCTCGAGGACCGGCTCGTGGACCGGCTGGTCTGGCGGGCGACGGCGAACGGCGCGACCGCCTTCGTCGCGCGTGCGCCGCGGGCCGAGATCGACCTCAACCGCGACGAGCGCGAGATCGATCCGAGCCTGATCGCGCCGCCTTTACCGTCCGGCACCTTGGTCCAGTCGGCGCGCACCCGCGGCGGCATCGGGCTGGTCCCGTCGCGGATCACCGGCCTCGGCCCGATCTGGCGCGAGCGGATCACGCTGGCCGAGCTGACCCGGCGGATCGAGACCATTCACCGTCCCTATCACCAGGCGCTGGAGGCGGCGCTGGTCCACGCGCGGACCCGCTTCGGGGCGGCGATCCTGCTCGATTGCCATTCGATGCCGCCGCGGCCGCGCGGCGAAGGCGGCGGCGCGGATGCGGCGACGGTGATCTTCGGCGACCGCCACGGCACCACCACGACTCCCGATCTGCTCGACGCGGCGGTGAGCGCGGCCGACGCGCTCGGCTACCGGACCGCCTGCAACACGCCTTATGCAGGCGGCTATATTGCGGGCCGGCACGGGCGGCCCCAGCGCTCCATCCATGCCCTGCAGATCGAGCTCGACCGCTCGCTCTACCTCGATCGCGATTTGCGCGCGCCTGGGCCCGGCTTCGAAGGGGTCTGCCGGCTGATCGCCGCCGTGGCCAGCGCGCTCGAGGAAAGGCTGCTCGAGATTCCGGACGCGATCGCGGCGGAATAAGCATTTTCAAATCGCCCCCGACGGCTCGGAAAAATGCGGCAAAAAGGGGAATTGGGGCATGATCCGCAAAGGTCAGGCCCAACAAAAAGACCGCCTCACGTTGCCGTGAGGCGGCCCAGGTTCAGGGAGGTGCGCTCCCGCTTTCGAAGGAGCGCGGGACGCCACCACAAAGGGGGGGATATGGCAGCGTCAGCACCTAAATAGGTGCCCGAAACTCGGTTTCAATACCAGACGGTAATAATACGGGGAACCCTCGGGCCGCCCTATTTCTAGGCGGTCGGCTCCGGCACCATGCCGGCAAGCTGGTCGGGCACCTTGCCCTGCTGGGCCTGCCGCGCGAACACGTCGCGGATCGAGGACAGCGAGAACATATGCGCCATAATCAGCGCCAGGATGCCGTTCTGGTTGATCTTGCGCAGCTGATCGCCGTTCATGTCGCGCACCTTGGCTTCGTCGACCATGCGGAAGCCGCGATAGACGAAGGGCTGCGCCGCACCCTCGGGCTGGATCGTGACCTCGCCGTCGATCAGCAGGTCCATCTCCATCAGCTCCTTGACGAAGGCGCTGGTGCGCTGGGCGGCGATCTCGAAATCCTCGCAGAATTTGAGGATCGTGCTCAGCGCCTCGGTCGGCTTGTCGCCCTCGAACAGGGAAGCGCCGTCCCCTTCCTCGCTGACCAGGCCGCTGTCCGGGTCGAAGCAGAGCGAAAGCTCCTCGGCCTTCTCGTCCAGCCGGGCGAGCAGATAGGGATAACGCCGTACATAGGCGGGAATGTAGAACGGATTGTGCGGCGTTCCGTTATCGTCGA
>Ga0070686_100000256_pt1 | contig 36252 bp, 50 predicted proteins | sample KBSS23LmetaG_FD_65654 | JGI IMG/M metagenome (GOLD analysis project Ga0070686, IMG submission 65654) | Switchgrass rhizosphere microbial communities from Kellogg Biological Station, Michigan, USA - KBS S2-3L metaG | ecosystem: Host-associated > Plants > Roots > Rhizosphere ... | reverse complement strand
CCATCAAAGTAGTAGGTCGTCACCACCGCCTTCTTCCTCGGGTCCCACAGCTTCAGCGCACCGAGGGCGTACATCTCCCGCTGTTGCTCGTGAGTATCTTTGGGCTTGCCGGACTTCCACTCCGCGATGTACGCAGTATCGTCCTTAAACCGGGCCGCATCAAACACAAGCCTAACACGGGCGTGCTGACTCTTCCATGAACAGCAGTACCACTCCTCATCAAGCGCGAACTTGTACTCGCAGTGTCGCATTCCATTTGGATGGAACCTATAGGCGTCTAATACTGGTATAATTGACTTATCCTTCAGCCATGTCAGGTCCGTCTTGAACCCATCTGGCGTTTTGATGTATACCTCCGCACTAGCGTGAATATCCGTACCACGCGCCGCCTTCGCATTCTGTATACTTGGCAGATTATCAACATATCTGCACTTGTACTGGAACGGACATTGGTGGTGGCACTCCCACTTTGAGAAGGAGTGCTTAATCATATCAAACCCTCGTAGCCGCCGCGATCACGGCGTCCATAAACTGGTGCAGCGCACCCTGACGGCAAATGCCCTTGAGCGCCTGGGTCACAGGAGTCATTTGTCCATTGTCTGCTAAGAGCAAGACAGAGCCCTCCTGCGTTATCATGCAAAGCTGAGGTTGCTGCTTGTCCTCGCCATTACCCTCCACTGGCGGCGGACGATCATAGGCATCTTCGCGCCGCATACTCTCAGCCATATCCCGTTGTGTGTCATCCATCGTATTTCTCCAAGTCGTTCCAGTTCCAACCCCAGTATCCCTCGCTCCTAAACGGCACGTCAAAGCGTTTCCTGTCCATCGCCTTGCGCAACCGCTCCATTGCATTGGCGGCGTCCTCTTCGGGCGCACTTATATTGATCTCGTCATGCACTGCCGCGTGGAATGTGTCATCTGGGGCACGTTTCTTGTTCCACGTGATAATACTCTGCTTCGTTTGATCCGCTGCACTTCCTTGGATCAGATAATTCAATAACTTATACTCAAAAGTCTGCCAACCAACGAACTGACCGTCCTTTATCTTCTCCTTCGGGGGCTCCACGTAGTACATGCGCCCACCCCATGTGCGGATAAAGCCGCCCGTGCGGCCACGGTGCTTTATATCCTTATCTAAGCCCTTAATTTCGGGCAAAATCTGGAAATATGCGTTGCGAAAGTCCTTGGCTTCGTCGTATGTGACGCCTAAAGCGGCCGATAATGCCGGATTTCCCCTACCATACATGATGCCGAACCCGATTACCTTCACAGGCTTCCGTGGCAGGCTGATTCCAAGCACAGAATTGAGTTCTTCGCTGACCATTTGATGTGGATCAAGGTCTGGGTCCTCATTCCAGCGTGCCGCCAGCGTTCCCTCAGCGAAATGCGCCATGATTCGCATCTCCTGGGCGCTGAAATCACGCTTAATCCACACATGCCCCTCCTCTGGGAGTATGAATCGTCGCATACGGGGTAGCTCTGGGTATCCAGGAGGCACCACAATCATCTCAAACTCAGTGCTTATGTTGGTGAAGTTGGGTTCCTGGCACGACATGCGCCCAGTTCGCGCCCCAGACATGTCCTTAGAACTAGAATTACCCCTAATCTGATTCCAATTCGGGTGTAACCTACCATCCTCCTGCGCCAGCGCCAGCCAGGGGTGAGCAAAGGTGGTCAGGCACGTATGCAGCGCCGCCCGATAGGACAAAAGGGCATACAATTCATGGTCTGTAATCACCTTGAGCAGGTTGGGCCTGCTCGTACTCCGCTTACCACCCGGAGTCTGGATCCACCCATTTACCTTTCCAGCGCAGTCCAGGGCATCCGCCAGCGCATCCCCGTCAATATTGAGGTTAGGCGCGTTAAGGATCTTCCGTATATGGTCGTCAATGCGGAGAAGCGTCTTGTCATACCCACGTGTCGCTTTCTCCAAAGCTTCAACATTGAGCCGGGTTCCTCTGAGAGTTGCTTCATACAATATGGGAAACAGCAACTGCTCACGTCGGTACGCCGCCAGCATCTGGTCTCTGAGAATGTCCGGATACAGGTAGTCGTACAGCGCCCAGGTTCTATCGGTATCACCCTTTGCGTATTTTCCCACAAGATTGCCTGGCGCGCGGCAAATCCAGGCTGCCCAATCTTTGGGCTTCTTCCTGGCCTCGGCCACGTTACGAAGTATCCAGTCTTTGAGCTCGTCTTGTTCCTCAGGCGGTAAATGTAGAATCCTCTCCGCACTGGGTTTGAGACTGAACGAAGTGGCATAGGGCTCCTTCAGGAAGATCATATACCGCGTATCGTGAATACGGGTGGGTTCAAACTGGCGCGGGTCTATGCCCAACTCCTTTCGCGTAATAGACATGTCAAAGCCGACGTTGTGGAATAGAAACTCATCTCCTCTATTAAAGACTTCCTTGAGTTTGCGATACGCAGCTTCCCGCGTGCAGTTGTTTTCTGTAGGGTGCCCATAAGCATAGTACCGACTTGGCTGGTCGTCATACTTGATGGACACCCCAACACTCAGCGGGGGGTGCGTGATCACGTTGCCGTTTATGCCTTCGCTTTCAAAGTCAATCGTGATCACAGTTACCTCCTAGAACTTCGCCTTCTTCTTCGCAGGTGGCGGGGCCTTCTGCTCAGGCTGCTGGTAGGTGTCAAATGGAACAAGCGCCATGCGCTCCGCCTCTACTCGCCGTTTGCGCAATGCCAGAATAATCTCTCCATCCTCAATAGCATGGAGGGGTGTGAACTCAATCTTGAATTGGCTCTTGCGATCTGGCACAATGCCAACCTCCGTTATAATCGCATACGGAGGTAGACCTGTGCTTGCCGCCAGTCCGTTGACATACGAGCTCCAGTTCTTCACGCTAGTCACGGGGAGCTCTAACACAGCCAACTCAGCCTTGGCCACATCTTTCAATTCGTCCTCATGGACTACAATAAGACGACGCTTTTCCTTGCAGGCTTTCCCTCGGCCACCGTTAGGATCGCTCCCCCAGGCATGATGTTCACACTCACCGCAAGTTTCCGCCTGCTTATCCGCCACCGCTTCGTGGGGCACCATATCGTCATTCGTTCCAAGGGCGAAGCAATACGGATTCGCAGGCACATCCGGGTCAAACGCATCCACGTAGTAGGTGTTGATATAAGCACTGAATAGAATCGCCACGTTAATCTTATTCCCGGGTAATGCCTGGTCCATGTAAGAAAGTATTCCCCCTCTGGTGGAGAGGCGGGTAAGCTGAGGTCGCTCCTTAGCCTGCTCATTCTTCGCCTCCTCTGCCAGTTCGGCGATGACGTCCTTAGACAGGTTCAGTTGGGATGCGTGCCGCACAGCCAGGTCTTGCCGGGGCGCAGGCTTCGCAACAGGTTGTTGACTTTTGAAACCCATGATTAGCTACTCCTACTTTCACTCAGTTTAAGTACGGGATATTTCTCAATCCCAGGGATGGCGATATTGTCGTTCCACCGCTCCTTAACGGCAGCCGCGTTAAGCCTTCTCTGAAGAAGGTCAAAGGCATCATTCTTCTTTATGAAGACGAACACCTTGGACCAGGTCGTTGCCGTCGGTTCATACTCCTGTCTCAGGGTAACCTTCAGCACGCTACCACCGGCGGCGGTCAGGCCGCGTGTTTCCAGCATTTCAATAAGTTTAGTCTTGAGCTCCTTTTCCTTAGAATCCAGGGCGTCATAAACGCGCTTCATCTTGAGGCGCTCCGCCTTGGCGTTGTCGTACTCGTTGATCAGTGCCACTAGCTCATCAACTTGGCGCTTCATTGCATGGTCCCTCCAGCCATAGACTCCAGGACGATGTCCCGCACGGTTTTGAAAACAGGGGCGTGGTCAGGCCCCACGTTAATCCAGGATTGCTCCAAGAGTAACATGGCGCTGACAAAATCTGTGGGGAGTATGGCGACAAAGTCGGGCTCGTACTCAATAGCCACGACTTGAGCGCCGCCAATAACGACGAGTTTCATTTCCACTTAACTGCTCCTTCACTAGAACGGCCCCCCAGTGGGCCTACTGCAAGTGTAGGCTACCGGGGGGTTTTTGACAAGTGCTATTTACTGTTTTCCTTTACGTATTTATCGTACTTTGCCCGAAAATCATGTTCGGGTTTTAAGTCACTAACACAAACCCAGCTTCCATCACGCTCATACAAAGCATCAATGGGAGCACTCATTTCCTGCGCCTTTTCTTGCTGCGCTTTAATGTAGTACTCGTGCGAACTAAGCTGCTTTCCCCAAAGACGAATGCCCAGATATTCACTTGCTTTTGACATTACTTAACTCCAATAGCATGGTGGCTGAAATCTTGGCGAATAGCCCGATCTTTCAAGACACAACTCCGGCGGTACGCGGGCACGAGTGTGCCATTGGGCAGCTTCACTTCCAACCGGTCATACATTTCACCATGGGCTTCGTACATGCCGTAGTGGAAGAGCTCCCCCACGTATTCCGCGGTGTCGGTATTATAAGCCTTTCCATCCTTGTCATAGCAGACTTCTGGGATCAGTCGCTTGGGTTTGTGTTTCAACCGCATTAGTCTCATTGTTAACTCCTGAATTTTCAAAGAACGCGCCCGTTGGGTGGGCACGCCCAGTATAGCACAGACTACAAAAGAATAAAGCCCCCTAGGGATAATCCTAGGGGGCTCCGTTCCGGTCTGCCCGAGGAGCAGTGAGGGTGGGCAGCTTGCCTCGATGTTGGCTGGGGCCTATAATGGCAGTGGCGGGCCATAGTAGGGGTCAACAACGAGTACCCCTACTATAGCTCATCTTGCGGTAAATTGCAAGTAGGAGCTAACTATGATGTTGAAGTTTCAACAAATAGAAGATACGGTCAAAAAAGAAGTCGGCGGTATAGGGGTCAAAGCCTGTAGAAAGTACCTCTCTGAGAGGGGCATCACCGATGCAATCTCAGACAAGTACAGCATCTTCTTTTACTCATCCCAGTCAATCATCGGCTGGGATGATAATCGCCTGGCGATAGTCTTCCCCTACCATAATACGCGAGGGGAACAGACTGGCTACTGGACAGCTCGTCTTGTAGACCCGAATTTAATTCCGGCATCAGGTTTCGCTGCCTTGCGTCAACGCAAGCGGGGGAAGCTATACGCCCCTGCGGGCGAGACGCCTCAGCCATACTTCACCCCCTCGGCGAATTGGAAAAATATTCCTGACGGAAGCACGATCTACTTTTGCGAGTCAGTGATCAAAGCGCTGGTCGTCGGACACTACGGGCAGAAATACGCCATCGGATTGAATGGGGTGTGGGGGTATTCTAGCAAGAAGAGCGACCAACCTATCCTAGCAGGAATTCAGGCCCTGCCGTGGGAGAAGAAGCACCTGAAGGCAGTCGTGCTCTACGACTCTAACGTGGACACTAACCACGACGTTCAGGCAGCAATCTCAGAGTTCGCATCCCGAATGCTGCGGTACTGCAAGAACACGCGCCCGCGCATGTTGCGGCTAGATGCGCCACCGAATGGGGAGGAACAGTGGGGCATAGACGATGCATTCCAAGAGCTAGGGCCGGAATGGTTCCACGATTTCCTGGACGGGCCAACGTATGAAATTGAAGTAGACCCAGTCCAACTGGCGGTAGCCAGGCTCAACGACGAGGTCTGCTTCGTCAGAAAGGGTTCCTTCATTGCTGAAGTGGACAATGGGAACATCTTAAGCGTTAATCAATTTGAGAAGGGGAACTACGCGAACAGAGTGGTGTGGACCATGGGGGAACATCCTAAGCGAATCTACATCGCGAAAGAATGGAAAGAGTCCAACGTGCGCCGCACGGTGGCGGAGGTCGGGTACAGTCCAGGGGATGACACCTATTTCAAAGAGGACGGGGTAGAGAAGTTCAATATGTGGAGGGATGATGGCGTTTCGGCGTGCGAAGGAAACGTGCGGCCCTGGCTAGATCTTATAGAGAATAGCATACCGGACCCAGAGCTCAGGCACTGGATAATCAGTTGGTTCGCATACGGGGTACAGAACCCTGGGGTCAAGATCCTATCGTGCATATTCATCTATGGTAAGCCTGGGGTAGGAAAGAACCGACTTCTAGATCCGTTCCGGGCCATCTATGGGCGGAACTGTATCTTCATCTCTAATGACGAGTTGGAGAGCAAGTTCAACGCCTCGTATGCGGCCAAGCAATTCGTCGTCGCCAACGAACTCCAGCGAACGCGGGAGTCATCTAAGATTAATCGGATTTTGAAAGTACTGATTACAGAACCCAAACTTCCATTTCATGCCAAGGGCAAGGATCCTGTTGATATCTATAATCATATCAACTTCGTTGCCATATCCAATGATACTGACGCCATGCCCATTGACGAAGAAGATCGGCGTATGTGCGTCATCAAAATGGAGAATGTCAAGGATCGTAGAAACGATCGTGTCTACTGGCACACATATGATGAGTGGCTGAAGGGGGGCGGGCCATCTGCTCTCAGATGGTACTTGGAATCTTACAACGTGGGCGAGTTTGACCCAGCGGCATATCCTCCGGAGACGGCGTATAAGGAGGAAGTTCGCGAGGAGGGGCGGACAGCCCTGGAGCAGTTCTGCCACGAACTGCCGGGAAATCTGCCACCGGTCTACGATGATCGGTCTGTCTTCACAGCGATGGAGCTGGCGATCGTCTTCTACAAACGCCTAGAACTTGAAATTTCTGAGTCACAGTGCAAGTCGTTGGGTCATGCGCTCAAGCGCATGGGCTACAAGCAGGCCCATGGAGGGCTCCCTATCAAGGCGGGCCAGCGGAAGCTGGCCCGGTACTGGGTGATCCGCGAGGTCACTAACGAGTGGGACTATTCTGCTGTGCAGAATCACTTGAAGGGCTGGGACAAAAAACACCCCGCCGGGGCGGGGTGCAAATTCTAGGGCTCGTCTCCGAGCACTGCTCGGAGAGGTTCTATGTTGCGTGGGTTCCGCATTGCGGCCCACGCCGCCCAGTGGGTCGCACTGGCTTGCCAGGCATCCCAGAGGGCCTGGGTCATGTGGGCATCGTATCGTGCGCCGGACCGGCGCACGATGTGCCCTTTACCGGAGGCCCACTCCTCAAAGGCTTTTCTGTTCAGGCTCATCTAGCCCTCCTGCTTTCAGGCCCTCTCTTAGAAACCACCTGGCAAGGGCTAGGTCGGCTTCGCTAAGCGGGGGAGGGAGAGACTCCCACGGTGGGGGGTCCTCCCAGGTGGCCCTGGCCGACTCAAAGATGCTCTCTAAGTTCATTTAGTCGCTCCTTCAAAACTTGCGTGGCTGCGGCTAGGCCGCAGTTGAAGAAGTACTGAACCATCTGGCTCTTGGTGGAGCCAAGCGTGATCTCTGGTATGTGAGTCGCATTGTACTTCTTCAGCGCCTCCTCAAACAGGGTTTGGTCTGTACCCATTTTATCACCTCCATGTTAAAGAACAGTGCCCGCCGCGTGCCTAGGGGGGCGGGCACCTACAGTGTAGCCCCTTGAGTAGTCTGGGGGTAGGGGGCTAGCCCCTAGGCCCGGTGGCCCTGGGGGGCACCCTCGGCATGGGGCCGATCAAGTTGTTGAGGGCGCCCATTATGTGGATGTTCGCGCTGATGAGGCGCTCACGCTCTGGACTGGTGGGCGTCGTGCTTATGAGATATTCCAGCTTGGCCTGTAGGCCCTGGAGATCGTACACGAGCTCCTGGGGGGTGGGATAGATCATTGGTTGGGTCCTTCTGCCATGTGAAATTCCACTCTTATGTAAGTCTCATCTTGAAACAAGATGTAGATAACGTCCGCCTTCACGATTACGTCGCTAACGTCCTTTAGGGTTTTACCGATTTCCTCGCAAAAGCGGGCGACAACCTCTTCCAGATGGGTCACATCTTACTCCTTTTGTTAAAGAACTTCGCTGGGCCTAGGGGCGCCAGCGGGGGCATTATACCAGTGTCTAGGGTTCTGAGGGGCTGGGCCTTGGGATCAGAATTCCATGAATCTTGATTCCACACATTTTGGATGGAGGGGGCGAGCGATCCTCGAAAAACGCAAGGGGTGTTACTCCCCCCGTGGCCTCGGAACAACACCTGTAACAGACGTAACACACCCCCCGACAATAACCCTACGCTTTACTTATCGAGCTCCATGTGCTAGCCCCACATCCGATGTGTAACAGCCCCCGAAGTGTGCAGTATGCACGCACAGTGGGGGGTATCCCTGTTATACTACATGCATGGGTTGGCAAGGTGAGCTGGCCCAGCGGCCCGGCGCCTCCCGGGCGGTCGCCAACCAAAAGGTAAATCATGGCCACCAAGCAAAAGTCTGTCCCCGCCAAGCGTGCCCCCAAGGCGCAAGCCCCCGCGCAAATCGTGCTGCAAAGCGTCGCAGTTGCCAACGGCATCGCCGTGGCCGCTGTCGCGGTTAACCCCGCGCAAGTGTATCGCACCAAAGCGCCGCACAACCAAGCGTGGTTTTCGGCCATTGTGGCGCAAATCGGCGCCAACACAGGCGGCCCCCAGGGTGCCCACCCGGCCACGGCTGCGGTCGCGCCCATGCTGGTAACCAAGGAAAATCCGGCGGGTGTGCCCAGCCACTTTTTCGGCTACTGCCTGCGTCGCGGCTACCTGGTCAAGGCAGCGTAAGCGGGGCGCCCCACGAGGGGCGCCAGTTGCGCCCAGCCCGCTGGGCGCGTAGCGCCAGGCCAGCCGACGCTCCGCTTGCGCGGAGCGTCCTGGTCCCTCGGCCTCCGCCGAGGGCGATACACGAATCTGAGGGGAATTGAAATGAAGATTATTATGGTCATCGCTTACGGGATTGGAGAGGGCGGATCTCTCACGAATCCGTGGGCCGCCGAGCCCGCTGGGTATTTTCAAACCATCGTTAACGGCGATGCGTCTTACGAAGATCAACGTAAGGAGGCGATCCGTGACTTTTGGGAGCACGTGGGTCGCCACGAGCCGATCCGTTGGATGGAAACGCGGGAGCCGAAATGATTAATGGACGCAACCGCCAAATCCACACGCACGAACTGCGTGAAATTCTCGGAATTGCCCACACGCCGGCCGAAGGCCTGGCACCGCGCGAGGTGAATGGGGTGAAGGTCTGGGCTGTCCCGCTCGTCCCAGGCAGCGCATTCCAGCTGCGGATGCGCTGCGAGTGTCCCACCTGCGGAAAGCAGATGGCGGCTGGACGATATGCGCAGCACGCGAAGACTCACGGGGGGTGATATGTCCTGGGGGCTGGTGTTCATTCTGGTACTGTTCTACTGGCTCCTCATGAAGGACGAGTAGGACGCGTCAGAGGGCCGCAATCCCTCTGACGAGACTCGGGGTCTCGTCGAGGTTTTTGCGCGACGCCTCGTCGCGTTCGAGATCCTCCCACCCGCGTCGATATCTGAGTTCAGAGCTGATGGGGCGAATTCTTTACGAATCTGGTGAGGGTCGAGACGAATCTGCCAGCGTCGAGACGAATTCTGACGAATTCGGGGGGAATCACCTGGCGGTTCGAGGTCTGAAGTCAGAAGAAGCGAGTCCCGACGACGTAGACTTCGGATCGCCCTGAGCTCCCCGATTTACTAACGAATTCACCTAAATACAGTACGAATCGTGGGGGGAATCGTGGGGGGAATCGTGGGGGGAATAGATATCCAATTACCATTGCATTGCCTTGTGTTGTTTGCGCCTATATGCATATTAGGTGAGTCCTCATACCTCTTATACCCTTATCTTCGATATGATATACCCTATAGTACACTTAATATATATTTCAATATAATAATATAATAATATAATAAGAATAGGTATTTATATAGGTATTTCGCCACTTACAATGATCCTCCCCCTTTACAAGGCGACCGCCTACAATGGTGTCCAGACTTATATAAGACCGAGACCCTATCTCGAAAGTGGTATATTACATGGCGCCAAAACCCGCTACTATGCACCATGCCCAGCAACCGCCCATTCCGTCGGGGACGGCCCCCAAAAGAGGACCGTGAAGTAAGCCTGACCGAGCTCGCTTCGTCCCCGACGAAGCTGCCCCAATTCCGTCGCTCCAGTGACGGGTTTAGTCGCCAAGAGCTCGTCAACGCATTCAGGAACTCCTTCCAAATGATAGGAGGAGTGGACGCCTTGACGATATGGGCAGCAGACAATCAGACGGAATTTTACAAGCTGTTCAGCAAGTTGTTCCCAGCTGCAACGCTCAGTCTTGACGCTCAGACCGCGCTAATAATCCAGCACGCAGTCCCGCCGACCATGCTGGACGCGCATCCGTCCCCTCGCATTGACGAGCCTATCCAAGTGGATGGAGAGGTCGTCAATGACAACGATCACTAGCACCTACGTTCCCAGGCCCCACTTCCAAAGCTTCCACCAGAGGAATGAACGCTTTGCCATCCTCGTCATGCACAGGCGAGCAGGGAAGACCGTCGCCGTGGTTAACGACCTCCTTGAAAGATGCGCATACAATACACGCCCCCATCCGCGCTATGCCTACATCGCCCCCTTGTATCGCCAAGCGAAGGAGATTGCATGGACATACGCGAAGGATTATGCCGCCCCGTATAGCCCAAAGATATCAGAGAGCTCGCTATATATAGAGCTCCCCCACAATCAGGGCCGACTGACCCTCTACGGCGCCGACAACCCTGACTCATTCCGTGGTCTCTACCTAGACGGTGCCGCCCTGGACGAGTTTGGGGGAATGAAGCCGAGCATATGGAAAGAGGTCCTGCTCCCTGCCCTCCTAGACAGGCGCGGCTGGGCCGTATTTATGGGCACGCCCAACGGACCCAACCACTTCCGGGACATGTGGTACGGCCGACAAGACGACCCAGCCTGGTACACTGAGAGACTGACTGCCTATGACACAGAGGTCATCTCCGAGGAGGATCTGGACGAGCTTAGGAGAATGATGGATGAGGAGGAGTTCGCGCAGGAGATGTTGTGCAGCTTCGAAGCGTCCACGCGCGGAGCGTATTATGCCCGTCAGATGGAGAGGGCGGAGACGCAAGGCAGAGTCCTAGCACTGACCCCCGACTCCACCCCCCTGCACTTCGCATTTGACCTGGGCTGGCGCGATAGCACCGCCGCCTGGGTATGGCAGCGTGCGCCTGATGGACTCAGGATCCTGCGGACATTCAGCGCGAACACACGCCCCGTCTCCTACTACATAGAATGGATTGCCGCCACAGTCTCCGAGCTCCGAGCTCCGCAAGGGAAGGTCTGGCTCCCGCAAGATGCAAGGGCGAAGTCTCTCCAGACAGGCCTCTCCACGGTGGAACAATTCCTCGCCAAGGGGATACACCCCCGAATTGTCCCGAATCTAGACCTATTAGACGGAATTCAGGCCGCGCGGGAGAGGTTCCCCCTCCTCTTCTTTGATAAGGCCGGCACGTCTGAAGGTAGGATGGCCCTGAAGACATACCATAAGGAGTGGGACGAAGATCGTAAGGTGTTCAAGGACACCCCCGTCCACGACTGGTCTAGCAACTACGCCGATGGATTTAGGTACATGATATTGGCCGACGCCGCGGACAATCCTGTGCTCTCCGGACCCGACGGTGCGGAACGCACCGTCGCCGACCCTCGCGCGCACGGCGCGAGTTATGCATTCACGCTGGAGGACCTATATGGCACGAGATCAAGCTTCCGACGAATCTAAGTACTCCTACGGATGGTGGCTCGGGAAAATTAAATCTCGCTCCAATACGCTGAAGGAGAAGTTTTGGAGTCCGGGAGAGGATATACATAAGAAGTTCCTAGATAAGCGAGAGAAGACAGATTCTGACTCTAGGTATAACCTCTTTTGGGTGAACACGGGCATAGTCAAGGCGGCCCTCTACGCCAAGAAGCCGAAGCCTCTCGTAAAGAGGCAATGGAACCACCCCGATGACGCCCCTGGGAGAGTGGCGGCCCTGATATACCAGCGATGTCTCGAATATGACCTGACCACTGACAGGGATCAGCTCCACCACAATGTGATGGCGAGCGTGATTGACTACCTCGTGCCAGGGGGCGGATTCGTGTGGTGCAGGTATGAACCCACCATCGTTGACGCCGAGACGGAGCCAGTGAATACGCCGGACGGGATGGAACTCGTGCCCGCGCAGAAGTACCAGCAGATCACAGACGAACGCATAGTCGTTGACTATGTGAATTGGAAGGACTTCTACTGGTCGCCCGCAAGGAGATGGGAGGAAGTATGGTGGATCGCCAAGGGTATATGGATGCCATTGGGCGAGGCACGCACCCGCTTCCCGAAGAAGTTTGACGCATATGTGTCAGAGCTCGCCACCAGGCGAGACCAGGACGGTCTCCCAAAGGACTTTACCTCCGATAAGGTCCGCATCTACGAAGTTCTATGCAAGAAGACTAAGAAGACCTATTGGGTCTGCGACGATGTGGACTCTATGTTAGACGAGAAGGACTACACCCTCCGACTCAAGCATTTCTGGCCTGCGCCGAAGCCTCTGCTCTCAAATCTGACGAATGAAGACCTCATGCCGATGGCGGACTACCGTCTGCAGCAAGATAAGTACCGACAGCTAGACAACCTTGACCGACGAGTTCACCTCTTAGAGAATGCGCTGCGAGTCGCAGGCATATACGACAAGACTAACTCTGAGGTTAAGCAGATACTGAGTTCTCAGAACACTGAGAATGTTATGATTCCAGCTGAGAAGTTCCAGTACCTCGCGGAGAAGGGGGGCCTGCACAGCACAGTGGATTGGTTCCCCATTGAGATGATAGCGAACGTGCTGGAGAAACTGGTCGCCCAAAAGCAGCAGAAGGTTAACGAGATCTATGAGCTCACCGGCATTGCAGACATCATGCGCGGGGCTTCCAACCCAAGGGAAACCTTGGGAAGTCAGGAGCTCAAAGCGCAATATGGTTCTATGCGGATACAGGACCGGCAAGAGGATGTTTCAAACTTCGTTAAGGAGATACTCAACATTAAGGCGGAGATTATATCCCAGCAATTCCAAGACGAGACTATCAAGAAACAATCGCAGATTGAGTTGGGTGAAGATCCAAAACTTGTGGCTGAGGCGCTCGCTCTCATACGGAACCCGCGCGAGAACCCGTATAGAGTGGAAATCAGCGAGGCTAGCCTGGCGATGCCCGACTATAACCAGGAAAGGGATTCGCGTGTTGAATTCCTCACCGCGGTGGGGCAGTTCTTCTCCCAAAGCGCTCCGCTCGTGCAGATGGCTCCGCAATGTGCGCCCATGCTGGGACAAATGGTTCGCTGGGCGGCCGCAGGGTTCAAGGGTGCCACCGAGATGGAAGGTATGCTTGACCAGATGATCAAGATGATGCAAGAGGCCAGCCAGAAACCGCAAGAGCCCCCGCCCGACCCGAGCCTGCAAATTGCCCAGATTATGGAGGATGCGAAGAAGCAGGTTGCCCAGATGGACAACGATACTAAGCTGAAGGTTGCCCAGATGGAGGGGCAAACCAAGAAGGAACTGGAGGTCTTGAAGGAAGTCTTCAGCGAGAACTCACTGAAGATGGATGGCCTGTTCCAGCAAATCATTGAGGAGATGCGCCAGCAGGGCGAGACTGTGAAGCAGGGCCAGGTCCAGCAGCTAGAACGTGAGAAGATGGTTATGCAGATGCAACAAGGACAGGAGCAACGAGACCATGAGAAGGAAATGGGTGCAAATCAACCTGGAACTCCGTGAGGTCGTGGATGGCGTGGCGCTCGTAGACGGCGCGGAGTGGGTGTGCTCCAACGGGCGGTGGCACCCAGTGGACGAGGTAGAGACTCCATCCTATACGATTCTCAAGGACATTGAGGACTTCGTGAGTCCAGTGGATGGGACGCATATTCTCGGCAGGGCCTCCTTACGCGAGCATAACAAGAGGAACGAAGTTACGGACTATCGCGATTACACGGAGACGAGGAAGCAAATACAGGCGAAACGTGAAGCATTTCGCAAAGGAGTACTCCCTGACGCTGAGCGCCGGGAGATCATAGCTAAGGAAGTATATAGGAGATCATAATGTCCGGAGACATGCGTGAAGATATCGAAAAAGCGTTTCAAGTACACGAGACGCCCGAGCCCGCCGGAGGCGGAGCCCCCGACGAAGTCCAGCAAGCAGAATCACCCCCCAGTGTTCCAGCCGAAGGGGCGGTTCCTGAGGCTGGGGTTAAGAAAGAAGTCGTAAAGGACCCTTCGTCGGGGAAGTTTGTCTCAGGCAAGCCAGCTTCCCCTTCAACGAAATCAGATACTTCTACTGCGCCCGGTGCGGCTGCACCCACACAGACTTCTGCCCTAAAGGCTCCAGTTAGCTGGAAGCCAGAGGAGAGGGAGCTATGGGGGAAGATGGACCCTGCCCAGCAGGCTGCCGTCATACGTCGCGAGCGTGAGATTGACGAGGGGCTGCGCACCAGCGCGGAGGCCAGGCGATTCCACCAGGAGTTCAGCAACGTCGTTCAGCCATACATGGGCTTCATTGCCGCCGAAGGCGGAACGCCTCTCAGCGCATTCCAGTCGCTCATGCAGTCCGGCGCTATCCTCCGTGTGGGCAGCCCGCAGCAGAAGGCAGCGCTGATCGTTGACGCTATCACGCGGTATGGGGTGGACATCCCCATGCTGGACTCCCTCCTGAGCGGGAAGGTGCAGGGTCAACAGCCCAATCCGCAGGCGGACCCGAATTTACGCTATATTGAGCAGCAGCTCGCACCCCTCCGCCAGTTCATGAATGATATGAATATGGCGAAGACTCAGGGCGAGCAGATGATTAACCAGTCTACGAATCAAACTATTGAGCAGTTCGCACAGGACCCAGCCAATGAGTTCTTCGAAGATGTTAAGGCGGACATGGCCGATCTCCTTGAGATGGCAGCGAATCGTAACCAAGTCCTCAGTTTGCAAGATGCCTACAAAAAGGCTATACTACTACATCCGCAGGTGTCACAGGTGGTCGCCCAGCGGAACGTGAATGACAAGGCGGCTCAGCTTAGTGCAGCCGCACAGAAGGCGACTAATGCGTCGGCCAGTTTACCCTCAGGCGGGCAAGCACCCTCGCAAAGTGATGGGAACCCATTTGGCATGTCCAGACGCGCTGAAATTGAAGCGGCCTGGGATCGTCATATGAGTAGAACGTAACTTTGACTGGAGGTTGAAATGGCCTTTCCGACCGCATATAGCGACATCATGGCAACGACCATTGAAAGTCGCACTAGGAAGATTCAAGACAATGTGACGAAAAACAACGCCGCGCTCGCGTATATGGAGCGGAGCGGTAATGTGGTCACCGTGTCGGGTGGATCAGAAATCATTGAAGAAGTCTCCTTTGCGGAGAATGCGAATGCAGGTTGGTACTCGGGGTACGACCTGTTGCCGGTTGCGCCACAGGACGTGATCGGCGCTGCGCGCTATGACCTGAAGCAAGCAGCAGTTCCTGTAATCATGTCAGGTCTGGAGGAGTTGAAGAACGCTGGGAAGGAGCAGATGATTGACCTCATGGACGCACGCCTGAACGTCGCTGAGGCAACCATGGCCAACCTCATCGCAGCCGCTATCTACTCTGACGGCTCGTTGGCTGGAGGAAAACAGCTAATTGGCCTCAAGGCCGCCGTACCTGTCAACCCGGCAACGGGTACATACGGCGGAATTGATCGCGCGACTTGGGCCTTCTGGCGCTCCAAGTCCACTACGATGGGCGCGGCAGCGACCATCAGCACCATCGCTCCGGCGATGAACACGATGTGGGCGAGTCTGAACCGTGGTTCAGATAAGCCCAATCTGATCCTTGCTGATGACATCATGTGGGGCATCTTCATGGGCAGCCTCCAGCCGCAACAACGCTTCACCGACCCGAAGACTGCGGACATGGGCTTCAATGCCATCAAGTACATGAGCGCTGACTTCGTCTTGGATGGGGCTATTGGTGGCTTCTGCGATGCGAAGACCATGTTCTTCTTGAACACCAAGTTCCTGAAGTTCCGCCCGCACAGCGCGCGTAACATGGTGCCGCTGAACCCCAGCCGCCGCTATGCTATCAATCAGGACGCTGAGGTTGCCATTCTGGCCTTTGCTGGCAACATGACTTCCAGCGGTACACAGTTCCAAGGCCGTCTCACCTCGCCGTAAGGAGCAATCATGGCTACTAAGAAACCGCAAGAACATTCCACTCCGGAAGAAGCCCAGCAGCAGGAAGGGATCCCTGATGAGCCCACTGGCCTGGCGACGGAGTACACATCGGCAACGCCCCCACCGGAGAGCGATGCCAAGTACAAGCTGGGCGAGGGCAGCCAGTCTGAGCAGGGGCTGACCATTGATGAGCAGGAGGCTAAGATTAGGGAAGCTCGCGAAGAGAAGAATGCGATGGCTCCTACTGAACCTCCGCCTGAACCTACGCAACATCCGGAGCGTTAATCATGGCTGTCACATTCTCAGGTGCGTGTAGCGTAGTCGCCCCTGTTATCTATGCTGCAGATGCGAAGCTGCCTACCGGCGGCTGGAGCACGGGAATCGGCTTTATCGGAGCTGATGGAACAGCATTGGCGGGCGCGACTGCCATTGGTGGAGCAGCTGTCGTACTTAAAGTAGATACCGACGGTAACGCAGCGACTCCATGAGAGATCATCCGCTCTATTCTGATCCTGACCTTGTCCGGGCAGTGACTCGGGAATTGCTGAGGAATGGGAAGACCATTTTTCAAATATTCCAGCTGCACCCGGATGAGGAAAAGCATAGCAAGGAGATGCTTGAGTTGACTGACTTACCCACGCAGGCGCGCGTGCTCAGCTTGGGCAGCGGCGTGGGCGGGATGGAAGCCATTTGGAAGAAACTTCGTCCTGACTTAGAGTTTGAGTTAGTCAACGCATCTCAGGAGCAAATAGAGCTGAATCTGTGCCCCGGTAAGACTGTCGTCTCCGACGCTGAAGGATACATAAGCCCGAATCGCCCGTTTGATTGTGTGCTGCTCGCATATGTACTTGGGCATGTAGATGTCAAGCCAACATTGCAGTCAGCATATGACAATTTAGGGGATGGCGGTATCCTCCTTATCTACGACGTATTCAACTCCACTCCAGCCTTTGATAAGGCCTTGGCATACCAGAGCCCCAACTTTCAGGACGTTGGGGTATTCATGAAAGAGCATGGAATGTCGTACCGTCATCTTATCTACCAGACCGTGCCGGGCGACTTTGCCACAAGAGTAATCCCGATAGGTCTGTTAAAGCAGACAGTGCCAGCCCTGTTCGTGCTGGAAAAAGGAGAAGTAAGTGCAAGAACTTGAGTATGACTATACAGTCTTTCAACGCCCAGGCGCGGATGACGAACGACTGTACGTGGTATTCTTCATTGATGCTTTGCAGGATATGGAGAAAAGCAAGGAAGAAGGGCGCCCCATCTTCTATGATGCCGAAATGGTTCGTATCATGTCCCCTGGGGATCGTAACAACATTATTATTCGGCCGGTAGAGCGCAGCGATAGGGCCAGATTCGCCAAACAGTATGCCGCATTCAAGCAAGGTGAGAAGGAACTGATAGAGGGCACCCCCCTCGTGGGCTGGCCTGGGTGTTCTAAGAGTCAAGCTAGCGAACTCGCTTTCTACGGGTTTAAGACTGTGGAACAGGTTGCCAATGCGAATGACGCATCCTGCACAAACGTCATGGGCCTATTCACGCTGAAACAACGGGCGCAGGAATACATCAAGGCGGGCAAGGAGTCCGCCCCTATGATCAAGCTGGCAGAGCAGAAAGAGCTCATTGACATGCAAGCTAGGCAGATTGCAGAAATGGCGGAGCAACTGAAACTTCTTGCGGCAGCTCAAGAAGAGAAGAAGGTTCCCTTTAAGAAATAAGGAGTTACTATGGCCGACTTTACATATCAGAAAACAGCTCTGGACGTTGTGAAGGGAGCCATGAGCGCCTGTGACATGCGCGAACCCTCCACGGCAGCCGCCAGCACGGACCCCAAGGTCAAGCGTTTCTGGCGGTTGGTCTCTGAAGTAGGGCGAGATATAGCCCAGGCATTTGACTGGCAGGTCCTCCGTAAGGAGTGGACGCTGACTACAGACGGAGTGACACTGGCGTACCCGACCCCAGATGACTTTGATGGCTTCGTAGACCTCACGGGGTGGAACAAAACGAATCGGCAGCCGCTGATTGGTCCCTCCATTGCGCAATCCTGGCAGAAGGTGCAGGGTACTGTTTCTGGGAGTACGCTCACATTCGTGTACAAGTACGATAACGACAAGATTACATTTCAGTCCCTTCCGCCAACAGCGCAGAGCATAACCTTCATCTACCAGACATCCTCCTGGGTGCAAGATGCTGCCAGCCCCACCGTGGTCCGTGACCACGTAGAGAATGACGGGGACATTATTCTCCTCTATGGCCGAATGATGGAGGCCGCCCTCGTACTGCGTTGGAAGCTGGACCGTGGGCTGGATACCTCCGGAGCGAACAACACATTCAACTCTATCGTAGAGTCCGTTACTGGACGCCAGAGTCCGGGGCAGGTATACTTCCTGGGCGCCAGCTATGGCCCCCCATTGATCAGCACGGCAAATGTTCCTAGCTCTGGGATTGGACTTTAATCATGCTTAGGACTAGAAAAGAGGGCAAGGTCAAAGAGCCAATTCCCGAGAAGGTAAAGGTGAAAACCTTACCTCCTCCAATGGGCGGCATAAACTCCCGCGATCCGCTTTCCAGGATGCCGGAGCACGACGCTATTAATCTCAAGAATTGGATTCCAACGCCTGGTGGGGCGACGTGCCGCAAGGGCTATAGGAAATGGGCCACACTCGCCTCGGGCAAGCAGGTCAGGACACTCATGCACTATTTCCGCCCGACGGACAACATTCCGTCAGGGCAGGCTTTCAGCACGGATATTACTACAGTGCCAGGGAGGTTCTTTGCTGCTACGGACGACGAAATACGTGATGTCTCCGACAAGGGGGTAGCTCCAGTATTTAAGATCGCATTGAGCGGAGTAACGAATGCTGGCTACATGAGCCACACCATTTTCTCGAACTCCGCAGGTACATTCCTGATCGCGTGTAGCGAAGTTGATGGGCTGCATCGCTACGACGGTACGTCGTGGTACAAGTACGTTCCCAACGACATCACGCCGCAGGGAGCCAACGCGCAGAACTTCGTATTCGTGCTCTCCTGGAAGAAGCGTCTATGGTTCGTGCAGAAGGACTCCTGCGTATTATGGTATCTTGCGACGGAGGCCATCTCTGGCGGCGCCACCAAGCTAGATGTTGGCCCCCTATTCAAGAAAGGTGGGAAGATAGAGTACATCGCCAACTGGACGATTGACGCTGGCGAAGGCATTGATGATCTATTGGTCATTGTGGGCACCAATGGGGATGTGATAATCTACAAAGGCTCCAACCCTGACTCAGCGGCAACATTTGGGCTTCAGGGGCAATGGTCGGTAGGGCAGATTCCCAAAGGGAGGCGAGCCTTCTGCCAGCTCGGCGGGGACTTACTGATCCTCAGCTCCCTTGGGTTATTTCCTGTCAGCTACATTACTCGCGGCGGTAGCGGCTCCCTCGCCACAGAGAAGGATAATTACACAGATAAGATCCATACGATGATCTCCAACGACGGGGCTCAGTCGTTCAATGAGTTTGGCTGGGAGCTCCATGTCGTGGACCGGGAGGACATCCTCCTGATGACCGTTCCAGACCATGGCAGTACCAAGGTCAAGCAGTATGCCATGAGCATCGGCACGAATGCGTGGGGGACCTTTGAAGGGCTGCCCGCCAAGACGGCCTGGGTCGCCAGTAGTTACCTCTTCACTGCCGATGCCGTGGGCAGCATATACCTCTCCCTCGTGGGGGACAAGGACAATGTGGGGCTGAGTAATACCGGCGGCATCTACATCCGCGGCATTGTGCAATGGGCCTACACCCCCATGGACAGCCCAGAGACATTCAAGTCATTCAAGTTGGCCCGCCCATTGTTCACAGCGGAGCGTGAACCTGGCGTCAACATCGCTATGAGCGTAGACTTTCAAGAGATCATTGTTCAATATCCCAGTATGCCAACGCTGGCAACGGATCAGTCCCTCTGGGGCGTCGCCGTTTGGGACAGAAACGTCTGGGTCGGTGGCACTGTCCAAATGGCCGAATGGATGGACGCTGCGGAGTATGGGCGCTTCGGCTCTGTCGTTATGGCGACGGAAGCCCTGGGTGGATCAACATTCTGTACCTCCGTTGCCATAATGGCGGAGATAGGGGGTGTCCTATGATCGTGTACGACGAGGAGCAGGTAGACAAAACTCTGCTCTTCGCATGGCTCCACGCGCGTACCCTGATTGACCCTTCCATGGATTTCCGTGCAATAGGTTACGTAAATCACGCCTTGCAATTGATAGGGGTTGTGGGGTACAATATGTTTATCGGGAGAACAGCGACAATTCATTTCGCAACTGATGATCCTGCTGCCATTACACGCGGATTTGTAAGAGAAACATTCCGGAAACCCTTTGAAGAGTGGGGACTGGAACACTTACTCGGCGTCGTGAACAGCCATAACGTGAAGGCCCTCAGATTTGACCTTCACCTAGGTTTCCGGGAGGTACACCGCATCCCCGGAGGCCATGAAGATGGCGGCGACTTAGTGGTGCTCCAGATGGATAAGGTGGGGTGCCCTTGGCTGAAAGGCAGCGATCATGGGCAAGAAGACTCCCAAAGCACCAGACATGGCGGCGCTAGGGCAGGCAGACGCAGCGAACCAACAGTACGCAGCGACTCAGCAGAACTACGCGAACCGACCGGACATCACCAACCCATACGGAACCCAAAGCTGGTCAACGGGCACGACCACTGACCCTGTCACCGGCAAGCCGATCACGACATGGCAGAAGAACGTCTCACTGGACCCTGACATCCAGCAGGGGATGGATGCCCAGCAGAACTACCAGAAGATGCTTTCAGAGGGGATGGCTGGCGCCGCTCCCGGAGCAATCAGCTCAGCCCTCAGCGGCTTTGACTTCGCCTCCAACCCAGCTTATAATTTCGGCGCTCCCGAGGGGCCACAGCGCTCCTTTGACTACGCGAAAACTCCTACTGACTATCGTGAGCAGGCCCAGGAGTCCGTGTGGAATAGAATGCAGCCCGCTTTCCAGCAAAAGCGCTCTGATACAGAGTCGCAGCTGGCTAACATGGGCCTCACGCGTGGGAGCGAGGCGTGGAACCGAGAGATGTCCCGCCTGGACGAGTCCGAAGCGCAGGGTAGACTCCAAGCTATTGAATCTGGTAGGTCTGAAGCCGAGCTGGGCCTGAAGGGTCAGCAGCAGGGCTACTCTCAATCCCTGGGCGAAGCTTCGTTTGGCAACGACGCCTTGAAGCAGGGGCTTGCGGGCAACATTGACTATGGGAACTACGTCAAGTCTCTCCGCGAGATGGGGCTGGGCGAGCAGGCTCTCCAGAAGGGCCAGGGGATAGGTGTTCTCGGTGATCTTAATAAGCTGTTCGGCGGCACGGGTGGCTACGACATGAATGCCTTTGGCTTCGGCGGAAATGACTTCGCCGCTGCCAGTGGCGGTGGCTTTGATGCAACCAAGGCAGCCCAGGCGCAGTACGGAAATCAGGTTGATGCCTACAATGCCAAGGCCGCTGGGAATGCACAGACTGTCGGCACCATAGCGGCTATCGCTGCTGCCTTCTAAGGAGCTATCATGGCTGACCAATTTCTTTCCAATGAAGAACTCGTTAAGCTGATGGACAAGGCGGGGCTGATCTCCAAAGCCCAGACCACCGCAGTGCAGCAGAAGGCTATGGCTGATCAGCTGCGCAAGCAGTTTTCTGAAACTGTCAACACACGACCTGGCCAGAACAGAATTGCTTCCCCGCTGTCCCCCATCAGCGCCATCGGTCAGATCGCCGGCGGTGTTATGGGCGGGCAGGCCCAGCAGGCGGCGGACGCTGCAACTGCTCAGGTGGGGTCGGGCCAGCAGGAGCAGAATCAAATGATGCTGGCAGCGTTGCTGCGCGGGCAGGGTGGCGGGGGAGGTCCAACTCCTGCTGGACCTGGACTTCAGATGCCCACAGCGCCGGTACAGCCGGGCCTAGCCCCACCGGCTGGCGGTTTACAGCCTCCAGCGCAGCCTAACCCAGAAGGTTTGAAGTTCAATCCGCTGGATTGGCTCAAGATGGGGCAAAATTATGGACTTCAATGAATACATGATGTCCCTAATAGGGGACCAGGGTGAGCAGAAGAGACAAGCTGAACTTCTACGTGGGAAGACGAACTCCCAGCTCTCCGAAGCTGTTGGTCAATCCAAGCGGTACAATACCATCGCTGCCGTGGCGCCGATGTTGAGTAACCCTGGGCTCGCCAAGTCTGCAGAGGTACTGGTCAAGCAAGGTGAGGAAGAGGCTCCCAAGATTAGTGCTCAACAGATCTACTACGGGGGCGAAGGCAGGCTGGAAGAGAACCCCATCTACACTGAGGCCAAGGCAGCGGAGCGAGAGGGGCGAGTGCAGAATATTTTCGCTCAGCAACTAGCTGCGAATGAGCGTGCGGGGGAGGCTAATAGTCTCAAGTACACGCTGGGCGTGATGGCTGACCAGACCCGGCGAGACATGAACGCGCAGAATGCAGCTCTGAGAATGACTCTGGCGCAAATGGCAGTTGATCGTAAGGGTGCCGAAGCAGTAACTAAGGCTGAGAAGGCTGATGCTAAAGCGAAAGAAACTGATGAAAAGGCCGTGCAAGAGTTCCAGAAACGGTACTCGGCTGTCGGCTTACCCAACCTTGTTGGATCAGTAGATAGATTCAACACGAAGGTTCAAGGGTACATTGACAAGAATCAATCCATTCCTGGCATAGGCTACGGCTCCAGTCAAGTATCCGGTGTTCCCTTCCTGAGTGACGTAGTTCTTGGTGCAGAGGGTAAGGAGAATCGGGCGCAGATTCAAAGCGTAGCTAACGCACTCCTAGCAGCGGACTCTGGCAAGGCTGTAACTCTCAGCGAAGAAGAACGACAGACGCTCACTACCATGGCCTCCGGTAAGTTTAGCGAGAAGGACACCCTTAATGCGTGGAAAGATATCATCGTCCCACGGGTTAATGAAATGCGCGGTGGAGTTGTCGCTGGCTTCAAGCCTGAGGTGATTAACACCTATGCGGATCGCTACTCTGGGTACAATCCTAGCATTCCAATTACACCTGCTCAAAGGAAACAAGATGCAGGGAAGGGGGCGAACACTGTACCACCACCGATCAAACCGAAGAGCGTGCCCTCAGGCTGGAAGATAGAGAGGGAATAACATGGCTAATTACCGTATAACTGGACCGGACGGCCATGTCTACAAGGTGACCGCCCCAGATGACGCCACTCAGGAACAAGTGTATTCCATGGTGGCTGGTCAGGCTAAGGCCCCAGCGCCGGAGCCAACGGCCCCGGCTGGGCCAGAGAAATCTAAGTTTGAGAGCTTCAAGGAAGGCTTTGGTGACAGCACCATCAAAGCAGCCCTTGGCATCAAGCAAGTCTTCGGTGGACTCTCTGACGATCAGAAGGCTGTGCTGAGGGAAATTGAAAAGGCCGAAGAGGCAGACCCCAATAAGCTGACCCGTACAGCGGGCGGTGCGGGCAGTAGTATCCTCCAAGCTGCCCTCCCAGGCAAGGCAGGATTTAATGCCGTTAAAGGACTGACTAAGACCCTGGGCTTCCTTGGAAAGGCTGCGCCGATAGCGACGTCAGCACTAGTATCCGGCACGGGCGAAGCTCTGACCACCCCTTCTCTTGGAGAGACTACAGAGGAGGTTGCGGCAGACAAAGCCAAGGCGGGCGGCGTCGCCGCTGCTCTCGGTGGAACTATATCTACGCTGGCCAAGGGAGCGGGCAAGGTAGCGACCGGTCTATTCACCCCCACTCAGGAGGCTAAGGACCTCATTGCACAAGGAGTCACCCCCACCCTCCAGCAGGGGGCGGAGAGTTGGATAGGTAAGAAGGTTGGCGGGTTGACCTCCGGCGTAGCTGACATTGAGAAGCGTCAGAGCAAGGAAATAGTTGACGCCATCGGCAAACGACTCGCCCCTGGGGAAGAGGTTGAAAAATATACCAAGGCTGAGCTCGTAGCTGCGAGCAAGAACTCCATTGATGCTGACTACGATCAGCTTCTCAAGGGTACGAAGTTCAGCCTGCTGAAAACGCACAAAGCTACGCTGGACAACGTAATCTCTACGGCCAAGGGAGCTCGTGACGATGCTAAGGACCTCGCCCGCAAGCAGTTGGATGGGGTGTTCCCCGATAGGTCTATCACCAACATGGGGCCGGGCAAACTCAACGAGTACCGAGAGGTACTTCAGAATCGTATTGACGAGCTGGCTAAGGACGACAGCGTGGTGGGGCGCCAGGCCCGGGACATTCTCACCGACGTGAAGAATAAGTTTGACATCACCGTGAGAGACGTCAGGCTTGGCGCTGACGACGTAGCCAAGGTGGCGGACATTGATAGTAGGGCGTACGACTTTGCTCGTCTCCGGAATGCAGCCGATAACACCACGGGCGAGCTGACTTCTAAAGATGTCGCCCGTGCGTACCAGCGGATGGCTCCAACAGGGCAGACTGCTCTAGGTGGCAAGTCCGCTGTAGAGCAGGAGATCCTTGGCCCATCTTCACGTGTCCTTGGAGACATGAATCAGGAAGAATCGCGGGCAGCCCTTCAAGCTCTTAGGCGCGTAGCCAAACTCGGTGGCGGAGCGGTCGCTAATATAGCTGCTCCTCAGGTAGCGGCCCCCCTCTATGCTATTAGCGCACTGGGACAGTCAGCCGCTGGAGCCAAGGCTCTCTTCGGCGAAACGGCAGCGCAGAAGAAACTGGCTGAGCTCCTTAGAAAGACACAGGGAGCAGGTGCAGGCGCCGGTTCCATACTCTACAACCCAACCGGAGAACAGTAATGGCTAGAGACTCCAATGGGAACTACAGCCTCCCTGCATCGTACAACCCTGTGATCAGTGGGACTGTAGTTGATCCAAATTGGGCCAACATCACGCTGGACGACATTGCAAACTCATTGACCGACTCACTAAGCCGGAGCAACCATGGCGGGATGTTGGCCCCCCTCTTCTTCTATGACGGTACCGTCCTCGCCCCAGGTATTAGCTGGATCGCGGAGAATACCAGCGGGTTCTACCGCGCTGCCACCAACGACTTCCGCTATGCCGTTGGTGGGAAGGACCTACTCAAGATCGCTACGACAGGGTTCACTAGCTCCATTGCGCCGGACATTAGCTTCAGTACCTCCAATAACATCGCTAGATTCACAGGCTCTGGAGCTAAGTACTCCATTGTAGAGTCCCTGAGTGCGCCTGTGAATGAACGTAACGCTGTAGTCTATAAGGCTCCAGATGGGTATGCCTTCTTCGGTGTAATGAAGGATGACCTGAGCTCTACTACCAAGGGTATCCAGATGGTGGCTGGAGACACGCGTGTTTTTGACGCCGCCACCGGGCGGCCATTCACGATTGACAGAGCTGACGGAGGATACCTTCCGTCAACGGGGGGCGCGCTTTCAGGCGATTTGTCCATCAACAAAAGTAATCCACTAATACAACTATACTATACTCCTGGTGGTGCTGTTAATTTGCGCACGGCTCGCGTGCAATTGACTTCAGATGGAACATTATATTGGGGTCGTCTCAATGACGCTGGTGCTTTCTCAGGTGGACTTGCACTCTATGCTGGTGATAATCAGTGTCACGATATAGGTACAGGTCAGAGGATATTAAACGCAGGCGACGTGGCAGGTCTGACGGTGTCCAACTCAGACATGGTAGATGGATACAATGCGACCATTAACAACTGGGGTAATTGGTGCGTAGTCCGCGATGCTAATGGCATAATCAATGTAACTTCGCTCAATATTAGTGGACTTACGTGGTCCAATAATGGTAATTGGTTATATTCAGGTAGTCCTATTTGGACCGCCGGTGCAATCAAATGCAACGACATCAGCATGAATGGCTTGGGCGTTGTGAACAGCGCGGGTTGGTGGTATTTCTATAACCCAATTCGCAGCACTGGTGAAGTTCATGGAACTAACATCGTTGCTGATGGCGGGTTCCATATGGGCGGATTTATCCGAGATCAGGGACACTGCACTCTGGCGATGGGCGGGAACAGGGGATGTATAGCCTGGGAGAATAATAAGCTCATCTTCAATGTAGACAATGCTCTCTATAAAGAGTTTCAAACGTACAACTATAGTGACTCCAGGCTCAAGAGCAATGTCAAACCTTCTAAGGTGGATGCTCTGGAGATACTCAATGGCCTAGACGTCATCCAGTATACCATCAAGCCTGCGCTGGCGAAACTCATAGGCGTAGATGAAGAACACCGCATTGGCTTGAATGCAGACCAAATCTCGCAGGTCATCCCCGAGGCTGTGTCAATCGCTAGCGAAGTTGGGCTGGAGCCCAGCTCAATTCGGCCCGAGAACTTGAAGCAGTTGAGTTACGCTGAGCTGGTGCCGTGGATTATCAGGGCACTGCAACAACTCTCCGCTAAGGTGGCGTAAATGCCTCGCAACTCCAATGGCGAGTACACTCTCGTTGCTGGCAACCCCGTCAGTGCGGGGACTGTTATCGCAGCTACGTGGGCCAACTCCACGTTGAACGATATCTCCTGGGAGATAACTGACTCGCTCTCCCGCACGGGCAAGGGTCCCATGTTGGCCCCCCTCATCCTATGGGGGAGCCCTCCCACATACCCGAATGAGGCTGTACCTAAGTCCTATGTAGACGGTAGTCTAGCGGGGACGATAGGTACAGGTTACCTCCCCTTGACGGGTGGGACGCTGACGGGGACGCTAAAGATCGAGAAAGTTTCCAGTGACGTAGTAATAGAAATCAACGGCTCCCCAGGTTACTCTAAGGGTTTGTTTATGGAGACGAATGGCGTGGTCCGCTGGAAGGTGCTTTCGCACCTATCAGCGGATGATCCATTCGTTATTGAGCGTTTTAATGATGCGGGTGTTTATCAAGGTGCGGTTATATCTATAGATCGGGCAACAGGAATTTCCGAGTTTAAGCAACCAGTAAAACTTAGCAATCCAGGGTGGAACTCATTGAGGATTTACAATCCGAATGCACCGGCAGGAAAGAGGGGTGCTGCTATCGGTGTTGATGATCCAGGCTACGTATGCTTTCGTGCTTTTAATGATGATTATACAGTTGAGCGCGGAAACATCTATTTTGCTCACGATAGTCTTGAGTGGCAAGTAGCTACAGCCACTAAAGGTGGCGGTAAAATTTGGCACCAGGGCAATGACGGTCAGAACTCAGGGCTAGATGCCGACTTGCTTCGCAGCTTTTATCCCAGTTGGGATAATGTTGGAAATACTGTAGTGCTTCGGCGGGACACTGGTCGTATTGATTGCGGCCAAGTAGTATGTAGCTCTAGTCTTTGGGTGAATGGCTTAGAATTCTGGAATGAGAGCGGGAAGTGGAGGACAGCTAATCCTATACATACCAGCTCGTACGCAAGAGTTGAGGATGCGTTTTATTGCAGGGATATCTATTGGAACAATAACGCTAATCAATGGCAAACTTATTGGAATGTGATTACTGGTGCTGAAATGCAATGCGAATATTTTCGCTGTAGGCCAGAGATACAGATAAGAGAAGGCAGTGGAAATAAATATATTCGGGCCAGTGGAAATAATTTTGAAATCGTTAATAACCCATATAATGCTGTTATCTTGCAGCTAACTGATTCCGGCAGACTTTGGACACAGCAGGGGTATTTATCCAAGGCAGGTATGTACGGTGGAGTTGGCGCTAATGTTCATAATTGGTATTGGGATGGCAACGTTCAGATTTGGGTTGATAACACGCGTGTTGGCTGGATTACTGTCTCCAACTCAGATGAACGTATCAAGAAAGACATAGAACTAATGCCCCTATTGCCTGCGGAAGTCTTCAATAAGATTGTACCTATTAAGTTTCGGTGGCTAGATGTTGGAATTTTTATAGATGATGGCAAGGACCACTGGGGCTTCAGCGCTCAAAATCTGTTGCAACATATGCCCCAGGCTGTCAGAGGCAACGTGGAAGAAGTTGGTGAGGATGGCGCAATTTACCCTGCCGCTGTTGATGAAATGGCTATTCTGGCTCAAACGATTTTACAGGTTCAACAACTCACTGCTCAAGTGAAGGAGTTACAGCGTGCTCAGCAATAGATTCCCCTTCCCTGGAGGGTTATCCAGGGTTTATCTCAAACCGAAAGGAAAGTAAATGGCTCCGTTCTTAGCTCTTATCACACCGATGGGTGACACTGGAAGTGGATCCCCTCCACAGCCATCCCATCCCATCATGCTCCCCGGTATGCCTGGGTGGGGCAGCGGTGGCCCCGTTGACCCCGGCTACTCACCTCCCTGGGCGCAGCCCCGTCCTCCAGTAGACCCTGGTTACTCACCCCCATGGGCTCAGGTGCCTCCGGGTGGACAGGGCGGTGGTCCTGTAGACCCTGGCTATTCTCCTCCATGGGCACAGCCTCGTCCGCCGGTTGATCCAGGCTATTCTCCGCCATGGGCACAAGTCCCAGGGGGTGGCAAGCCACCGACAGGTCCTGTAGACCCAGGCTATTCCCCTCCTTGGGCGCAAGTCCCTGGTGGCGGACAGGGTGGTGGACCGGTTGACCCTGGCTATTCCCCTCCGTGGGCGCAAGTCCCTGGCAGTGGCGGTGGACGGCCCAATCTCCCGGAAGGTGGCGGCATCATCGTTCCTGTTCCTGATGATCCGCAACGACCAGTACCTCCTCCGCCGGAAGGTACGCCGGAGAGTTCTAAGCCTTACGTCGTTTGGTTTGGACCGGGTTCGGTGGCGAGCGTAGTCTACTTGCCTCCGACAGCGACTACGAAGCCGCCGGTTCCTGGTCAAGGTGGCGCAGGTGGAGTTCCACCGACGCAGCCGACACCCCCACCAACGACTACGCCGACCACTGCGCGGAAGTAACTGAAGATCACCCCCTGTCCAACAGGGGGACAAAGGACTGAAATGAGGCTAACTCTTACGAATCAAGGCTACGCTCCCGTTCCAGTGGCGGCAGCTGACGGCGGAGGGTGGGTCAGGTCGGCAGAGCCGAACACTGACTTGCGTATAAATGAGCCGACCTATGTTATAGTCATCGGAGAGAAGCCTGAGTTTCTGAAGGACATTGGACATGCGCTTGAAGCATTCACTGGCTTGGTAACTACATGGAAAGCGAGGTCTAGGGAAGTATCGGGTGACGTCGTACTGGCAATGCTAATACAAAACGATGGAGACAAGCCCGTCAAAGTCATCCTTGGGGATCCTAATCATGATAGAACAGTTAATCCAAATGATAGGTTCTCCGCTTCTGCCAACCTTTATATGGAAATACTTGATGGGGGTTAGATGTATGAACCTTACCACCGCTTTCTTAATCGTTGCTTTAGTCTTGTTCGTACTAGCAGCGATCCCGTACCCACCCCTACAAAGGTGGAATCTCGTGGCCGCTGGGCTTGCATTCTATGTCTTATCGCATTTAACTGGCAGGGGTGTATGATAATTAGAGGCCCCTGCGATCTATCACCAGCTACGGTGAACTGCTACGCCGGTGGCAGGATCATAGTAGTCTGGCCGAAGCACACCTTTGACGTAATGTTCACTATTGAAGGTCCGCTGGAAGGTCCACAAGGCGTTCAAGGTAGGCAGGGCGTTCAAGGTAGGCAGGGCATTCAAGGCGCACAGGGTATTCAAGGCCCAGAAGGCAGAGACCGAACCAACCCACGCGACCGGCGATAGCAACTGAAAGGAATTAACATGGAACTACCAACAAGAAAAGGTAAGCCACCGGAGTCGGGTCCATCCCCCGCACCGATCCCTGGCCCCCCAGGACCTCCCGGCCCGCCGGGGCCACCTGGCCCCCCTGGGCCACAAGGTGTCGCCGGTCCTCCTGGTGCCTCTGCGCCATCTCCATCGCCTGCGCCTACGCCGCCATCACCTTCGCCTGCACCTACGCCCCCTTCGCCCTCCCCGCCTCCTACTGGTGGTGGGGACAACAGTCCTAACTATCGTTATCTGCGCGCGGGTGGGCCAGGTGGCGATGGCAAGAGTTGGAGCACATCGTGGAACCAATGGAGCCAGATCTCGGGTCTGTCGGCCGGCATGACCGTTTTCATAGCTGGTGGCGCTTACGACTCCAGTGCCGCCCAGGCCGTGAGCGGATCGTCGGGACAGCCGGTCACATACAAGGCGGCGACCAAGGCCAGCCACGGCACCGCCACAGGCTGGAGCGACTCGTACGCCGTGGATGGCGGTGCCGGTCAGGCGATTCTGCGTGGTGGCTTCAATGTAGAGTGGGGAGCCAAGCGATCTTTCATCACCCTCGATGGGCAGGTGAGAGCTTCGCTCACCGCTGGCCATGGTTTCCATTGCGTCAAGGGCTACGCAGGAGACCGGGCAGCTGTCTTCGCCGGCGGGCAGGTTGACGACCTGACGATTCGCTACTGCGAGCTGGGCGATGAGACGCAGGAAGACTACTGCATTGACGGTATCCAGGGCAAAGGTCACAGACTCTTAGTTGAGTTGAACTTTATTCATGATTGTGACAATAGAGGGGACGCCCATGGAGACGGCATCCAGTGGTTCTTCGGAGACGGATGTACTTTTAGATATAACCTCTTCCGTCATTGCGGACAACATCTTTACACTGGAGATGCTGGGGCTCCTGGGGCCACGAACTTTACCGTTGCCTTCAACCAATTTGATAACAAAGATTCTGGCAGTGGCGGCAGCGCAGGCTGGGCCATCAATGCTGGTGGACCAAGTGAATGGAATATGGATATCCAGAACTGGAGAGTATTCAACAACACCATAAGCTTCAGCGCGAACCTGTGGTATCCGATCTACCCCAATGCGGCCATGGCTAACCTTCTCTTGAAGAACAATGTCTTCCTTGACAACGATTGCTATGTGGTCAGGGATACCACGCACAGCTATAATGGGTGGGACAATTCCTGCAAGAGCGCGCCAGATGAGCCTGGGAAGGTGACAGGAGATCTGAAGGCAGGCTTTGAAAACGCCGCTGGGTTTGACTTCCGTCTGAAGTCTTCCTCCCTCCTACGGGGTAAGGCCACGGCCACAGACCTTGGCTACACTAAGGACATTCTTGGAAATCCCGTGGGCAATGACATAGGAGCATTCCAATATGTGTAAAGTTCTTCCCCAACCTCCTGAACCAAGGGAACCTCCACCCATGAAGTTTCCACCAAAGAAGGAGCCACGAAAATGATGCCAGGAATGCCCCAACCTCCTCCCGACCCTGAGTCGCAGATGAGAGAGCAGTCTGCGATGATTCAGCAGCAGAACTCGGCAGCGGAGCGAGCTCAGGACGTAGGTAGTTCTGTGCCCGCCGCAGCGTTGATTAAGCAAAGGGCGATGGTCAATGCTCTACGATCCGCTGGATCCGGATATACCTCTGCTGAACAGCAGGATACAAGGTTTTCAACACCGTCTGCATACCTCGGTACACGCTAGGATAGTACCGTCTTACGTACTGTTGACCTCCGTACTCCAGCCACGCCGTACATGTCATGCAATTTGGCGTGTCCTTGCACCCCTCCGCGTAGAACGGAGGGGACCTCCATCCCTTCTCGAGAATGAACTCCTCCACCTGGTCGTCCGTCCACGAGTGGATAGGGTACAGTAGCTGGATACCGTCATAGATGGTACCGCTCTTCAAAATCCCCTGGGCCATGTCACTGCTGCGCTGTCCGCGCAGGATAACAGTGATGCCATCGTCAATCATACGCTGGTGCATCGGCTCCATGAGGGAGCGATAGCAGCACCAGTTCCTGTCCTGCATGGGGATGTAGTCTTTGAAGTGTTTCTCCGGGAATGGCCACTCGGCCGCGCCTGGAATGAGCAGGTCAGAGGGCGGGCCGTATCTACTTCGCACTCCCGGACTGTCGCCTTGGATATACTCAAAGTGTGGCACGACTTTACGCACCTTTTCGCACAGAGCTATCGTCTCCGGGAAGTCATCACCCGTGCTGGTATGATAAACTGTAAGGGAGTTCCACTCGGGTTGCATGTAGAGGAGCAGGGCTAGACTATCCCTGCCTCCGCTGAATTGCAAGGCTACTTTATCCATCAGATTCTCCAAGTTAAGGCGCTCACGATGGCAAAGTTTAGGCGCCAGTGGGCACTGGGCCACAACTAGCCAAATCTAGCAGGGTTGCACCAAAGTGGTGCGTCGCCAATGGTCTAAGGCCCTCAGGACCGTTTTTTACCCCCACCCACTGCCCCCCTACCACGCGCCCCCTAAAAACGCCTCTGAGGGGCGCGGCGCGCACCCCGCTGGGCATGATTTGGGGTGGTTTACCCCCCACCTGGGCCATGGCCGGGCCAGCCACCCTGGCGCAGCCTACAGATTTCCTTGTACCATGGGTGTTCGCACTCCCGCGTATCGTGGTACCACCTTTTATCGGCTTGCCTATAAAGCATCATGCCCCACCCGACACCGAGCCTGCCCACGCCTGGTCCTGTCTCACCTTTGAAGCATTTACCGCACATGAATTTGAATTCCTGGTACTGTGTGATAGCATAGAACGCGAAGTGCTTAAACTTGTGATTGCAAAATTGACATCTCTCGGGTACTGTCTTCCAGTATGAGTCATAACGTCGTTGCTTGCCTGTCATTTCGAGTTCTCCTTGGGTGCCCTAATCCCCTGAAGGGGATTGGGCCGGTTACGAGCATCCGGCGCCGCTCTGACATAGCCCGTAGTCGTGGGGCGGCCGTTTGCGGGGCGCGTGCGCCCGGTTAATCCTCACCCGTGAGTATTAGCAAGATTTCCGTGGCGGCGTACACCACAGCTTCCCTTAGATCATCAAAGTGTTCTTCGGTTTCCCCATTGCTGAGGACGCCGCCACTGACGAAGACCCTGAACTGGGGTGTACCAAAGATTTCCCGCACACAGACCTCAACACGTTCGGTGTTGTTAGTCCGCTCGGCTATGAGCCGTGCGATAACAGGGTTTTCCATTTCACTGCTCCTTGTAAAAGAACGGATGCCACCCTTGCGGGCGGCAACCCATTATACCACGGTCAGGGGCGTTCCCACCCCACGACCTCCTTGCAGTGGGAACAGATTACAGCGCAATAACGACGTCCAAGTAGACGCCGCCACCACGACTGAACCTGCCCGCGCATGAAAGGCTTAAACGAACACCCGCATGTAGGACATCTTGCGATGGGGCGAATCTTATTCTTTAGCTCGCCATATTCACTGGGCATGTTATCCTGCTCCTTGCGCGGCCCCCCGCGTGGGGGGCCGCAGTGCATTACAGGTCCGGGTGCTGCCAGATCACGCGCGGGTTGCGTATGTATTCGCTTTCCCGCAAGTACCTGTTGATGCTCACCGGTTCGTTAACCCACACGACGCCCCACAGGGTTTCCCCCTGCGCGCCCGTGTATTCCACAATGCGCAAAATCTGGGGGTCGTCATCAAACTTGCCGCCATTGCGGATCACCAAGTCAATAAAGTCACGGTCTGTAAACGTTGCCATTTCGTATTCCTTTGGTTTGTTTAAGAACGGTGCCCCGCGCACGGGTGCGCAGGGCACGGGCATTGTACCCTGGGACTAACCCCTTGCCGGGGGAACCTCTGCGCACGCAACCACCCAGCTAGGGGGCAACGTGGATGTGCCAGCTTGGGGGCGTAGGCTGAAGGCCAGGCGACCATCAGCACCAGCTCCCAGGTAGACACCTACAAACGTCTTCGCAGGGGATTTATCCCGCCATGTCACCTTGTACTTCTTACCAATAGTGAGCTCTTGCATTTGGCTTCCTTTTAATTGACTGTTAAAGAACGCTGGCCTAGCGCACCCGCGCTAGGCCAGCCTGTATTATACCACTAGAAGTTGGGATTAACCCTCTATGGTAATCCTGAGACGTCCTGTCGCAGGGTTGCGCCCCACGACGACTGTCACACCGCCGACCACCAGCTCAACATCCGTTGGGGCTGGGCGCTGCACGACGGGCAAGGGGTCAGGAAGCAAGGCCTCGGCTGGCATGGGCGGGAACGGGCGCGCCGCCTTGGCAGCCCGCTCATGCGCAGCCTTGACAATCTCCTTGTCCTTGGGCGGTGGCTGCCGGGGGCCAACAAAGTCCCCCGACAGGGCGCTGTAGAAACGACGCTTCGGTGTACCCGTCATGTGAACATGCCCACCCTCGGCCATTGCCTTCAGGTGGTAGTACATGCCACTTTGGGACAAGCCCAACTCGTTAATGGCGGGGGCAAGCCCCGCCATAATCTGCTGCACGTTTTGCGACTTGCGCTGCGACGCCAGGTAGTCATGGATGGCGACCCGCGCCCTAGCTCCGCGCTCCAAGCTATCTTGGTTGGTAACTCCTTTGGCCATTTACATCCCCTCGCGCACGGGGCGCTTAAAGAGAATGCGAATCTCGGCCGCTACGCTGTGAGTAATCACAGCGTGGAGCTCCCCGGTACGGAGGTCATGCACTTCGCAGAGCACCGCGAAGTACTCGTTGGCTTGCATGTGTCGTACCGCGTTGGGCACGGCATTGTTGGCGTAACGCGACCGAGTAACCTTGATGACCTTGCGGCCATGCTTGTCCTCGTAAAACGTCGTTGCGATGTGACGCCCTGTGTCTTCTGAGGGTTCCTCAAAAGATTCTCGCCCCCGTGGGGGCGATTCGGTTTTACCCATTTTAGTTGACTCCATTGTTAATGAACGATGGGGGGCCAGTTGCACCCCCCTACCCTGCGGGCACGCCATTATACCATGGACGTTAGGAAGGCAAGCATTCACGCGGGGTCGTGATGATGCTCTTTCATCGCTTCAAACATCGTCCTAGCCCAGACCTCCTTATTGCACTCCTTACACTTGTAGAGGGCGGTTCCATCTCCACGATATCCCTCTGTAGTGAAGGGTTTATCCTCTGGATCCGGTGGGAGGTAGACCGAGTGGCCGGGGAGATGGACCTCCTCCCCAGGGTTTTCCATGTGGTCCAGGACCAAGAGGAGATACCCCACCAAATCCCGGACATCGTCCCTAACGTCGCCGGTGTTATCACTCAGGGCCTGGAAGATGTCGTAGTGCTGGCCCTTGGTGATATTCTCAATCCGGTCCCACTTGCGGGCCAGCATCATGTAGGCGCCCACGCCACCACGCTTTTTCCATGAAGCACCGTACTCTTTGTCCTTCCGCTCTACGGTCTCCACGATCGCCATCGCAACAGATTTAAGGCTCATGATCTACACCTTTCAAGTCGGGGTTGTAATGGGCCGGTATGTCGGCCCGGTTCTTTTCCCACCGCTCCAGAAGTTTTTGGATCAATTTCTTACCATCCTCTCGCGTACAGTTGCTGACATACTGCGTGACATTGCCGGTTTGCACCATCAGTACGAAGCCGATCCACTCATCGGCTCTATCTTCCAGATAGTCCTGCAGAAATTGCGCCAAGTCTTGCAACGAAAGCGCCACGTTCGTCATCTTCTCGTTGTCCATACAAGATTTCTCCTGTGTTAGACTCCACGCGGAACGCGCGGTCGTCATAGATTTCGCAAAACTCAACCTTCTTCATTGCCGTGGACTTCAGGCCCGTACCGATGTGCTCCAAAGTCCAGCGCCAGATGGCTGCCTGGACCTCTTCAAGCACTTCCGGGCCAACCCGATCTGAGTCCAACCGTGCGGTAAAGACCCAGATCTCATGGCCCTCCTTGAGCCACTGGCGGACCCTATCCACCATCGTTAGAATAGGGTCGCCGAAAAGGGTGGGGTCACCCTTCCAGACCCCATCCCAGTACGCAAGCGTACCGTCAAAATCAACTGCTATTACTTTTCTCATCATCTGCTCCTAGTAAACGAACATCCCAATCAGTCTCCCTGTACCCGGTGCCTAGCCCATCGTTGGGCTGCAAGTTTCCAGTCGCTTTGCGGCATTGCGGCAAGTATATCACTTGCCCTTGGGTCGTCTTTTCTGCGGAGGTAGTACTCCCGCATTGGCGTTGCGACTTGAACCAGGAATTGATTGTCACACGGATCATCTTCGCAAAAGCGTGCGCAATCGTCAAGCCATGCTTGAATGCCATTTCCGTCTTCCTTTTTGTTAAAGATCGGTGTTGGCGAGACTTCTTCACTTCGGTAGGGGTCAAATCCCCATGCAGGCGGATTCTGTAGAAATCTCGCCGCCTGCGGTACCCACAGATACGCATGGTAGTTGTTGCTGAACTGGTGGTACTGCCCCACATTATACCCTGCGAACCAAGCCACAACTTCTTGAAGTATGCTGAAATGAACAGCATTCGCTCCATAG
>Ga0070686_100000255_pt1 | contig 36481 bp, 34 predicted proteins | sample KBSS23LmetaG_FD_65654 | JGI IMG/M metagenome (GOLD analysis project Ga0070686, IMG submission 65654) | Switchgrass rhizosphere microbial communities from Kellogg Biological Station, Michigan, USA - KBS S2-3L metaG | ecosystem: Host-associated > Plants > Roots > Rhizosphere ... | reverse complement strand
AGGCAGCCGCGGCAGCAGGTGCCGGTGGCGTGCTGGGCAAGGAAGACGGGGTGCCCGCGCATGGGCGTCTGCTTGCCGTCGTTGGGCGGTTGGGCGGGGGCCAGGCGGGCGGCAACCATCTCGCCCGCGTGGCGCAGGACGGCGTCCATCCCCTTGCGGCGCAGGTAGTCGAGGTCGCCGCCGCGCAGGCGGAAGCGGCGGCGGAAGGTGGACCCCGCCAGCCGCGCGAACACGTCGTGCAATCGATCTTCATCGCTCATCCCCGCAAGCTGCGAGGAAACATCGGGCCACGGCAACCGCCCCTCGCGCGGGTCGACGTCCGAAGGCGGAGTGCGTACCCCTTAGCAGCGACTTCAGAGTCGCCTGTTCGCGATCACGCCATGCCGTCCCGACGCCTTCGCGCACGGCTCCCGGAACCCCGCTCGATGCCACGACGCCAGAAAGGCCGCACGTTGCCGTGCGGCCTTTCCATTGCGCCTCGACCGGGAGCCTCGGGGAGGGACCGGGGGCGCTAGTTGCTGGGCGTGAGGCTGAACACCGCCTGGTCGGGATCGGCCACGATCTTGAACACGCTGAAGGCGTTCAGGCGGTTGTCGAGGGTGCCGGGGCCGCCGCGCTGCGTCACCCGCAGGTTCTCGTCGCCCCGCGAGTCGCCGTCGGCCACCTGCACGGCCACGGCGTTCAGGTACGGGTTCTGATCGTTGCCGTACTGCACCCGGGCCTGGCCGCCGGCCGGGATCTTCACGGTCACCGGCGGAAGGTCGCCGCCGTTCGGGTCGGAGCCCTTGCGGCCGACCAGGGTGACCTGGATGGTGCTGGGCGAAGCGTTGACGAGGGTCTTGGTGCCGGACATGGTTGCCTCCAAGCTGGGGAGTGGATGGGGGTACCGCTCATGAATGCGCGCCGGGGCGCGGCTCCACTCCCTCGCACTCCTCGCGCCATCTGAGACCCGAGCAGGCACCGCGGCGAATGCGTTCCGCAACTGTTGATACATCAACAGGTTGGACCTAAGTACCGGGAACGCGGTGACCACAATCCACACGGCGGAAACATTCCGGTTGCGACGGAATACCGCCTCGTCTGCAACGATCCGTTGCGCCGCCGCCCGCCAGCCCGTGCCGTCTGTCGCCATCCCCGGGACGCCGCATGAAAACGGCACGCGCGCCAAGGCAGCCACCCCGGCGCGCGCCGTCATCGAGACGATCCGACCGCCGCCCCTCAGCCGTCGGTCCAGCGCACCTCGAAGTTGGGCGACACGGCGAAGCCGGCGGCGGTGGAGGCCTCGCCCAGCGGCACGCGGATGCGGTAGGTGCCCGAAACGCGCTGCACGCTCACCACGCCCCCCAGCACCTCGCCCGGCGCCAGGGTCACCGGCCCCACGTCCAGGTTCGCCGCGCAGAACCCCGAGCTGACGACCGCCCAGCGACCGCCATCCTGGCGCTCGAGCACGGCGCTGGCCGCCGTGCCGCAGGCCGCCACGTGCACGGCGGCGCCGGTGGAGTTCTGAACGGTGAACGGCACCGTTACAGGTTGGGCGCCGCCTGCGGGCAGCGCGTAGACCGCGTGGTCGGTGCGCACGCGCACGCCCTGCGCATCCGGGGCGGTGGTGCTGCTGCAGGCGGCCAGCAGGCCCAGCGCGGCGGCGGACAGCGCTCTCCTCATGGGGATTCGGGGTTCTCGGTGGCGTGGGTCGACCAGCATCTTCCCCTCGAACGCGCACGTCCGTCCGATTGTGACGGCCCGCGCCTTGCCGCAGCCTGCGCCCTCACACTACGTGCGAAGAACCCGATGCGGAGGATGTGGAGATGGCGGGGAAGCTCGATGGAAAGAAGGTGGCGATCCTGGTGGCCGACGGCTTCGAGCAGGTGGAGATGACGGAGCCGCGCAAGGCGCTGGACGACGCGGGCGCCGAGACCGTGCTGGTGTCGCCCAAGGACGGCAAGGTGAAGGGATGGCAGCACACCGACTGGGGCGACGAGTTCCCGGTGGACCGGCCGCTGGCCTCGGCCCGCGCCGACGATTTCGACGCGCTGCTCCTACCCGGCGGCGTGATGAACCCCGACCACCTGCGCGAGGACGCGAGCGCGGTGAGCTTCGTGCGCGACTTCTTTGAGGCGAAGAAGCCCGTCGCGGCCATCTGCCACGGGCCGTGGATGCTGGCCGAGGCCGGCGTGGTGAAGGGGCGCAAGGTCACCTCGTACCCCTCCATCCAGACCGACCTCAAGAACGCCGGGGCCAACTGGGTGGACGAGGAGGTGGTGACCGACCAGGGCCTGGTCACCAGCCGCAACCCCGGCGACATCCCCGCCTTCAACCGCAAGATGGTGGAGGAGTTCGCCGAAGGCCGCCACGACCGCCAGCACGCCTGAGCGCTGGCCGGAGGCGGAGAGGCCCGGCCGGGTGCGCCGGGCCTCCCCATCCGCCGTGACCAACGGCACGCGCGAGTCCTGGATCAGTCGCGGATGTGGCCGGGGCGAGGCGCGGGCTTCGCCGCGACTTTCCAGCGGTCCCGATCGGCCCAGAAGGGGCAGCGCGGGCACGCTTCGCCGTCGGGGTAGTCGATACCCTCCTCGTGCGGGCACCCGGCCAGGCCGGGCGTGCTCGCCACCCGCCGCACCTTGTGCTTGTCGAAGAAGCGCGTCACCTCGCGGCCGATCCGGGGATCCATGCGCACGTCCATCGTCTCCGACACCCAGCGCTCCAGCACGTTGTCTTCGTGATCGGGGCCATGGATCACCGCCGCCACCACCTTGCTGGCATGGCGGTCGTCGGGGCCATAGAAGAGCAGCGTGCCCACCGGGAACTCCTTCGCGCCGCTCCGGCGCTTTGCTCTCCAGCTGCTTCCGCCACGAGTTCACCTTCATCGGCGCGCTCCTTCGGCGTTTGTTTGGTATGCTTCGTGCACTCACCATCCACATCGTTATCGAACCAGAGTGCTTTGGGAAGGGAGAGAGCAACGCCATGACCGACAAGCGCACGGCCGAGCAGGCCGAAGACGGCAACATGATCAAGGACCCCGACAACTGGGTGACGGGCGACCAGCCCATGACCGGCGCCCAGCGCTCGTACCTCCACACCCTAGCCGAAGAGGCGGGCGAAGAGGTAGAGGACGAGCTCACCAAGGCCGAGGCGTCGAAGAAGATCGACGAGCTGCAGGAGAAGACCGGCCGCGGGCTGGACTGACCCGGCGGGCTTCGGTGAAGGACGGGCGGGGCGCCGATCTCGGCGCCCCGCCGTTTTTGCGTCCGCGTATCGGATGCGAGGCGGTCCGATGTCGATGTGATATCGAAATCCGACCAAGGACTTGTCACACAGAGACACGGAGACACAGCGTCACTGCCTGGACTTCTCTGTGTCTCCGTGCCTCTGTGTGACCCCCCAGCGGACCTGGATGCACCACAGATGATGCGGATTCGGTATGATGATGACACCGGATCGCTGGCCGGCATCGATGCGGTTCCACACGACACGACGCATGCGTCTGGCTCCGCCGGGCTCGCATGCTCGCCCCTACGAAACGTCGCCTGATCGGCCCCGGGCGCGGCGCATGGGCCGGGTCGCGCAATCCGGACCGTGGCGCACTCGCTTGATTCATCTATATTTACGCTTCTGCTCGCGCGGCTCTCGCAGGTCCGCTCCACGCGTTCCTGAAACGTGAGCTGCGCAACCTCTTCCCCACATCTCTCGTAGTCCTCACCGTCCGGGCGAGCGAGCCCGGCAACCGAGAGGACGCGTTTCCCTGATGAACGTCTACCTGTTTTCGATGCTGCTGGGGTTCGTGGGCCTGCTGGTGATGGCCGTGAGCGGCGTGGCCGGCGGCCACGGTGGCCATGGCCACGGGCACGGCGGCCACGACGTGGGCGACGTAAGCCTGGGCGGCGGCCACGCGCACGTGGGCGGGCACCTGCACGCGGGCCACGCCGGCGGGGCGCACGGGCACGCGGTGGCGCACGGCCACGCCGCGCACGGTCACGCAGGACACGGGCACGCCGGGAACGGCCACGGCCACGCGCAGAACCACGGCGACCACGGCCACGCGGGCGACGCCGCCCGGGCGCTGGGAAGCTGGTTCCTCTCCTTCCTGAGCCCCCGGGTGCTGTTCAGCGTGCTGGTGGGGCTGGGCGCGGCGGGGCTGCTGCTGGGGGGCTTGCTTTCGGGCCCGCTGCTGGCGGTGGCGGCGGTGCTGGGCGGGCTGGTGTTCGAGCTGTTCGGGGTGCGGCCGGTGTGGAACTTCTTCTTCCGCTTCGGCAGCGAGCCGGCGCTCACGCTGGAGAGCGCCATCACCGACACCGCCACCGCCGTCACCAGCTTCAACCTGGACGGCGAGGGGCTGGTGAAGATCGAGCTGGACGGGCAGATCGTGCAGGTGCTGGCGCGCCTGGCGCCGGCCGACCGCGGCAGCGGCGTGCGCGTGCGCTCGGGCGACACCCTGATCGTGGAAGAAGTGGACGCGGTGCGGAACCGTTGCGTCGTTTCACTCCCCGTCTCGGCGGGGGCCATCCGCGGCGCCTGAAAACGCCGCCCAACTGGAGGGATCGATGGACCAGAACCTGATCTGGACGGCGGTGATCGTCCTGTTCGCCGTCTTCGTGCTGATCCCCATGACGGTCAGCGCGTTCCTGCGCAACGTGGAGGCGGGCACCATCCGGCTGGTGAGCTGGCTCACGGGGCGCACCTACATCTACCGCGGGCCCGGCAAGAGCAAGGAGGTGCCGCTGTTCACCACCGGCACCACCATCTCCAGCAAGGCCATCAACGTGGACCTCGACATCACCGACCAGACCGCCGACCTGGACGACAACGGCGTGCCCAACCCCATCAAGGTTCGCGTGCTGGCCAGCGCCATCGTGTCGGTGGGCGACAGCGACGCGATGATCAAGACGGCGGCCAACCGCTTCTTCCCCAAGCCGCAGGAAGAGCAGATCAACATCCTGATCGACCTGCTGAGCTCGTCGGGGCGCCGGGCGATCAACCTGCTCACGCACGACCAGCTGTTCTCGGCCAAGACGGCGCCGCGGCTCACCGCGCCGCAGCAGCACGCGCTGGCCGTGCGCGAAGAGGCGGCGGCCGCGCTGGCGGCCACCGGCGGCGGCTCGGCGTCGGAGGAGGACGACGACCCGCTCGCCATCATCATCCGCAAGGCGTGCAGCCGCGAGCTCACCGACCTGGGGCTCAGCTTCAACTCGCTGAACATCAAGGTGGTGCAGAGCGAGGTGGCCGAGGCGCGCCGCCGCCAGAGCGCCGCCGAGGCGCAGGCCAACTCCGACATCGTGGCCGCGCAGCAGGCACGCCGCGCCAAGGACGCCGCCCTCGAGGCCGAGCGCAACATCAGCGACAAGCAGCGCGAGCTGGAGCAGACGCGCGCCTCCAACGCCGCGCTGATCGCCCAGGCCGAGGCCAAGAAGCAGGAGGCGCTGGGGCTGCAGCGCATCGCCGAGCTCGAGGCCACGCAGATCGCCCAGGCCCGCGCCGACGCCGAAAAGGTGCGCATCGAGGCGCAGGCCGCCGCGCAGGCCGAGGCCATCCGCATCACCACGGTGGCGTCGGCCACGGCCGAGAGCATCCGCAAGGTGAACGAGGCGATCCAGCAGGGCGGCGAGGCGTACTTCCGCTACAAGCAGATCGAGATGCTCCCCGAGATCGCCCCGTCGATCGCCGACGCGCTGTCGCGGGCGCGCCTGATCACCATCTCGGGCGGCGGTGGCGAGGGGGGCGCGGCCGACGCCACGGCCAACAACATCACTAGCGTGATCCAGACGGTGCTGGCCGCGCAGATGGTGGCCAAGGGCGGCCTGCTGGACGGCGGCAACGGCGACGGCCCCGCCGAGGACGTGACCCGGCGGGTGGCGATCCCCTCGTTCACCCCGGCGCCCGGCGGACGCGGCGGGTGAGCGGACGGCGCTTTGACGGGTGACAGAGGCCGGGCGCCGTACACGGGTGCGGCGCCCGGCCGTTTTGCGCTGGGGAGGCGGTTGAAACCGCGGCAACCACGGCCCGAAGTCCGCTTCGCGGACTCCCACGCGCAGATCGTGGTTGGTGGCGGGTTGGGTCGCAACGGAGGTCGTTCAAGGCCTCGTCCGCCGATTCCGCCCCCCGGTCGACCGTTCGCTGATCGAAGTCCGCTAAGGCGAGCGAAGGCGGACTGCGTGCCGTTGTAGCCGCGACGCCGCGACTTCAGTCGCATCGTCGCCCCCGCCCCACGCCCCGAGGACGGCTCTGTGGCGGCACGCTCCGCATCCACACCGGCGGCGCCGGTTGAAGCGGTTGTGGGGCTGGCGGTTGCGGGGCGGGGCGGGTATCGTGGTGGAGTTACCTGGGGACGACGACCACACCGGAGCAGCACGGAGCAACGCGGATGGCCAAGCAGGGTAAGGGCGGCGGCAAGAAGGGTGGAAACATGGGGAAGGCCGCCTTGCTGCTCGGCGCAGCCGGGCTCCTCCTCTACATCGTGGGCGCCAAGCGGCGCTACCAGACGGACAGCTTCGAGCTGGACCCGAAGCCCTCCCGCTCGCGCGACGGCGACTCCGGCGGGAAGCGCGACGACGGCGAGCGGTAGCAGGCCGACGCCGCCAGCCGCCGGCTCCGACGGTCGATCGAAACACGAAGGGCCCGCGCCGGTGAGCGCGGGCCCTTTCGTGTTTCGTGCGGCTACCGAGTCTACGGATTGACGGTCAGCGTCGTGGTGTAGCCCAGCGCCTTGAGGTCGCCGGCCTGCGTGACGCCCGCACCACGTCACGACGTCACGACACCCAGGTGTCCACGCGCCGGGCGATGTGCCACCCGCCATCGGTCTTTTGCAGCACGATCAGCCGCCCCTGGCCGCAGCGGCCGCCGCACACGGTGCCGGTGGCGATCACCGCCGTCCGGTGCGCAGCGTCGAAGCCCGCGCGCGATAGCGTGTTGTACGAGCGCACCGGCGCGAACCGGGTGAAGAACGCCTCCCACTTGGCGTTGAAGTCACCCTCGCCCGCGAAGATGCGCGACACGTTGGAGATGCGGATCACCGACGTGGCAGGGATGGCGCTCGGGGTGGGAACGGACACCGCGTTCCTGGCCGCGAAGTCGGCGATGATCTCCGCGCGCGCCGCGGGGTCGAGCGTGGGGACGAAGTTGTCGAGCTGCTCCGCGCCCAGGTGCGAGGCCGACGTGCTGTCGGCCATCACCAGGAACGGCGCGTCGGGCTGGGCGAGAACGCTGTCCACCACCAGCGCCATCACCGCCAGCTCGTCAGCATCGCTGGCGGAGCGCGGCGCCGGCTGCGCGGGCGCACGCATGCACGCCGCGCACAGCGAGGCGGCGAAAAGGATCGAGGCGAGTTTCATCGGGATCGGGAATGTCGGGTCGGAAGGCCAGGGTCAAACCAGCGTACGATAGATACTACCCGCTGCGGTTCCCCGCGCCAACCGCAATCCGATGAGAAATGGATGTGGTTGTGTGTAACGGCGCATCGATCCGGTTAGCGAGAACCAAGTGAGTGTGAGAAGAACAAGAAGGCGGATAAGGCGCAAAGACCGAGATCACCGAGATCACCGAGATCACCGAGATCACCGAGATCACCGAGATCACCGCGACCACCGGGGCCACGGAGAAGACTAGAAGACGAGAAGTCCGAGAAGTCCGAGAAGTCCGAGAAGTCCGAGAAGTCCGAGAAGTCCGAGAGAGTCCGACGAATCCGAAAAGAACGGAAGACCGACGCGGTGGTTTGTTCGACAATGCGAGTAAACTCGCGGCTACAACGGCACACAGTCCGCCTTCGCGGACTTCAAAAGCGGACATCTGCGGCACAACATGAGGCGGCGGTGGCGTGACCGGGACGGTCGTTTGGGCCGGGCGCGGTGCGGGCGTTAAGGTGCGAACGTTCAGGGCGAGACGTTTCACCTCCGTGCACCCACCACGCTCGATCCGCACATGCGCCAGCCGTATACTCAGCTCTACCTCCACCTCGTGTGGGCCACGTGGGACAGGATGGAGCTGATCACGCCGGAGCTCCGCCAACCCATCTACGGGTGCATCCTGGAGCAGGTGAAGAAGCACCGGTGCGAGCCGATGGCGATCGGCGGCGTAGCCGACCACGTCCACCTCCTGCTCCAGCTTCACCCCACCGCGCGGATCTCGGAGGTGGTGCAACACGCGAAGGGCGCATCAGCGCACCTGGTGACACAGGTCCTGAAGCCCGGCGAGTTCTTCAAGTGGCAGGGCTACTACGGCGCGTTCACGGTTTCGAAGCGCCAGGCACCCCACGTCCGCGACTACATCCTGCGCCAGGAAGAGCACCACCTTGGCGGCACCGTCATCCAGACGCTCGAGCGCATCTTCCACCACTGACCGATGTATCCGGCGCTTGCGACGTCCGCCATCCACACTCCGACCGCCGCCACGAGAAGTCCGCGAAGGCGGACTGCGTGCCGTTGTAGCCGCGAGTTCACTCGCATATTCCCATGCGGACGACCGCGCTCATCACTGATCTTCGATCTGTCTTATCTCTCCCTCACCTCCCTCACGCCCCCACCTCACGCCACCACGTCGCACTCCGCCACCCGGCGCTCACGCCGCCACCGGCTCCGCCACCACGCCCCCACCCGCGCCCGCCAGCCGCCCGCGCGCCACGCCCAGCGACAGGCCGCTCGCCACCAAGCACAGCGCGCCCGAGACGATGAACGCCGTCTGGTAGTCGCCCATCCAGGTGCGCACGGCGCCCGCGCCGCCGGCCGCGAACGCCGCGCCCAGCTGGTGGCCCGCCACGATCCAGCCGAACATCACCCCCACGTTCTCCTTGCCGAACGCGTCGGCCGTGAGCCGCACGGTGGGCGGCACCGTGGCCACCCAGTCGAGCCCGTAGAAGAGCGCGAACACGCCCAGCGACAGGTGCGGGCCGGTGAACGCCAGCGGCAGGAACATCAGCGACATTCCGCGCAGGCCGTAGTACCACGCCAGCAGCTTGCGGCTGTCCCAGCGGTCCGACAGCCACCCCGAGAGCGTGGTGCCCAGCAGGTCGCACACGCCCATCACCGCCAGCAGCCCGGCGGCGGCCACCTGCGGGATCCCGTGGTCGTGCGCGGCGGGGATGAAGTGCGTGCCGATCAGCCCGTTGGTGCTGGCGCCGCAGATGAAGAAGGTGACGAACAGCAGCCAGAAGTCGCGCGAGCGCACCCCGCGCGCGAGCCCCGCCAGCGGCGCCGAGGCGACCGGCGCGGCGGCCGTGGCCCGTTCGCTGGCGTCGGTGGCGCCGTAGGGGCGCAGGCCCAGGTCGCGCGGGCGCTCGCGCATCAGCAGCAGCACCAGCGGGAGCGCGACGGCCGCGGCGAGCGCCACCGTCTGCACGGCGCTGCGCCAGCCGTGGTGCTCGGCCAGCCACGCCAGCACGGGAAGGAACACCAGCTGCCCCGTGGCCGTGCTGGCGGTGAGCACGCCCATCACCACCCCGCGCCGCTCGTGGAACCAGCGGTTGACGATCACCGCGCCCAGCACCAGCGCCCCCATCCCCGTGGCCCCGCCCACCACCACGCCCCAGAGCAGCACCAGCTGCCAGGGCCGCGTCATCAGCGTGGTGGCGCCCACGGCCAGCGCCAGCGCGGTGAGCGCCAGCAGCATGGTGCGGCGCACGCCCAGGCGCTCCATCAGCGCGGCGGCGAAGGGGCCGATCAGCCCGTACAGCACCAGGTTCACCGAGATGGCCAGCGAGATCGTGGCCCGCGACCAGCCGAACTCGGCCTCCAGCGGCACCATCAGCACCCCCGGCGTGGCGCGGATCCCCGCCGACACCAGCAGCACCGCGAAGGTCACCGCCGCCACCACCCACGCATAGTGCAGGCGGCCGGCTGCCGGCCGCGCATCGTTCGTCATCGTCCCATCCTCCCCGGGTCCATGCGTCCGTCCTTCTTTCGGCCGATGAGTCTACCTTTGGGACGTCCGTGGATGGGAGTGGCCCGAAGGACAGTTTGCATTAGATTCAGGCCATGAGCACTCGAATTCATCTTCCCGAGACGCGCATCGCCGCCGCCGAGATCCCGGTGGCCGTGCTGCTGCTGGACAGCGTGGTGCCGTTCGACCTGGGCACGGCGTGCCAGGTGTTCGGCTTCCGCCGGCCCGACCTGGAGCCCATGCGCTACACGCTGACGCTGTGCGCCGCCCAGGCGGGGCCCGTGCGCACCGCCATCGGCTTCCCGGTGATCGTGGAGCACGGGCTGGAGGCGCTGGAGACGGCGCATACCATCATCGTCCCCGGCTTCTACTCGGTGGAGGAGCCGGTTGCGCCGGCCGTGCTCGATGCGCTGCGGAAGGCGCACGCGCGCGGGGCGCGCATCGCGAGCATCTGCACGGGCGCGTTCGCGCTGGCCGCGGCGGGGCTGCTGGACGGGCGCCGCGCCACCACGCACTGGAAGGACGCCGCGCTGCTGGCCGAGCGCCACCCCAGCGTCCGGGTGGACCCCCGGGTGCTATACGTGGACGAGGGCGACGTGCTGACCAGCGCGGGGATCGCGGCGGGGATCGACCTGTGCCTGCACATCGTGCGCGGCGACTGGGGCGCCGAGGTGGCCAATGCGCTGGCGCGGCGGCTGGTGGTGCCGCCGCACCGCAGCGGCGGGCAGGCGCAGTTCGTGGAGGAGCCCGTGCCCGAGCGGGTGGACGGCGGGCTGGAGCGCACGCGCACCTGGGCACTGGAGCGGCTGGGCCGCCGCGTGACGGTGGACGAGATGGCCCGCCACGCCGTGATGAGCCGCCGCAACTTCACCCGCCGCTTCCGCGCCGAGGCGGGCACCTCGCCGCTGCAGTGGCTGCTGCTGCAGCGCGTGCTGCGCGCCCGCCGGCTGCTGGAAACCACGGAGATGTCCGTGAGCCGGATCGCGCGCGAGTGCGGCTTCGGCAGCGCGCTCAGCCTGCGCGACCACTTCACGCGCGAGGTGGGGGCGACGCCCGTTGCCTATCGCAAGACGTTCGGCGTGCGGCAGCCCGCCATGGCAGAATGACCACCTCGAATTTAGTGATCGAGAACGGGGCGGTTTCCCGCGGCAAGCCTCGGCCTTGAAGGATCAGTTTCACGGATCCGAAGGATATTGTCGATCACTCCCTGTATCGCTGCCTCGTTGACGTCTCCACCATAAATTCTGCGCAACTGGGTACCTACGACTCCAAGCGCCGGCATTTGCCTATCGCCAGCGATGGCCTGCTGCAGCAACTGATGCACCCGCCGTTCGATCACGGGTATGCCGGCCGCGCCCGTGGCCGTTCCGTGCTGGCCCACTCCCGACAACTTCACGACGTTTTGGAGCGATGCATGAGTCACCTCGCGTATGGCGAGAAGCTCCTGCGCGGTTAGTCGGATTCCCCGCTTGCTCGCTTCAGCGAGCAAGAGACGTTTCATGAGTTGTTGCCTTACAATCTCTTTGATTCTGCGATCGGACGCTGTGGAAAGTTGCTGTCGTACATCAGGTGGAGCGATCGAGAGTTCCTCCTGCAGTTCGCCAGCGGTGATCTTGCCTCCCCGAAAGGTCGCCAGGGCGCGTTCAGCAGCGCTAATGCGAAGCGTATCACCGGGGTTGTTGGCTATCTCCCGCACCTGCTGTGGTGCACTCGCTTTCACCCGCACGTGACTTGCTTTTAGAAGCGAATCGGTGAATTTCCGTGCGCCTACCTGCTGGCGACGCTGAACAACAAACCGCCGAAATTGCTCTTTTTCGTTCCCCAACTCGCGTTGGCGGCGGTCTACCACAGCAATTATGTGAAAGCCAAACGGCGTCTCGACGAGGGGACTGATTTGTCCGTCCCGCAATGCGAAAGCGGCTTTCTCGAACTCAGGCACCATCTGCCCGCGAGAGAAAAACCCTAAGTCGCCTCCATCCTCGCGGCTCGTGTCTTCGCTGTAGCGCCGAGCCAGCGACTCGAAATCCGCGCCACCTGCTGCTTGCCGGCGTATGCTCTCGCCCAGCCGCTTCACCGTATTGCGGTGGGACGGAGTTGCGTCGGCTCCTACCTTGAGCAAGATATGGCGAGCACGAACCTCCACACCCGGCCCCTGCTCCTGCCATGCCCTCGCGAGCTCCGCATCGCTGATTTCAGTGTCGACCTGCACCACGCTTTTTAGCAAGCCGGTGATCACAGCCGAATCGCGCTGCTTCTGTTCGACTTCATCGAAGTCGAACATGGCCAGCGCAGGATCTTCGGCATATGCTATTGCGAGAAGTGTGTAGTCGATCCAGCGTTCGGCAAGCATGCGGACATTTGTCGAGTCAGCCTCGATCTGTGGGTTGGCTGCGATCAAAGCAGTCGCTCCATCGACCGACAGCGTTTTACCTGCCGCCAACGCCAGTTCGTGGTTTTGTGCACCCACAGCTTGACCGCTGCTCATCAGGCTTGCGGTTGCCAAGGTGGGCAAAGAGACGATGCGCGCCGCCAACAGTTCATATGTTCGCTGATATGCATCGACCGCGCGTTCATGCACTCCGATTCGGGGATGGTCGAGATCGAACGCTTCTTTGATGAAAAGCATGATCTCATCGAAATCGGGAGTGTCGATCCAAACCGCATCCCGTTGATCGAGCCAAGGCCGAAGAGTGCCACTCGGCTCCGCACCATTCACCCAGTAGACGCCGAACGGAAGTGCGTTTGATGGGAGCCTGGACAGCATGGCAGCGATACCGGCATCATTTCCGCTATACCCTATGAAAATGATCCCGCGGTCATGAAGCACTGTCCTGACGGCATTCTCAATTTCTACATCCAGAGATTCGGTCTCTTGAGCTGTGTTATACGGAGCGAGATGATGATCGCCGTGTAGCTTCACAACGGTCGGTTTAGTGCGAGTGGGGCGGATAAAGCGTGCAAGCGACTCATGACGAATAACTAGTGGGCGCTCTCCCGCAAAGAATATCATGGCATCTTCCACCAAGTCGTCGAAGTTCGTTGTAAGCACAACGTTGAAGTGACCGTTCCCAACCGTGACGAGGTTTGCAAGAGTAGCATAGCCAAACCCAGGAACCCCGACAGCGCATAACCGTTCGATCTCGCGCTGACGCTCTTGGGGATAGCGGAACAACTGCTTCATCACCTCGCCATACGAAGCACTTGCACTGGAAGCGTTAAAGTTGGGGATCTCCTGGCTAGCCCAGCGCAGTAAGTCAGGTGCGCTTGGTGCGCGGAGCGCCCGAAGGTGTGGCAGCCATTCATCAATGACGAGACGTCCAGCTGCGGGAATACCGGATGTTATCGAGCACCCAGCGCCCAAGAAGAACGCGAAAGACTTGTCTATCTCGTCTGTGCTTGATCGAAGCCGACGAGCAAATTCCTCAGCCGAGATTGTACTGAGCGGCATAAACAATCCGTGTTGGAGAACGTGGTGGATTTCAGCTCACCTACAGAACCTTCACCCCAACTCCAGCTACCACTGGACTTCTGCCAATTCGGGGGGCTGATCAGAGATTCTATAGCCTACTGCTGGCGTTCGCCACGGAAACATGCGGCGGCCCGCCCTCGTGGAGGCCGAGGCGGGCTGACGAGGAACGGGCCGGGGCCCGCCCGCCGCCGGGTGGCGGCAGGCGGGCCTTCGGTTCACCCCTCGCATCCTTCCGCCGCCGTCAACGGCTGGCAGACGTCGGTCACGTGCTCGCAGCAGTTCGTCTCGGGGCACGACCCGAACGACGTCATCTCGCACAGCGGGTCGCACGAGTAGCATTGCGACACCGGGCAGGCGGTGACCGGCGTCGCGTGCGCGTGCACCGTGCCGGCCGGTGCGTCCGCGCGCTCGGTGGCGAACGTATCCACGCACAGCGCGTCGGGGTCGAGGTGGAGCTTACGCATCGTCTTCTCCTCAGGTAGATGGTGGAAGATCGCCCGCCTCAGCAGTAGCGGGTTCCGTTGGGGATGCACACCGGCTGCGGGCACGACTGCAGCGAGGTGACCTCGCACGCGGCCGGGTCGCAGGCGGTGGGCGGCGTGGCGTGGGCGAGCACCGTCCCCGCGCCCGCATCGTGCTGCCCGGTGGCGAACGACTGGACGCTAAGCGTCTCGGGGTCGAGCCGGATCTTCTTCATCGTCTGCTCTCCAGGCCTGGAGGGAAGGACGCCGCCGGGATCATCGGCAGTCGGACGGCGGCTTGCGGGGGGTAGGAGAAGCTACCTTTTGGAGACGAGATGAGGAAGTGTGTTCGTAAGATGGGCCGAACGGGAGCGCGGTCGACCCCAACGCGCGAGGCCCGCACACCGCGGATCGCGGCGAGCGGACCTCGTAGCCGTCCGGGTGAGGACGGGACGGGTCGATCAGCTGGAAGCCTTGGCGGCCGCAGCGGCGGCCTTGGCCGCGTCTACCCGCTTCTTGCGCCCGCCGTGCTTGGGACGCGTCTTGCCCCGCGTGCCGCGCGCGACCTTGCCGCGACGCGTCTTCTTGTCTCCCCTGCCCATCCAGTGCTCCTCGGTTGACTGCCAGTTAGTGCCAGACGTGAATGCTGCTGACGCAGTTTCCACCCCACGGGCCGCCCGCGCAAGGACTTGCGCGAACGAGCGCGGCGACCGTGGTCTTGATGGGCGGGAAGGCGGTATCGTTTCGCGTTAGGCGGTGAAGGTCCACCTGGCCTCCTCTCGTCGGCCCTGTTCCGACCAGCAGGCGACCATCAAGCCCCGGCGTCGGGTGTATCCCTGAGCGTCATCAGCACGTCGTCCATTTGCAACTCGGCAAGCTCGGGCGGCGGCAGGGCGTATTGCAAGGGATGGATCTGGAAGCGGTCTCGAGGCTTCTTCTCCCATGCCGTCTTCCACTCCCAGGTCACCCAAGGCGAATCCTTGGCCGCCTTCGACCAGAAGAGGAGGAACAGATCCGAGTCGATGATCCTCCGCTCCAGCTCGGGCTTCCATTTCTCGTTGGGGCGCAGCGAAAGGCAGTCCAGAAAGACGTCCAAGCCAGCAGCGATGCGCACGGCGGCCACGCGGTCCAACACGCGTTGCTTGTCGTGGTGCGCGTACGATGCGAACGCGGTCCGCGCCGGCTCCACCGTCGAAGTCTCGCGTTCCTCCATGCCTTCGCCGATGGCCAGCGGCAACGCGACAGGGGCGACATCGAAACCGGCGACAATCACCTCGAAGCGTAACACGGTCTGCTTGAAGGCAGCCTCGGCCGGCACTTCCACCGTGAAGTCGAGCAGGGTGCGCGTGCCGCGCCAGTCGAACGACTGCTCGGCAGCATCGACCTTCAGTCCGCGCGCGATCAGCCGCACCGTCACTCTGGTGTTATGGGCCCATCGGCTTTCGCGAACGTTCTCGTAGATCTCATCGCCACCGGCCAGCTTGCCGAGCAGCTTGAGCGTCGACTCCTGGATTTCAGGCGTGTATGCTGCGAAGCGGGCCACGAACAGTGACGCGGGCGGCGCCGTGGTGGGCGCCGAGATGGAGATCAAAACGTCTTGAGCAGGTTCGGCCGGCGTGGAGCCTGCCGACCCGGCCCTCACCGACGCGTTGATCGCCTTCTCATGTTCCAGCCTCAGCCCCGCGAGGACGGACGCCACTTCGGCCTGGACGCCCTTCGGTACTTTTACATCGGCCTCCAGACTCGAATGGTACAAGGTCTCGCGTACCAGTGCCGCCGTCACCCCGGCAAGCTCCAAGTGCTCGCGCAGCATCCGCTTGAGCTGCGGCAGGCGGCGGTAGAGCGCTTTCTGATCGAGCCGCAGCGCGCGCGCCACGTCGGCGACCGTGGACCCATCGGCCAGGTGCATGCGCGCCAGCAGCTTGTCTTCTGGCGGGAGCTGGCCGATCGCGTCGCTCAGCGCCGCCAATACGCGGGCGCGGGCGGCTCCGTCCTCGGCCGCCTCCATCATGTGGTCAGACTGGAGGCCGTCGGCATGTTGCTTCAGCGTTTCGGCTCCCGCCTCGACAGGACGCATGGGGTGGCGCATGGGAAGCAGCGCCAGCAGACGCGCCAGCTCGGCGTCGGTGGCGGTGGTGCGGCCCGCGGTGCGCAGCCGCTCGGCGGCCTCAGCCAGGCTGCACCCGTCGCGGTAGACCATGGCCTCCAAGTCCTTGGCCAGCTGCCCGTGCCCCTCGGCCGCGGCCGAGGGACGCCAGCGGCCGGCGCGCTCGCGCGCGCGCTCCATGAAGTGGAGCACCACCACCCGCGCCAGGTACGTCTTCATCCCGGTTTCGCCGCGGAACTTGCGGATCGCGGCGTAGTCGTTCTCCATCAGCTTGACCAGAGCAGACGCGCGGAAGTCGTCGGCGTCATCACCCCAGACGCTGTTTCTGCGGCACACCATCGCGGCGACTTCCTCGATCCACGGCAGGTGTTCGAGAAAGACCGCCTCCGCGTCGAATCGATCGGCCATGGGCACCTAGATGGTCGGGAAGGCTGGTTGGTTCTTCCTTCAGCAGCGATTCGGTCGCTAGAACCGCTGCGGACATATTATAGGTGCGGTCCGGGCCAATTCCACTGTTGCGTGCGCCACTGCGGTGGTGCTTAACTGCCGTACACACGTTATATTCGCCCGCCTCTGCCGCCCGATTGCGGGCGTGCCCATGCGGGAACCGCGACCCAGGCCCGAACCGATGTCGGTCACCGAATACCTCAAGCAGAACCGCGACCAGAGTGTCGCCGAGCTGAACGAGCTGCTGCGCATCCCCAGCGTGAGCGCCAAGAGCGAGCACAAGGCCGACACCGCGGCCGCCGCCGACTGGCTGGCCACCCGCATGCGCGACATCGGCCTGACGGTGGAGATCGTGCCCACCGCCGGGCACCCGGTGGTGCTGGGCGAGTGGCGTGGTGCGGAAGGGGCGCCCACGCTCCTGGTCTACGGCCACTACGACGTGCAGCCGCCCGAGCCGCTGGACGAGTGGAAGACGCCGCCCTTCGAGCCCACCGAGCGCGACGGCAAGCTGTTCGCCCGCGGCTCGGTGGACGACAAGGGCCAGGTGTACCTCCACCTCAAGGCGGTGGAGGCGCACCTCAAGTCGAATGGCACGCTCCCCGTCAACGTCGTCTTCCTGATCGAGGGCGAGGAGGAGATCGGCTCGCCCAACCTGGCCGAGTTCCTGGCCGCCAACGCGCAGCGCCTGCGGGCCGACGCGGTGATGATCAGCGACACCACGATGTTCGCGCCCGGGCTGCCGTCCATCACCATCGGGCTGCGCGGGCTGGCCTACATGGAGGTACGCGTGCAGGGGCCCTCGGTCGACCTGCACTCGGGCGCCTACGGCGGCGCGGTGGTCAACCCCGCCAACGCGCTGGCGAAGATCATCGCGCAGCTCCACGACGAGCAGGGCCGCGTGACCGTCCCCGGCTTCTACGACCTTGTGCAGCCGATCTCGGCCGAGGAGAAGCAGGTGATCGCCGGTCTGCCCTTCGAAGAGGAGGCGCTGCGCGAGGAGGTGGGCGCGCCGAAGCTGGGCGGCGAGGCGGGCTACGGCCCGCTGGAGCGCCTGTGGGTGCGGCCCACGCTGGACGTGAACGGCCTGCTCAGCGGCTACACCGGCGAGGGCGCCAAGACGGTGCTCCCCTGCCGCGCCATGGCCAAGATCTCCATGCGGCTGGTGCCCGACCAGGAGTACCACGCCATCGAGCGCGCCTTCACCGAGCACGTCCAGTCGCTGGCGCCCGAGGGCGTGACCGTGGAGGTCGAGGCGCTGCACGGCGGCCAGCCCTGGTTCGCCGCGCCCAGCGGCCCCGTCTTCGAGGCGGCGCGCCGCGCGCTGGCGAAGGCCTACGGGCGCGAGCCCGTCACCATCCGCGAGGGCGGCTCGATCCCCATCGTCAAGGCGTTCGAAGACACGCTGCACGCGCCGGTGGTGCTGATCGGCTTCGGCCTGCCGGGCGAGAACGCGCACGCGCCCAACGAGTGGATGTCGCTGGACAACTTCCACCGCGGGGCCGAGGCCATCGCCGCGCTGTACGACGAGCTGCGATGAACGAGCCGCGGGACGATGCGGCGGCGGGCGCCCCGTTTGCCGAGGACGAGGCGCGCGCCTTCGTGGCCCACATGGAGGCGCAGGCCGACCCGCTGATGCGCGACACCGGCATCTTCTCGTGGGAGGCGGCGACCGGCGGCGGCGAGGCGGCGCTGGAGCGCGCCAGCCAGGCGCGCGCCGCGCTGGGGATGCTCTTCTCCGACGCAGAGGGCGCGCGCCGGGTGCGCGGCTGGCTGGAGGGCGGGCGGATCCGCGACCCCCTGCTCCACCGCCAGCTGGTGCTGCTGGGCCACGAGTTCACGCGCAGCCAGCTTCCCCCCGACACCATCCACGACCTGGTGCGGCGCGCGGCCGAGCTGGAGCACGTGTTCCACACCTTCCGCTCCACCTTCCGCGGCGACCGGCTCTCCAACAACGAGCTGCAGGACGTCTTCCAGGCGTCGGTCGATTCGGAGCTGCGGCGCGAAGCGTGGGAGGCGAGCAAGGAGATCGGGCGCCAGGTGGCGGGGCCGCTGCGCGAGCTGGTGCGGCGCCGCAACGCCGCCGCGCGCGACCTGGGCTTCCCGCACTACTACGCGATGGAGCTGCACCTGCAGGAGCTGGGGGAAGAGCGGCTGTTCGCCGTGCTGGACGAGTTCCGCGACCGCACCGACGAGCCCTTCCGCCACTTCCGCGAGGGGATGGACGCGCGGCTGGCCGAGCGCTTCGGCGTGGCGCCCGAGGCGCTCCGGCCCTGGCACTGGGACGACTTCTTCGCCCAGGAGGCGCCGTCGGTTAGCGGCACGGTGGAGCTGGACGCCTGGTTCCGCGAGCGCGACCTGGAGGCCACCGCCAGCGAGTTCTTCCGCGGCATCGGGCTGAGCGTGGACGACGTGCTGGCGCGCAGCGACCTCCATGAGCGCGAGGGCAAGGACCAGCACGCCTTCTGCGTGGACGTGGACCGCGCGGGCGACGTGCGGGTGCTGTGCAACCTGCGACCCAACGAGAAGTGGATGGGCACGCTGCTGCACGAGCTGGGGCACGCGGCCTACGACAAGTACATCCCCCGCGAGCTGCCGTTCACGCTGCGCACCATCGCCCACACGCTCAGCACCGAGGCGATCGCCATGTACATGGGCCGCCTCACGCGCGACCCGGCGTGGCTGCGCGACGTGGCCGGCGCCGAGCTGGACGAGGCGCAGGCGGCCGACATCCGCGCCCAGCAGCGTGCGGCCATGCTGGTGAGCGCGCGGTGGATCCTGGTGATGGTGTACTTCGAGCGCGAGCTGTACCGCAACCCCGAGCGCGACGACCTCGACTCGCTCTGGTGGGACCTGGTGGAGCGCCTGCAGTACATCCGCCGCCCCGACGGGCGCAGCGCCCCCGACTGGGCCAGCAAGATCCACTTCTCCATGAGCCCCGTCTACTACCACAACTACCTGCTGGGCGAGCTGATGGCCAGCCAGGTGTCGGCGCACGCGCGGCGCGGCGTGCCCGAGGGGCGGAGCATCGCCGGGCACCCGCAGGTGGGCGCGTTTCTGCGCGAGAAGATCTTCGCGCCCGGCGCCACGCTCGACTGGAACCAGCTCCTGGTGCACGCCACCGGCGAGGAGCTGAGCCCGCGCTACTTCGTGGACGAGTTCGTGGGCGCGTAGCCGGCGCCTTCCCCTCGTCTCGCCGTCCCGTCGGCCGCCAATCGGCCGCCCGTCGGCCGAAGGGATGGACGGGCGGCCGGGCGGGGCGATCGCGGGGACCGAATCGAACGAGCCCAATTCCGACGGGTGGGAGCGCGGTTCATGCTCCCGCCCTCCCACCTTCCCGCTTCTCTTCCCCCCCCGCCATGCGTCATCCATCCTGGGACGACGAGTTCCGCCCAAGACGAAGGAAGCCGCCACGCTCTCCGGCACGGCCGCACCGCCCACCGACGACCGGCCGTACGCCGAGGGATGGGCCGAGTACCGCGCGATCCTGCGGCGGATGTGGCTCGTCACGATGGTGGGCGGCCTGGCCATCGCCGCCCTTGCGGGGCTGCTCGTCTGGGCGGGCGCCGAGGGCGCGGCGGGCGTGGTGTTTCCGCTGCTGGCGATGGTGTGGTTCGGGTCCTCGCTCTTTGCGGTGGGCCGGCTGGTCCTCTTCTCGTGCCCCCGCTGCGGGCAGACGTTCTTCAACCCGCTGGTGAGCCCCGCGTTCCAGCACAAGTGCCGCGCGTGCGGCCTGCGCAAGTTCGCCAAGGACGACCAGCCGACGCGGTTCCGCACCGTGCCGTGAGACGAACGCGGCCGCTCGTCCGGCGCCGAATGCGACCGCCAGGATCCAGCTCGAAGCGCTGCCCTTCCCCCTGAATCGTCCCCACCCGCGGGCCCGGTCCCCGATGAGCCACATCTTCCTGAGCTACGCCGCCGAAGACCGCGACCGCGTGCGCCCTCTGGTGGATCTGCTGGGCGACGTCGCGACCGTGTGGTGGGACCAGTCGATCCGCCCGGGCGAGAACTGGGAAGACGCGGTGGAGCGGGCCGTGGCGGAGGCGGCCTGCGTGGTGGTGGTGTGGACGTCCGACTCGGTGAAGTCGGGGTGGGTGAAGTCGGAGGCGGGTGACGCGCGCGACCGGGGGATCCTGGTTCCCGTCCAGCTGGACGAGGTCGCGCTCCCCCTCGCCTTCCGCCACATCGAGACGGCCCAGCTCCAGCGCTGGGACGGCGATGCGTCGCACCCCGAGGCACGTGCGCTCAGGTCCGCCGTGGCCGACCGGGTCGCCCGCGCGCCCGTACCGCCATCGCCCACCCCGGAAGCGCGGGGCGATGCGCTGCCCGCTCCCCGGCGGGTGCGGCGAAGGCTCACCCCCGCCGTCCTCGCGGCGGCGGCGGTTCTCGCGCTGGTGCTGGGCATGGGCGGCTACGCGGCGTACCGGCAGCGCCAGCACGCCCAGCCGGCATCGACCCTCGCGCGTGCCGACTCTGCCATGGCTGCCGACGCCCGCACGCGCGGGAACGCGGAAGCGGCGGCGGACACGACCCGCTCCGGCCTGCCAACGGCCCCGCTGAGGGTGGAAGGGATCATCATCTCCGAAACCGAGACGCCCACGCTAGCGAGTGCGCAGCGCGCGCTCTTCGGGCAGCCGCGGGGATACCACTACATGGTGGACGTGGACGGAACCGTCGCCTCGCACTTCGATGAGACACGGCGCGCAGCGCACACCCGTGGGCAGAACGGCACCACGGTGGGGATCGGGATGATCCACGTGTCGGAATCGGGGAGCCGGCAGGTGAACATGGCAGCGACGCCGTACACCCGCGCGCAGATCGACGGGCTGGTGGCGCTGCTCACCACGCTCGCGCACGACCACCACCTCAACGTCCAGAGCATCCGCTCGAAGGAGGAGGTGGACCCGAAGTACCCGCGCGAGATCACGGTCCGGATGGGCGAGATCCGCGGCCGCGTCGCCACGCTGCTGGCCGAATGGCGGTTGAACGGCGAACGGCCGGCGGCGGCGCGGGTGCGCACCGCGGGATCCGCCTCGCCTCCCTGAGCTTCGCCTGGCAGGAACGATCCGGCGACGTGGCGGTCACCCGCGACAGAGCCCTCCGGCCGGCGTGCCGGCGGAGGGCTCGTTTGCATCCCGCGAGATGCGCTCAGCAGATGTTCATCCAGCAGGTCTCCGGCTGCGCGCAGGTGGCGTAGTCGCAGGTTCCGCCACAGGTCGCGGGGCCGCCACAGGTGGCGGCCCCGCAGCTTTGCGCGCACGTGCCCCCGCAGCTCGCGCACGACCCGCAGGTGAAGTCGCACGACGCGCAGGTGGCGGGATAGCAGGTGAACTCGCAGGTGCCGTTGCAGCTTTCGTCGGCGTAGGTGGTGCCCGAGCGGGCGGCGACGGTGCCGCGGCGGGCGCTCCCCGGAGCCGTTTCGAACGAGTCGACGACGAGATCGTCCAGGACCAGCGCAAGCTTCTTCATGCGTTCCGCTCCATGCCGTGGGGTGTGAGGAAACCGCGCGATGCGCCGAAGCGCACCGCCAATCTCCCACTCCTCTTTCCCGCCAACAAGAGCGCGCCTGACGACGGCGTCGTCCGGCTCCGGGTGTGGCAGATGTACGTTGGGCGGTTGGCTCGTGCTCTCTCGCACTGTGGTCATCCACACGTGCGTCCCAGCAATGCGCTGCTAGAGGGATCCCCGCGAAACGTACGCTTGGAAGATACAGCCGGGCTGCACGGGAATGAACAGCACGTCGTACACGGGTGCGTCCGGGTCGTCCCGCCCTATGAACACCGGCGTAGCCTCATACTCACCTGCGCGCCGGATTTCTCGCGGATAGATGTGCAAAGGCAAGCGATCCTTGACGTATCGATGCCCCTGGAAAAAAATCGGCGCTCCGGCTCCGAACCAATCCGTCAAGCCGGCGTAGGCGGGTGCGACGGGCGGGTATACGAGGCGGAACGCCTTTCCCTCCACGAGCGTGTCGCCCGACGGCAGAATGGTGACCTCCACGTTGGCGATCTGACCGTCGTGGATCACGCAGAGAGAGTCACCGGCATTCAGCTCGTCCGCAGAGATGGCGAGTGGTGCCGCATCCGCCGCGCTCCGTGCCGCTGTCGAAGTCGCTCCCGCGCAAACGCATACGCCGGCGACGATCAGGCTCCACCGGCCGACGCGCATCTCAGTCCCTTTCCGATTGGGGTTCCCCGCCACAGGCCATGGCCCATCCATTCGGGCCGGATAAGGTGATGCAGGGATTCTCCGCGTGGACCGCGCCTCACGGACCTGGGGTCCACACTACGTCCTCATACGGAACCCCGACCTGCGGCGCCACGACGTTATCACCCACCTGCGACACGCGGCCGGCCGCGTAGTCGCCCCTGCGCAAGCGACGAGGCCGGCGACAGCCGTCGTCCGTTGACTCACGCGCATCTTCCGAAGATCCCTATCCGCCGGTGGAATAGAGTTGAAATACGCACCCAGGCTGCACAGGAACGAAGAGCATACCTTGGATCGTCTCCGCGGGCGGGAGATTCAATTCGAAAACGGGAGTCCCGCGGTATTCACCGATAGAACGGAGTTCGAAGACTTTCAGTTTCCGGGTGGGGCCGTATTTAAAGTAGAGATGCCCCTCGCGCAGGATTGGTTCTCCCTTCTTGAACCAATCCGTCGCACCAGCATAGGGGGGAGAAACCATCGGATGAGCCACGCGGTATTGTGTTCCAGAGACGAGCGTGTCGCCGGAGTGACCGATCGTCACAGCTACGTTCGCGAGCACACCCGCGGCGACCACGCAGAGCGAGTCCGCTCGGGTTCCGCCGCCGTTCTCCTGGAGCGCACCACCCGTCGCTCGATTTGTAGGTGCGAAGCTCGTGCAAGCACAAGCGGCGAAAACCATCGCAGTAATTCCGCTTTTCATCTTGCTTGTCCTTTCGGATAATCCACGCTTGTTACCGTTTGCAGGCGTTCGCCCAACCATCGCGATCACCGTGTGGTGGATAATCCCCCTCAGAACGACGCACCGGCAGCCCATCGGAAAGGTACCGGTCGATTACATCGTGGTCTGCCTCGTGCCATACGTCTATGGGTCGCGGCATCGTCCCGACGGGTACATAGAGGTACATTACGGGCCCAGGGTTGCCGAGTCGAGAATCAAACGGAGAGTTGCCGTGTATCGGCCTGTAGGCCTGACCTGGCATCCAATGCCCAGGAAGAGAGAGACCAGTTTTCCGGTTAACTGGGATTTTCACCAGGTTGCGATAGACAAGCACCTGCCTGTTTACCGCGTCGAGGCCGGCAGCTTGCGTCGCTCTACATTCAGGTCGTCCAAGGCGCATTCCATCTCGCAATATCGAATAGATGCGGTCTAGCTCCGCCCGGGTAGGATATTCGAGTTCACAGCCTAAGTAGTCGCAGCTAGAAGCTGGCACGGGGGTCGGCTTGGCGGTAACGACCAACGGGGGGAGCGAAACACCTCCCCCGCTTCCACAAACCCCCTTTACCATGTCATCCGAGATGCCGGGGTAGCGAGCTCGCAACACTTCCTCGCACGTCGGCTCCATCTCCAACCCGCTCGGATCCACGAAGTTCACCGGGTCGTTCCCCGTGTAGGCGTACAGGTTCATCCCGCCCTCGATGCCGATCGGGTCTTGCGAGACGAAGCGGTGCAGGCCGGGGTCGTACCAGCGTGCGTTGTTGTAGTACAGCCCGCTCTCGGCCTCGAGCTCGCGGCCGGCGTAGCGGATGGGGTTGGACACACCCTCCGTGGCGCTCTGCGTCTCGCCGAACGGCAGGTAGCTGTAGCGGTTCACCACCTGGTTGGCGCCGTTGAACAGGGCGACCACGCTCCCCTGCGTGTCGGTGCCGTAGTAGTACGTGCTCGCGCCGCGGGTCACGCTGTGCGGCTGCAGCGTGCCCGGAACGTAGGTGTACTTCGCGGCCACCGCGCCGTTCCCCGCCAACTCGTACAGCAGGTTGATCCCGTCGTAGAGGTAGCCGGTGTCTACGCCGTTCACCCGCTTGCGCACCCGCTGGCCCACCCCGTCGTAGCCGTAGCTCACCGTCACGCCGTTGGTGGTCACGCTGGCGAGCTGGCCCAGCGCGTTCCAGGTGTACGTCTGGCTGTATCCCGGCGCGGTCTTGCTGGCCAGGTTGCCGTCCGCGTCGTAGCTCAGCGTGTAGCCGTTGAACTGGACCAGCCGGTTTCCCGCGCCCAGCACGGCGCCCCGGTCGGTGGGGTTGCCGGTCAGGTCGTAGGCGTAGGTTTCGCCGCCGGTGGCGTTCCACACGGCCGTCGAGTTGTCGCACAGGTAACCGTCGTCGGCGCTGAGCCCGCAGGTGGGGCGGCCCGAGGTGGTGGCCTGGTAGTCGGTGGAGCTGTTCAGCCACCCGCCCGCCGGGTCGTAGGTGAACTCGCGGCGGAAGCCGCCGTCGGCCGAGAGGCGCGTCTGGATGCGGTTGAGCGGGTCGTACCGGTAGCGCACCCCGGCGGCGTTGTCGAGCAGCACGTTGCCCGGGTACCGGATCTCCTCCGGCATGTGCGTGGAGCTGTACTGCCGCGTGACCAGCTGCCCGGTGGGAAGGGTGGTCTGCTCGGGAAGCCCATCGTCGGAGTAGGCGACCGAGGTGAGCCCCAGCGCCAGGTCGGTGAAGTTCCGCAGCCGGTACGTCTGTGCGTCGTAGCCGTAGCTCAGCGAATCGCGCCCGGCGGGCGTCGCGATCCCCACGCCGGTGAGCTGGTCGAGCGTGTTGTAGTGCGGCTGCGACGCGTAGCGCTGCCACGCGCCGCCGAACGGCCGGAGCGTGACGGCGTCGGTGAGGCGCCCCCTGCCGTCGAAGCGCACGGTGTCGATGCTCTCGGGGTTGGCCACGGCCATCCACGTGGGCGCGGCGGGGTGCGCGGGGTCGTCGGGGCTGTAGCCGAAGGTGGTGGTCTGCCCGTCGGCGGTGCGCGTGGCCACCCGGTCCCAGGCGTCGTAGGTGAACGACACCGTCTGCAGGCGGCGGTTGGTGGTGGAGGTCACCCGCCCGTAGCGGTCGTACCCGGCGGCCAGGTTCTGCCCCGTGGGGTCGCCCGGCCGCACCTCGCGCTCCACCCACCCCATGGCGTTGCGGGTCCAGGCGTTGGTCTGCCCGCGGGCGTCCACCACCTGGTCCAGGAAGAGCGCGCCCCACACGTAGTGCACGGCTCCGCCGTCGGGCGGCGTGACCCACTGGGTGCGGTTCAGCACGTCGTACTGGAACGCCGTCACGCGGCCCGCCGGGTCGGTGCTCCGCTCCACCCGCCCGTACCCGTCGTACCGCACCCGCGTGGTGCGGCCGCCCGAGGTCACCGACTCGGTGTTCTTCCACAGCGACGTGTCGGCGTAGACCACGGTGGTCGCGTGGCCTTCCGCGTCCACCGAGGTAAGCAGCCTTCCGCGCGTGTCGTAGGTGTAGCGCGCCACCCCTGCGCCCGCCGCGGCGGTGCTGTCCAGCACGCCCGTGGCCGGGTTGTAGTAGTGGCTCACCGCGGGCGTGGCGCCCCACGTGGCGGTCAGGTTGCCATACGAGTCGTAGCTCATGCTGACGGTGCCCGACGCCGAGGTCTGCTGCACCAGGTCGCCGTCCACGTACACGTACGAGGTCGAGTTGCCCGAGGGGTCGGTGGCCGAGACGACCTGCCCCTCGGCGTCGCGCACCGTGGTGGATGCGTAGCCGCGCGGGTCTTCCACCCGCGACGGGGCTCCCCAGCGGTCCAGCGCCAAGCGCGTGACGCGCCCCTGCGGGTCGGTTACCGACACGCGGAAGGTGGCGGGGTTCACCCGTGGGCCCGGGTTGGCGAGGGTGCCCGACGTCCAGTCGGCCACCGAGCCCTGCTCGACCGACGTCATGAAGGTGGTCTGCCGGAAGCTCTGCCCGCCCTCGGCCGTGAACACCGGGGTCTGCGCCACCGCGAGCCGGCCGAAGTTGTCGTACCCCAGCAGCCACTGGCGCGCCCCGCGGTCGGTGTAGGCCTGCACCCGGTGCGCCCCGGTGTAGGAGAGCTGCAGCGCCGCGACCTGGTCGGGCCCGGCGATGGTGACCAGGTCGCCGGCGCCGTTCACCTGGAAGGTGCTGACGCGCCCGCCGGGGGTGGTGATGCTGGCCAGCTTCCCCGCGCCGTCGTACCCCAGCGTGGTGACCAGCCCCGCGGGATCGGTGATGGTGGCCAGCCGGCCCGCCGCGTAGCCGTACGACTGGGTGTTGCCCAGCCGGTCGCGCACCGAGACCAGGTACCCCGTGCCATCGAACGTCGACACGGTGCCGTCGCGGCTGGTGCGGATGTAGCGCCCGTTCACGTTGTCGTACTGCATCCTCCCGAAGAAGCCGGCGGTGTGCCCGTACTCGCACAGCCCCTGGGGCGAGCAGTAGGTGTAGGCCGGGTGGAAGGTGGCCGAGCCGTCGCCGTGGGTCACCAGGATGCCGCCCTCGCCGGGGACCACCCGTTCCTCGCCGGCGATGCTCCACCCCGCCCCGTACGGGCTCAGGCGCTGGTTCACCACCAGCAGGCGCACGGGCACGGTGAGCTCCTCGGGCGGCTGGTCGGGCCAGTACCGGGTGACCACCGCGGTCACGTCGTAGCTCCCGGTGGCCATCGTCGGGATCTCGGTCCACGCGCTGAGGCGGCTGGTTCCCGCGCCCGTGGCGTAGAAGACCTCGCTGCTCCCGTACGATAGCGGGAGGAATGCGCCGTTGCGCCGCAGCCTGATCGAGGTCTTCGGCGCCGGGGTGCTGGAGTTGTCGGTCACGTCCACCTGCACCACCCCCACCGGGTACGCCTGCGACGAGGCGTAGACCAGCCGCACGGAGCGATCCTGGTCGAGGCTGCGGTAGCTGGGCGTGGCATAGCCCAGCACCGCGTCGAACATCCCCGGGCCGGTGCCGTTCCCGTTGGTGGGCGAGGCGTCGACCCCGGCGCGGTAGGTGTAGATCACCGTCTGCTTCCCCGTGTTCCCGGCGCTGTCGGTCACCTCGGCGACCAGCGTGTCGGGCCGGGTCCGCAGCGTGACGGGCCCGGTGGACGTCTTCCGGTCGTTGCAGCCGGCGGCCGGCGCCGCGGCGCTGAACGTCCACCCGGCGGTCACGTTCACCCCGTTGAGGGTGATGGTGTGCGCCGTGCCCAGCCTGCGCTCGTCGCACCAGGTGATGGCGGGGTAGAACGACGGCGTGGACATCGTCTGCGCGCCCGGCGAGACCTGGACGGTGGGCGCGGTCTGGTCGGCGTTGCTCGCGTAGGTATAGACGGCGCTGCGCGTGGTGCAGTTCGCCGCCCCGTCGCAGATGCTGGCCGTGAGCGTGCTAGAGCCCACGGGAAGGGTCAGCGTGAAGGTGGCCCGTCCGTAGGCGCCGCACCCCGACTGGGTGGTGACCACGTAGCCGTGCGCCACGGCCGACCCGCCCAGGGTGATCGTGCGGGTGCCGCCGTTCAGGCTGGAGTTGTCGCAGAAGTTGACGGTCACCGGCAGCGACGGCGAGTAGACCGTGGTGCCCGAGGCCGGCGAGAACGTGATGCTGGGCGGGCTGGTGTCACCGCCGCCCGGCGGCGTCACCGACTGGGTGCAGACCTGCCCCGGCGCGCACTGTGCCGACCCTCCCGGCTGGGCGCCGTTGCCTTTGCCCTGCCCCAGCGCGGCGCCACTGAAGGTGAGCAGGAACGCCAGGGCGAGCGACGCGGGGAGGCAGGGCAGGCACATCCGATGAGTCATCGGGGGCGGGACGGGAAGGGGTGGGACAGGCGATGGAGGCGGGTGCCGCATGGTAGCTCCGCCGCAACTCCATCGCAAGAAAAGGCAGTTCGGTGCCACCTGTCCGCCGCGGCGTTCTTCCGTTTGCCACGACTACAACGCACGAGCCCTCGCCGGGCATCGCTCCGGCGAGGGCTCGAACGTCGACTAGGCCGCGGCGTTCAACGCCGACCTGCGGGGGAAGCGCCGCCCCTACGGCGCCCGCCCGATCTCCATCCCCAGCCGCACCGCCTTGCCCACGGCCAGGTCGGACGACAGCGCCACGCGGCCGGGCTCGAACACCAGCACCACGGTGGAGCCCAGGTGGAAGGTCATGATGTGGTCGCCCTGGCGCACGCCGGGGGGCGGGTCGTAGGCCTTGCTCTGGGCCGTGGTGGCGCCGCGGTTGGTGACCCAGGCGTCGTCGCCGGGGCGCGCGTTCCACTCGCGGTCGAACGTCGCGGAGATGCGGCCCACGTTGTAGGCGCCCACCGCCACCACCGCGATGCGGCCCAGCGGGCTGTTGATGTAGCACAGCAGCCGCTCGTTGCGCGCGAACAGGTCGGGCACGTGCATCACCGCCGGCAGGTTCACCGGCATCAGCGCGCCGGGCACGTGGCGGGCGCGCGGGATGGTGCCGTCGGCGGGGGAGTGGATGCGGTGGTAGTCCTTGGGGCTCAGGTACAGCGTGACGAAGGCGCCGCCCTCGAAGCGCTCCCACTGCCCGTCCTCGTCCAGCAGGTCGCGCAGCGAGTAGGTGCGCCCCTTGGCCTGGATCAGCCGCCCGCCCGTCACCCGCCCCAGCTGGCCCGTGGCGCCGTCCACCGGGCAGGCGGCCACGCGCGGGTCGTTGGGCCAGGCGCGGGCGCCCGGCTTCAGCGTGCGGGTGAAGAAGCGGTTGAGCGTGGGGAAGCTTTCCAGCGATTCGGCGGCCTCGTTCACGTCGGCCCCCACCATCCGCGCGAAGCCGCCCAGGACGGGGGCGCGCAGCGGCTTGGGCAGCGGCACGTCGGCCAGGCGCCCGAAGGCGCGGCTGAGCGCGCCCTGCGGCAGCCGCCCGAGCGCCGCCAGCATCGCGCGCCCCTGCGCCCCCGGCACCTCGGGCGGTTCGCGCACCTCGGCCGCGCCGGGCGACGCTTCGGCGGCGGCGGGGCCGGGCTGCTCGGGAATCGACGGATCGTTGGGCATCTGCTCGTCTTGGGAGTCTGTGTGAGGATGGCGGGCGGCGGAGCGGGCCCCTTCCGTCCGCCGGTTGAAACCGGCGGCTGAAACTTCGGGAAGTCCGCCTTCGCGGACTGCACGCCGGCATCGCCGCGATGCGCGTCCTTCCGCGAGAGGCCCGAGGCGGCAGCCTCGCGCCGTTTGCGAGGCTTCTCGTAAGTCGTTGCTGCGGAGCTGCGGATTCACCCGCCGGTGGAGCCCGCGCCTGCCGTGATGATTCTGTCGATGCTGCGGAATCGCTCGCCCGCGCCTCCTTCGGCTCCTCCGACGCCTCCGCCGTTCTCAGCCCCGCCGTCTCCCATCCGCCCCACCCGCACGGCGCGCGCCGCGGGCGGGGCGGTGTTAGATTGCGCGCCCCGAAAACCGCCGCGCCCGCGTCTTGCTGGGGCGAGCGCAGGGCCCCGGGCTTCGCAATCGACCACCGAGAGAACGCTTACCACGTGACGGATACCGCTACCGCCGGCACCACCACGCTCCGCTTCCCGGTCATCACGCGCACGCTGGCGAACGGGATGCGCATCGTGCACCACGAGGAGCGCGCCGCGCCCATCGTGGCCGTGCACCTGATGTACCACGTGGGCTCGCGCCACGAGCAGCCCGGCCGCACCGGCCTGGCGCACCTCCTCGAGCACCTGATGTTCGAGGGCTCGCAGCACGCGCCCAAGGGGCAGTTCGACGACCTGCTCGAGCGCGTGGGCGGCACCAACAACGGCTCCACCTGGCTCGACCGGACCAACTACTACGAGACCGTCCCGTCCCACGCGGTGGAGCTGCCGCTGTGGCTCGAGCGCGACCGCATGGGCTTCTTCCTCCCCGTGCTCGACGCCGAGATGCTGGAGGTGCAGCGCGGCGTGGTGATCAACGAGCGCCGGCAGAGCTACGAGAACCGCCCCTACGGCCTGGCCGACCAGCGCCTGCACGAGATGCTGTTCGGCACCGGCCACCCTTACGCGTGGCCCACCATCGGCTACGTGCCCGACCTGGAGGCCATCTCGCTGGACGACGCACGGGGATTCTACCAGAGCCATTACACCCCGGGCAACGCGGTCCTCGTCTTCGCCGGCGATCTGGGAGCCGACGAAGCGTTCGCGCTGGCCGAACGCTACTTCGGCGACCTGCCGCGCGGCCCCGCCATCCCCCCCGCCCCGCCGCCGGCCGACCCCGCGCCCGCCGCCACCGTGCGCCGCGAGGTGATGCCCGACGACGTGTCGTTCCCGCGCGTCTACCAGTCGTGGACCACGCCGCCCTACGGCACCCGCGAGTGGGTGGTGCTGGACGTGCTGGCGTACCTGCTGGCCGACGGCGACAGCAGCCGACTGCAGCGGGCGCTGGTGCGCGAGGGGCGGCTGGCGCAGGACGTGGACACCTACCTCTACCCCACCGCCCTGTGCGGCGCCTTCGGCATCGTGGCCACGGCGCGCACCGGGGTGGCGCCCGAGGCGCTGGAGGCCGCCGTCCGCCGCGTGCTGGACGACGTGGCGCAGGGCGTGGCCCACGACGAGGTGCTGGGCGCCGTGCGCCGCGTGCGGCGCGACCACGTAAGCGAGCTGGCGATGGTGGAGGAGCGCGCCGAGGCGCTGGCCTACGCCGCCACCGTGCTGGGCGAGCCCCAGGAGCTGGAGCGCATGATGGAGCTGTACGGCGGGGTGACGGCCGACGACGTGGCCGGGGCGGCCGCGACGTGGCTGGGCGCCGGGCGCGGCGCCACCCTGGTGGTGGTCCCCAGCGGCAACCCGCCGGAGGACGCGGGCGATGGGGACGATGGGGACTACGAGGACGACGGCGACGACGAGGGCGAGGAGGTGGTGGGATGACGGACGCGACGATGCCATCCGCTGCTCCGCGGCCGGCCATCCTGCCGCAGCCCACGCTGGGCCCGCCGCCGGTGCCGCGCGTGCCCCGGCCCGAGCGCTACACGCTGGCCAACGGGCTGCGCGTGGTCTCTGCCCCGCGGCACGGCGTGCCGCAGGTGGTGCTGCGGCTGGTGCTTCCGGCCGGCTCGGCGGCCGACCCGCGCGAGTTCCCCGGCACCGCCTCGCTGGTGGGCCACCTGATCACCGAGGGCACGGCGGGGATGACGGCCGAGGCACTGCACGCGCGTCTCGACCTGCTGGGCGCCGCCGTGGGCCCCAACGTGGGGCACGACTTCGCCGAGGTGGAGGTGGTGCTGCTGAGCGAGACGCTGCGCGAGGGCGTGGCGCTGCTGGCCGACGTGGTGATGCGGCCGGCCTTCCCCGGGCACGAGGTGGAGCGCATCCGCGCCGAATCGCTCGACGCGCTGGTCGCGCGGCTCGACGAGCCGGGGAACGTGGCCGACGACCGCGCGGGGCTGGAGGTGTTCGGCGCCGATCATCCCTACGGCCGGCCGCCGTTCGGCACCGAAGAGGGGATCCGCTCGGTGCCGCGCGAGGCGCTGGTGGCCTTCCACGCGGCCTACTACCGGCCGGCGCACGCCTTCATCGTGGCCGCGGGCGAGTTCGACCCGGCGGAGCTGCGCGAGGCGCTGGAGGAGTCGTTCGCCGGGTGGTCGGGCGAGGCGCCGCTAGTGGCCTACCCCCAGGCGGAGCCCGCGCCGCCCAACGCCGGACGGCTGGTGGTGACCGAGTGGGACGATGCGTCGCAGTCGGAGATCCGCATCTCAGGCCCGGGGATGCGGCGGCTGGACCCCGACTGGGTGAAGGCGGCCGTCGCCAACTTCCTCCTGGGCGGCAGCACCATCACCGGCCGCCTGGGCGCCAACCTGCGCGAGGACAAGGGGTGGACCTACGGCGTCCGCTCGCACTTCGCGTCGGGGATGGTGCACGGCGGGTGGGTGGCCGAGACCGCCGTGGACGTGGGCGTGACTGCGGACGCCGTGGGCGAGATGGTGCGCGAGATGCGCCGCCTGATGGACGAGCCGGTGGAAGACGCCGAGCTGCGCCGCGCCAAGGACGCGCTGATGCTTTCGCTCCCCCGCGCCTTCGAGACCCCCGCCGGCGTGGCGAGCCGCCTGGCCACCATCGAGGCGTACGGCCTGCCGCACGACTGGTGGGAGCGCTTCCCCCTGCAGGTGGAGGCGGTGACGGCCGAGGAGGTGCGCGAGATCGCCCGGCGGCACTTCGACCCCGACCGGCTGGTGCGGGTGGTGGTGGGCGGCGGGATCGAGGCGGAGTAGACCGGGCCGCTACTTCAAGCTTCCACGGTCGTAAGGTGACGGCGGCCGCGAGGTGACGGTGCGGCGGGGTCCGCCGTCAATGAGGCTTCGGAGGGCTTCGGAGGGGGAGAACGGAAGCTGGTCCGGGGGGGCTGCGGGGCGATTGAAATCGCGGCAACGACGGCACCAAGTCCGCCTTCGCGGACTGCGCGGCGGGATCGCGGCGGATCTTCGCCTGCCCTGCCACGCAGACACCTGCGGCGCGCTCCGCGGTCTGCTGGGCACGCGCGCGCAATTCGTCCCTTCCCCAGGCTGTTTTGGGGGAGGGACAGGCGAGGAACGAGCCAGGGTGAGGGCCCGCGGGGCCGGGGCGGCGCGGGGCGAGCCGCCTGCTGCGATCTACATCACGCCGCCGCCGCTGTCGCGCTCGCCGCGCCAGACGGCGTCGTCGTCGTACTCGTCGCGCTCCTCGTGCACCACCTCCAGGGCGGGCACGGGCAGGTGGCGCGATACGCGCATGATCCCCTCCCACCCGCACGAAGTGCACCAGCGGCGGTTGAGCAGGCGCATCACCGGGCGGAGCAGCACGACGCGGATCGGCAGCGTCTCGCTGGCGCAGCGCGGACAGTCGCGGCCGGAGGGGAGCAGGGCCACCAGAAGTCCCAGCGGGGCCAGGAGCATAACCACCCAGAGCGCCGTCATGAACATCCAGAACATCTCGTCCTCCCTTGGGTCCCCGGTGCCGCGGCGCGTCGCCTGCGCTCGGGTTTCGGGAGAGGCAAAGCGCATGCCGTTGCAAGCCCACGGAAGGGCCGCCGGATCTCCTTGAAAATGCGCATTTTACGAGTCGATCCAGGCGCTCCCGACCCGTCCGCGCTGGGCGATGCCGCGCAGGTCCTGCGGCAGGGCGGCCTGGTGGCGTTCCCCACCGAAACGGTGTACGGCCTGGGCGCCCACGCGCTGGACGAGCGTGCCGTCGAACGCATCTACCAGGCGAAGGGCCGGCCCGCCTACAACCCGCTGATCGTGCACGTGGCGTCGGTGGATGCGGCGCGCGGCCTGTCGCGTGCGTGGCCGGCGGTGGCCGACCGGCTGGCCGAGCGCTTCTGGCCCGGGCCGCTCACGCTGGTGGTCCCGCGATCACCCGACGTGCCCGACGCAGTGAGCGCGGGGCTGGAGACGGTGGGGATCCGCGTGCCGGCGCACCCGGTGGCGCGCGCGCTGCTGGTGGCGGCGGGCGTGCCCGTGGCGGCGCCCAGCGCCAACCGCTCGATGGGCGTCTCGCCCACCACCGCCGAGCACGTGCGCCGCAGCCTGGGCGATGCGGTGGACGTAATCGTGGACGGCGGCCCCTGCCCGGTGGGCATCGAGTCCACCGTGCTGAGCCTGGCCGGCGAGGTGCCCACCATCCTGCGCCCCGGCTCCATCAGCGCCAGCGAGCTGCGCGAGGTGCTGGGGCGGGTGGAGGTCGCCTCCGCCGCACCACGGGGCAGCGCCGCGCGCCCGTCGCCGGGGATGCTGGACCGGCACTACGCGCCGCGCGCCGAGGTGCGCCTGTTTGCCCCCGCCGCGCGCGAGGCGGCGTTCGCCAAGGCCGTGTGGGCCGCCAGCGACGACCGCGCCGTGGGCATGATCGCGTTCGCGCCCGCGTCTGCGTCGGGCGCCGAGGTGGTGGAGATGCCCGAGGATGCGGGCCAGTACGGCGCCCGGCTCTACGCCGCGCTGCACGCGCTGGACGCCGCCGGCTGCGACGTGATCTGGATCGAGCAGGTCCCCGACTCTCCCGAATGGGCCGGCATCCGCGATCGGCTGCGGCGGGCGGCGGCGGAAGGGTGATGGCGCCACGGTCGTAGGCGGCAGCCATCGTCCACGGGCGGCGGAAGGGTGACGGCGCCACGGTCGTAGGCGGCGGCTATCGTCCACGGGCGGCTGAAGCCGCAAGCTGTGACAATGGGAAGCCTCGCAAACTGCGCGAGGCTGCGGACGCGGCATTCGCGCTCGGCCCGATGCCCGGACGCGCGTCGATGCCCGTCCAGCAGTCCGCGAAGGCGGGCTTCCAGAGGTTCCAGCCGCCGGTTTCAACCGGCGAACACGACAACCCGCGGACACCTCGACCGGCTGACATTTCCACCGGCGGACGTTCTACCGTCGCACGTTTTCCACCGGCGACGTTTCCACCGGGCGACATCTCGAACGGCGGACATCTCAACCGCATCCATCCGCGTCCGAAAATCACCAGCATCCGGCCCATCTCCCCAGGCGCATGACCGATCCGATCCACCCGCCCGAGCTGGCATCCCTCCGCCTCACGCTCGTGGCGGCCACGCTGGAGCACGTGCGCACGGAGCTGGAGGCGCCGGGGCGACTCGCCTCACTGCTCGGCGCCGAGGTGTCGCGCGACTGGCCCACGGGCGAGTACGACCGCGAGGCGATGGAGTTCTTCCGCGAGCGGCTGGAGGAGGGTGGCGAGGCAGCGGCGGGATGGTACGGCTGGTACGCCGTGCGCAACGCGGACGCCGAAGGGCCGCGGGCGCTGGTGGGCGCCGGAGGCTACTTCGGCCCGCCGGATGGCGACGGGCGCGTGGAGATCGGCTACTCGGTGCTCCCCGGCTGGCAGCGGCGCGGCTACGCGAGCGAGCTGGTGCAGGCGCTGGTCGCGCAGGCGTTCGGCTTTGCGCGCGTGCGGCAGGTGATCGCCCACACCACCGCCGAGAACACGGGGTCGGTGGGCGTCCTCGCGCGCTGCGGCTTCGTGCACGCTGGGCCGGGCGCCCAACCGGGCATGATCCGCTTCGAGCGCACACGCACACCCGCGGAGAGCTGACGCCACGGCGCGTCGGCCGATCCTGTCCATCCTCCGCGGGCCACTGAATCTTCCCCGCCCCGCGTCCGCGTGGGTGCGCCCGAAACACCGGCCGTCGTTCGACGTAGGGTGGCGCCAGGTTCGGCCTGTCCGTCCACGCATCCCTCCAGGAGAAGCTCACATGCTCAAGCACCGGCTCGCCGGGCTGGCACTCGTGGCGCTCGCCGCCGCGCCCGCGCACGCCCGGGCGCAGGGCGACGACCCCGCCGCGCTCATCGCCGCGCAGCGGGCGGCCATGGCGCCGCTGTCGTTCATGGACGGGGTGTGGCGCGGCCCCGCCTGGACCATCCTGGCCAGCGGTGCACGGCACGACATCACGCAGACGGAGCGGATCGGGCCGTTCCTGGGCGGCTCGGTGAAGGTGGTGGAGGGCCGCGGCTACGACCCCGACGGCACCGTCACCTTCAACGCGTTCGGCACCATCTCGTTCAACCCGGCGACCCGCGTGTACACCCTGCACTCCTACGCGCAGGGCCGCGAGGGCGACTTCGTGCTGACTCCCACGGGCGACGGCTACGTGTGGGAGATCCCGGCCGGGCCCATGACCATCCCCTACACGGCCGTCATCAAAGACGGCGCCTGGCGCGAGGTGGGCGACCGGATCATGCCCGGCCGCGAGCCGGTGCGCTTCTTCGAGATGAACCTGCGCCGCGTGGGCGACACCGACTGGCCCGCCGCCGGGGCGGTGAGCGCCCACTAGGCGAGCGCCCGTGTGCACGGCCGTCCAGTCACGACGGCGGCTGCTGAAAAGACGGAGAGGGACCCGCCGTGGGTCCCTCCCCGTTCACTCGCAGGCAACGCGCGGCGGCTCAGCCGAAGAGCTTCTTTGCGATGTCCTTGAACATCTCCGAGTCGATGTCGGGCCCCAGCGGCGAGGTGAGCTGCGGCTCGGGGTCCAGGTCGGGCGGGTCGAAGCCCTCGGGCGGTCCGTCCTGCACGATCAGCTCGCCGCCGTCCTCGGGGTGCGGCCCGTTCCAGATCTCGGTGATCTTCTTGTAGTCGTCGGGGCTGAAGCGGTAGAGGATGCGATGCAGCCCCAGCTCCTCGTTCTTACGCGCCTCGGGGAAGCGCTGGAGTGCTCCCCGTATCTTGATCCAGTAGAATGGGAGTCCACCACCCGATCGAGGGAGAGGACTCCGTGAAGAAGAAAACATATACGGCTACGCAGATCGTGGGGATGCTGCGCGAAG
>Ga0070686_100000254_pt1 | contig 36721 bp, 31 predicted proteins | sample KBSS23LmetaG_FD_65654 | JGI IMG/M metagenome (GOLD analysis project Ga0070686, IMG submission 65654) | Switchgrass rhizosphere microbial communities from Kellogg Biological Station, Michigan, USA - KBS S2-3L metaG | ecosystem: Host-associated > Plants > Roots > Rhizosphere ... | reverse complement strand
CTTCGCGCAGCATCCCCACGATCTGCGTAGCCGTATATGTTTTCTTCTTCACGGAGTCCTCTCCCTCGATCGGGTGGTGGACTCCCATTCTACTGGATCAAGATACGGGGAGCACTCCAGAGAGAGTACGAAAGTACGAGAGTGCGGAGTGCGGAGTGCGGAGCGTTCGGCGCTGATATCCCCGGCCATCACGAAAGAGCCACCCCTACAGCCTCGCGCTGTTTGCGAGGCTTACCATTGTTCTAGCCCGCGGCTTCAGCCGCCCCGTGTAGAAACCCGGGCGATCTCCACCCATCGCGTTCTACGCGGACGCCGGTGCCGCGCCGTCCCGCTCCCTTACGCCCTCCTTCAGCATCTCCTCCATCCGCGACAGGCAGCGCGAGAACTTCTTCCCGTACGCGCCGGCCAGGAAGTCGCGCGGGAACAGCTCGCCCAGCGCGATGGTGGAGGTCATCGCCAGCGGCACGGCACGGTCGTACAGCTTGTCGACGAAGTGCACCCAGCGCAGGCCGTCGATCACCGTGGTGATCGGTGTCAGGCCGCGCACCAGCAGCTCGTCGAGCGATTCCACCAGCGCCACGTAGCGGATCGGGTGCACCTCGCCCAGCGCGGCCAGCAGGGCGGGGAAATCGGCCGCCAGCGCTCGCTCCGCCGCCGCGGCGGTGGCGCGCGCGATCCCCGCGTCATCCAGGAAATAGGTGCGGCCGGGGTCCGCCTCGAAGCGGCGGTGGCGGTAGTCCTCGCCCTCGATCTCCAGCACCTCGAACGAGCCCGACAGCTCCTCGATCTCGCTCTTGAAGTTCTTCTGGTCGAAGCGGCCGGTGCCCAGCTCGTTGGGCACGGTGTTGGACGTGGTTGCCACGCGGATGCCGTCGGCCAGCGCGCCGCGCAGGAAGGCGAGCGCCATCTTCAGGTTGCCGGGGTCGTCCAGCTCCCACTCGTCCACCGCCACCAGCCGCCGCCCGCGGAAGGCCGCGCGCGTCCCTTCCACCCCCAGCAGGCCGATGGTGTAGACTAGCTCGTCGAAGGTCAGGTACGCGCCGGGTCCGGGCGACTCGTTCCACAGCGCCGCCAGCAGGTGCGTCTTCCCCACGCCGAACCCGCCGTCCAGGTACACGCCGCTCGCACCGTCCCTGCCGCCCAGCACCTTGCGCAGCCAGCCGCCGCCGCCGCGCAGCTCCCCCGCCACCTGCCGCAGCCGCGCCACCGCCGCCGCCTGCGAGGGGTGGCTAGGGTCGGGGCGGTAGTCGTCGAACCGCTTGCCGGCGAAGCGCGGCGGCGGAACGAACCCGGCCACCAGCTCGGCCGGGTCGGGCCGCGCGGGAAGGCTGGCAATCAGCGTGTCCAGGTCGAGCAAACGGTCTCCACGGCAGAAGGGTCGGCGGACGCGCGCAAACCTCGCCGCCCGGAGGCGCGGGGACAAGTCGCGCCGAGCCGGCTACTGTCGAGAGCATCGACGTCCGTCGAACAAATCCCGGTAAATACGCGGGCGGCCCAAGGATCATCGTCCCGGGACCGCTCTCTGTCTCATGGGCAGCTGGCTACTGGCCGTTCTGTTCGCCGCGTTTCTTCCTGGGCTTGCCCGGCTTCCGGGCGAAGATGCTGTTGGGGTCGTGCTCCCGCTCACCCCGCCCAACCGCATCGAAGTACTCCTGTGCATTGTATTCCGCACGCACCTGCAGATCCATCCAGTCGTGAAGCTCGTCGAGCCTGGGCGGCACCTCGTCGGGAGAGCGCTTCGCCGCCTCGAACAGCTTCACGAGCGCAGCCCGTGCCTCGAAGCGGCCCTCGGGCAGCAGCGTGATCAAGCGCGGGCGGATCTTCCATTTCTTCGCCTCCTGGTCCTCTTCCACGACGCCCTCCGCGTGCATGTTCAGGAACATCTCCGCGAAGCGGCGGCGGGTAGACTGGCGTGGCTCGCCGATGCGCAGGGTGAACTTGCGCACGGTTTCGACCCCTAGCCCCGATCTGCGTGCAACGCCACGGAGCGCGTGCTGCGTCACCAGGTCCACGGCGAACTGCCACACCACATCGAGTGGCACGTTACGCCATCGCTTCGGCACCTCGAACCGGTCATCGCCGGGCGTGCGGCCACTATGGCCACCAGTTGGTGTTTTCATGGAAGACGCTATGCGCCCCCCATGCAGTGGTCAACTGGATTCGGCTTTATCGCCACAACTCCGCCAGCGGCCAAACAAGTTGTGTCCAACGTGAACGAAGAGGTGCGTCCTTCGATGCCGGCACCATCACGTCACCGCCGCATGAAGGGAGCGGTCCCGGGCTGGCGAACCCTGGACCGCTCGCGTCAGCTGACACAGGAGATGAGCCGTCCGTAAGACTAGGGTTCGGCCCGGCGCCTGCGGAGAAGAACGATGATCAGCCCGATCACCCCGATGATCGCGAAGCTGAACCACTGCACGGCGTAGCTCAGGTGCGGGCCGTTGTCCATGGCCGGCAGGGCGATGCGGATCGGCGGCTTCGGCTTCGCCGCGTCGGGCCCGGGGAGCTGCTGCAGGTACAGGCGCACGAACGGGCGGCCCTGCAGCCGCTGCAGCGCCGCGACGTCGAGGCGGCGGAAGGTGACCACGGGCGCGCCGTTCACCGTGGTGGTGGCCGGCTGCCCCGCGCCCGCCGTACCCTGCGGGATCTCCTGCAGGATGCCGACGACGGTGCGCGTTCCCGGCTCCGCGAACGGCCGCGTGTCCACCGTCGCCGCGTCGGGCGAGGGGACCCAGCCGCGGTTGACCAGCAGCGCCTGCCGCACGCCCGCCACCACCAGCGGCGTGACCAGGTGCACGCCGGGGTTGCTGTCGTTGGCGCGGCCGCGCAGCACCACCTGGCCGGCATCGTCGTACGTGCCGGTGGCTCGCACGCGACGGTTGATGAACGCCGCCGGCTGGCGCTCGATGGAGTCGGCCGCCGCCGAGTCGTACTCCAGCACCGGCATCCGCATCGCAGCCTGCAGCGCGTGGTTGCGCGCCTTGCGCTGCTGCAGCCGGTCGAGCTGCCAGAACCCCAGCCGCACGCACAGCGCGCACATCGCCAGGATGAACGCGGCCGCCAGCGCGCCGCGCAGAGTGGGTCGCATCGCGTAAGATCGAATGAGAAGCCAGGAGTGTGACGGCTGAATCTAAGCCCGCGAACGGACCGCGGCGACCGCCAACAAGAGCGGGCGGCATCACCCCAACAACAACAGCGGTGAACGCGGAGCAGCGGAGAGCGCGGAGGAAGCGGAGAACTGACCGGCTGTTCTCCGTTCCCTCCGCTCTCTCCGCTGCTCCGTGTTCATAAAGCGGAGCTCGCGTCGCGTAGGGATGCGGAGGATCGCGCTGGTCAACGAGATCCGCCCCTCCCGCGGAGACGGCGAGAGGGGCGGATCTGCATCACCCGGCGGCAGGAACTACCGCGCGGGCTGCGTGCCCTGCTTGTCGCGCGGGGTGAGCAGGTTGGGGGGGATCCACCAGTAGATCACGTCCTCCCACCACTCGGGGCCGCGGAACTTGACGCCGCGGAAGCGCGAGCTCACGCCGTAGTACTCGGGGTCGAAGAAGATCGGCGCGTAGACGGCGTCGTCGATCACCGTCTGCTCGATCTGGCCCCACATCGCGCGGTAGCGGGTGGTGTCGGGCTCCACGATCACCGAGTCGATCAGCGCGTCGAGCCTGGGGTTGCGGTAGCCGGCGAAGTTGGCGCCGCCCGGCGGCACGCTGGCCGAGTGCCACACGGTGCGCGCGTTGGGACCCATCACCCCCGGCCCCCATCCCCACCCCCAGAACGAGCCCGTGAACTTGCGCCCCCGCAGCCGGTCCACCCAGGTGGTGCGCTCGTAGGCCTTGGGCACCAGGCCGATCCCGGCCTGCTTCACCATCGCCTGGATGGCCACCAGCATGTCCTGGCGCACCGGGTCGGCCGAGCTGTACTCCACTTCCAGCTGCAGCGGCTGGCCGTTCTTCTCGCGCACGCCGTCGCCGTTGCTGTCCACCCAGCCGGCCTGCTGCAGCAGCTGGCCGGCCTGCGCGGCGTTGTAGGCGATGGGCCGCACGCCGGCGCTGTGCTCGCGCAGCTTGGTGGGGATGGGCGACAGCGCCGGCTCGCCCTCGGGGCCGAACATCGCCGTGGTGAGCTGCGGGCGGTTGATGGCCATCAGGAAGGCGCGGCGGACCACGGGGTCGTTCACCGGCGCCTTCTCGGTGTTCCACACGATCCACCCCGGCCGCACGCGGGCGGCGCTGGCCAGGCGCACGGTGGGCGCGGCCGAAAGCCGGTCGCGCTGGTCGGCGGTCACCTTGTCCAGGTCGCCCTCGCCGTTGATCAGCGAGGTGAGGCGGGCGCTGGGGTCGGGCACCACGCGCACGATGATGCGGTTGAGCGACGGCCGCTGCGGCGCGTCGAGGTTGGCCTCCACCACCGCCTCCTGCCCCTTGTTCCAGCGCACGAAGCGGAACAGGCCGTTGCCCACCGGCCGCGTGTTGAACGACGCGTAGCGCAGCCGCGCGGGAGGGATGCTGTCCAGCAGGTGCTTGGGAACGGGAACGACCTCCAGGAGCGAGTTGAAGGTGGCCGCGCCGCTCTTGGCCAGCTTCACCTCCACCGTCATGCTGTCCACCTGCCGCACCGACTGCACCGCCTCCACGTCCTGCTGGCGGGTGGACGCCACCGTCGAGTCCTTCTGCAGGCCGATGGTGAACACCACGTCGGCCGCGCTGGTGGGCACGCCGTCGTGCCACTTGATCCCGGGGCGCACGTGCAGGAGCACAGTGGTGGGGTCCTTCTGCTCCCAGCGGTCCAGGAAGTCGGGCACGTAGTTGCTGAGCGTGCTGTCGCGCCGCCCCAGCGCCCGGAACATCAGGTGCACCAGCTGGTAGGCCGGCGTGGCGTCGTAGGTGACCGGGTTGAGGTTGTCGGCGTCGCCCTCGCTCAGCACCACCAGCGTGCCGCCCACCGGGCCGCCGCCGAAGGTACCGTGGTTGCCCGGGGGCGGCGCCTCGTCGCCACCCTGCGCGCCCTGCCCGCCGGCGCCGCCTCCCCCACCGCCGCCGCACGCCGCCAGCGCAAGGGCCGCCAGCGCCACCCAGGTCCCGCCGGTGATCCGCATCGTCGCTTCTCCCGTTGTCTCTTCAGACCGGTGCGTCCCTCAACAACCCTCGGATCGGCATTCGCCGCGTCCAGAGCAACTTTCGCACACCTGCATCCGGCGCGGGCTCGTCAAACCCTCTACTTCGAGCAGTCGCGACGGCGAACGGCGGGCCTGGGCGTGTCCCTCCGCTGCGCTCCGGGCCGGGCTGCGCGCTGCGTAGGGCACGATACCGCCGTGCCCAACGCAGCCGGGCCCGCGGCGGCCCGCCCCAGCTTTCCCTCTCGACGGAGACGACGGTGCCGGCGGGCCGCCGCGTTCCCGGCCCTCCGGGCGCGCATCCCTCACGCGTCCAGCGTCCACAAGACCCATCCGTCAGCAACCAACCGGCCGCGCGCCCGCATCCACCAGCATCCAGCCGCCGCCGCGCATCCAGCCGTTCCGCGTCCAGCCGCGTCCGCGTCCGCATCCAGCCGTATCCAGCCGCCTCGGCCCGCATCCGCGTGACCGCCGGTTGAAACCGGCGGCTGGAAGATCGGGAAGTCCGCCTTCGCGGACTGCGCGCCGCGTCCGTCTTCGCACGCGTACAACTCGTCGCACCCGGATCGAGTCGTGCCTGGATGGAAACGCGCTCGCACCCGCGTCGTTTCCGCGCCGTTCGACCCTCTAGAACCGGTCGAACATCCAGGGCTTCGGCACCTCGAAGGCGCGGTCGAGCATCTTCACCACGTCGCCGCCGTTGAGCGAGGCCAGGCCGCCGGCCAGCGCCTGCCAGGGCGCGATGGCGCCGATGTAGATGCGCGAGAGCGTCTGGATGGGCATGGCCAGCTCGGCGTCGCAGCGGCCGTGCGTCCAGCGCTCCACCTGCATGGCGCCGCCCTCGATGCGCACCTTCCAGGGGCCGCGGTTCTCGGGCACCTGGTGGTCCTCCACCTCCAGCTTCAGCGTCAGCTCGGCCTCGGTGGCCAGCGAGCGCTTCCTCAGCGCCTCGGCCACGTCCAGCACGCGGAACATGGGGCCGCGCACCAGCGTGGCCGACGGGAACCACAGGCGCCAGCTGGGCGCCTGCAGCAGCGGCAGGCGCGGCTCCTTGATGCGGTCGCCGAAGCCCTCCTCGGGGTGCGCGCGGTAGGCGATCTCGCGCCACTGGTCGCCCAGCGTGCTCAGCCAGCCGTAGATGCCGCGCTGCGCGCCGATGGTGAGCCAGGCGCGCTCCTCCACCTCCAGGTAGCGCCGGTCCAGCGGCAGGTCGGCGCGGTAGCGCACGATGCAGTAGCCCTCGGGCACCCCGTCGTCGCTCCAGTAGACCACCGCCGCCTGCTCGTCGTCGCCCCACGAGCCGCGCCAGCTGCGGTCGCTGCGGTCGAGCTGGCCGGTCTGCAGCAGGCGCGCGGCCTCGGCGTAGACGGCCTTCATCGCCTCCAGGTCTTCGGCCGTGTCCACCAGCCGCACCTTCATCCGCTCGGTCTTGTCGTCGGGGAGGAGGGCGGGGGGGAGCTGGTACTGGTGCGCCTCGCCGGCCAGGCCGTAGCCCAGGTCTTCGTAGAAGCTGGCGCGGAAGGGGAACAGCGCCGAGGCCACGTCGCCGCGCTCGCGGGCGTGCTCGAAGCCGGCCACCAGCATCCGCTGCGCCAGCCCGCGGCGGCGGTGCGTGGGCGAGATGGCCACGCCGGCCAAGCCCATCACCGGCATGGGCGTTCCCGCGATCCACTGCCGCAGCCACAGGAGCTGGCAGGCGCCCACGAGCCGGCCCTCGTGCTCGGCCACCCACAGCGCCTCCAGCCCGCCGTGCGGGCCGGTGCGCAGGAACTCGTTCCACCAGCGGTGGGTGCGCGTGGGCGATGGAAAGCTGTGCGCCTCCAGGCGGGCCACCTCTTCCAGCTCGTCCGGCCGCGCCGGACGGAAGGTCTCGCTCAAACCGTCTCTCTCCCGTGTCTCCGTCGGCCCCCGTCCGCACCCGGCGGCGCGTGGCCCGCCTTTCGCAGGCGCCGCCCGTGCGAACCGCGGGCCGGCAGCCGTCCGAGCCTTGCGCGTACCGTGCCACCCGCCGCGCGCCTCCCCACCGGAGCGCCGGCGAGGGCGCCCAACCTACCGGTCCCGCCGATGCACCGCCAACGTATGCGCTTCCTGGCCGCGCCCTTTGCCGCGGCACTCCTCGCCGCCTGCCAGACCGGCTCGCCGCCCGGCGGCGGCGGCACCGCCGACACGCTTCCCACCCCCGCGGCGGGCTCGGCCACCGCGCAGCAGCCCGGGCAGCCGCCCGCGCGGCAGGCGGGCGTGCTCACCGGGCTGGAGGTGCTGGTGCGCGACTCGCTGGCGCTGGTGCGGGGCAAGCGCGTGGGGCTGATCACCAACCAGACCGCCGTCACCTCGCGCGGCGAGCACGCGGTGGACGTGCTGGCGCGCGCGCCCGGCGTGCGCCTGGTGGCGCTGTTCGGCCCCGAGCACGGGGTGCGCGGCAACTACGAGGGCGGCGCGCGCGTGGAGAACCAGCGCGACAGCGCCACGGGGATCACCGTCTTCTCGCTCTACGGCGCCACCCAGAAGCCCACGGCCGCGATGCTGCAGGGGCTCGACGTGCTGGTCTTCGACATCCAGGACATCGGCGCGCGGCCCTACACCTTCGTGTGGACCATGGCCATGGCGATGGAGGCGGCCGCCGCGCGCCACATGCCCTTCATCGTGCTCGACCGCCCCAACCCCATCACCTCCGTGGCGCAGGGGCCGATGATGGCGCGCGAGATCCGCGACGAGCGCATCGGCCAGCCCATCACCGGCTACTACCCGGTGCCGCTGCGCCACGGGATGACCTCGGGTGAGGTGGCGCGCTACGTGAACGCCGAGTTCCGCGTGGGCGCCGACCTGCACGTGGTGCCTGCCGAAGGGTGGACCGGGGGAATGTGGTTCGAGCGCACCGGGCTGCGCTGGATCAACCCGTCGCCCAACATCCGCTCGGTCGACGCGTCGCTCAAGTACAGCGGCCTGGTGCTGGCCGAGGCCACCAACGTTTCGGTGGGGCGGGGCACCGACGCGCCCTTCTCGTACCTGGGCGCGCCGTGGATGCGGGCCGGCGCCGTGCTGGCGGCGGTGCAGAAGTACGACCTGCAGGGGATCCGGCTGGACAGCGTGGTGATCACCCCCACCGGCTCGCAGCCGCACCACTTCATCCGCCTTGCGGTGACCGACCGCGACCGGGTGGACATGCCGTTCGTGGCGCTGGCGCTGCTCAGCGAGATCAAGCGCCTGCACCCCGCGCAGTTCAAGATCGAAGACCCGCCCGGGATGACGCAGATGCTGGGCTCCAAGTGGGCGATGGCCGCCTTTACCCGCGGCGACGACCCGCGCCAGATCCAGCAGCGCTGGAGCGGCGAGCTGGCCGCCTGGCGCCAGATGCAGGACCGCTACCGCATCTACCCGAAGTAGCCGCGTAGTCGACGGACGAAGACACCCCCGCGCCGGAGCAGCCGGCGCGGGGGTGTTCTGCTTGCCAGCCAACCCGCGTTCGCGGACAGTTCACCACGCTTCGAAATCGAGCCCCTACCATCTTGCCAGGAATCGTTCCCGGGCAAAAGGCTGGCAGGAAGCTCACGCAGAGCAGCAGAGGAGCAGAGAACGGCCCGCTACGGCCCGCTTTCTCTGCTCCTCTGCTGCTCTGCGTGAGCCACCTGGCAGCCCCGCCTCGCGAACGATTCCCTGGATCATCCTGAAGGAACCCGAGCGACTGGAGGATCCATACTTTGATGCTGCCCTCGAACACCGGGACGAGCACCTGACGTGACGCGACCGGTTCGTTCGTTTTCCGGATGTGGCCATCACGCGGCCGCGAAGGTGAAGTGGCAGCTGGGCGCCTCGCCGCGGTCGCAGCACTCGGTCACCTCGTAGCCCACCACCTCGCTCAGCAGCGCGGCGGCGATGCGGCAGACCTCGGGATGGCCGTGCACCGCCTCGCGCAGCGGGCAGCCGAAGCCGCGGATGGACACCGCGCGGCCGTCCACGCGCGCCTCGGCCACGCCGCCCAGCTCGGCCAGCACCGCGACCGCGGCCTCGGCCCGGCGCGGCAGGTCGCCTGCCGCGCGGGGGAAGGCGCCGCCCAGCCGCGCGCCCACCTCGGCCACCAGCGCATCCACGTCGGCCGCGGGGAGTCGCTGGCGCAGCGCGTCTAGCAGGGTGCGCAGCACCACGCCGTAGGCGCGGGGAAAGAGCGAGTCGGCCTCGGGCGTCAGCGCGTAGACGTGCGCGGGCTTGCCCACGCCCCGGCGCACGCCACGCAGCGCCACCAGCCCGTCGCGCTCGAGCGCGGCCAGGTGCGTGCGCACGGCGTTGTCGGTGAGCCCCAGCGCGTCGGCCAGCTCGTTCACGGTGTGCTGCGAGCGGCGCAGCAGGGTGATCACGCGGCCCCGCGTGCTCCCCATCAGCCGGTCGTTCCAGCGTCTCTGCTCCATTTCACCTCCTCTCCCGACACCGAGTCTAATCCCGCCCGGCACGCTTGTCTAGTAAGTCAAAGAATATGTTGACATACTCCGCCCGCCGATTACATTGGCAGGGCGGCCGGCGAGGCATCCGGATCTCCGCCGCGCGCGTATCACTGGCACGACACTCGGGCTCACCCGTCAACGCGGAGACAACACCGATGAACCGCAGCACTCTCAGGCTCGCGCTCACCCTTGCGGCACCCGCGCTGCTGGCGCTGGCCGCCGGCTGCGCCAAGGACGACGCCGGCCAGGCCGGAGCGGCCGACACCACCGCCGTGGCCGCCGCGCCGGCTCCGCCGCCGCCGGGAACGCCCGCGGGCGTGCAGCCCAGCATCGTCACCGACCCGCAGATCGCCGCGATCGTGGTGGCGGCCAACGCCACCGACAGCGCGGGCGGCGCGCTGGCGCTGCAGAAGGGCACCAACGCCAAGGTGAAGGAGTTCGCGCAGCGGATGGTCACCGACCACTCGGGCGTGAACCAGCAGGCGGTGGCGCTGGTGACCAGGCTGGGCGTGGCCCCCGAGGAGAACAACACCAGCCGCCAGCTGGCGCAGGGCGGCGAGCAGACGCGGCAGCGGCTGTCGGAGCTGTCGGGCGTGTCGTTCGATCGGGGCTACATCGACAGCGAGGTGGAGTACCACCAGACGGTGCTGCAGGCCATCGACAGCACGCTCATCCCCAGCGCGCAGAACGCCGAGCTGAAGGCGATGCTGCAGCAGGTGCGCCCCGCCATCCAGGCGCACCTCGACATGGCCAAGGGGATCCAGACGGAGCTGCAGGGGGCCCAGTGACCCCGCGCCCGCTGCACCCGGCGGTGCGGGCGGCGGCGCTGGCCGCGGCACTCGCCGGGTGCGCGGGCGCCGCGTCCCAGCCGGCCCGCCACGACATCAGCATCCAGGCGTTCGTCTACCAGCCGGCCCGCGAGCCGGTGCACCCCGGCGACACGCTGGTGTTCGTGAACCACGACGCCGTCCCCCACACCGCCACCGCGGCGGACGGCACGTGGGACACCGGCGAGATCCCCGCGAACGCCACCCGCACCGTGGTCGTACGCGACAAGGGGATCGGCGCCTACAAGTGCGCCTTCCACCCCACCATGAAGGCTGCGCTCACGCCGGCGGAATAAGCCGGGCAGGAGAGGTGGGCTCCGCCTGGAATCATCGTGAACGCGAAAGGGAGGCCCCGCGGGGACCTCCCTTTCGTTCGTGCCACCGTACTCCGCTGTCGGATGGACCTCCGATCAGTCGTCGTTCCCGTGGTGCCCCTCGCCGTGGAACGCACGCTCGGCCTCCACCTTGAATTCGCCCAGGCGGCCGTTGAACTGCGACAGGTCCAGCACCGCCGTCCCCGTCTTGAAGAACGACGCCGGGTCCATCACCACCGCCACGGCCGAGCTGGTCGAGCCCTCAGCCACCGCCAGGGGCGGGTTGATGGGAAGCGTGAGGCGCACCTCGGCTCGGAGGAACGCGCGGAAGGCACGGGGCGCGCCGCCGGTGGGGGTGAAGGTGCCGGTTACCAGCATGCTCGCCTTCTGCGGCCAATCGGGGATCTGCGCGCGGATCTGGCTGAACAGCGCGGCCACCTGCGCCGGCGTGGCGTCGTCGTCGTCCACCCCATCGTCGTCATCGCCATCGTCCAGGTTCTTCACGCGGAAGCGCAGGCCGGTGTAGGTGCCCGGGGGCACCGCGCCGGTGGTCACGTTCAGCTGGCTCCCGTCCAGCGGCAGGTCCACGAAGAACGGGCCCGCCTGGAACTCGCACTCGTCGTCGGCGCGGCTGCCGTCGCACGCCACGTCGTCGCTGCCGCGCAGCTGGAACTTCGCCACCACCACCTGGATCGCGCTGATCGACAGCGTGCCGTTGCTCCCCGCCACCGCCAGCGGCCCGCCCACCGACGCGAGCCCTTCGCTCGACCGTACGGCTCCCGCGCCGGTCCGCGCCACGCCCATGCGCACCGACACCTGCGACCTCGCCTGCGTGCCCGTGCCGTCGCCGCCGCACGCCGCGAGCGCCAGCGGCGCGGCCAGCAGGGAAAGCGCGAACCATCTCGTGTACCGCATACGTCTCACTCCTGTGCATGTCCCGCCGACCAGCCGGCGTATCCGTTGGGGCTGGCCGCTACGAGTGCAACGGGCGGACCTTCGCCGCTTCATGTGTTTACAGGAGTGGAATCCCGCGCCGTTGCTGGAACTTCGCCGGCCGTGAAAGCTGGCGCCGCCGCGCCGGCCCGGTTATAACCGTCTCATAGCGCTACACTTTTGCCCTGCTCCGAGCCAGGGCACCGGACCCGGGGGTCCGGAACCCGCCACCCTCGTCAGCGTGAGCCACCTCGTCGTCGTCGCCCGCTCCGATTCGTTCTCGCAGCTCTGGCCGCAGCTCGCGGCCGGGGTCGGCGCCGAGGCGCGCGTGCATTCCGCGGCCGAGAACGTGGCCGGCGCGGGCGACGCGGTGGCGGTGATCCTGTCGGTGGCGGGGGTGGAGGAAGAGGGCGAGCAGGCGATCCGCGCGCTGGCGGCCGCCGGGGCGCCAGCGCCGCTGGTGGTGGGCGCGCGCGAAGACCACCGGCTGGCCGTGTCGCTGGTGCGCGCCGGCGCGGCCGACTACTTCGCGCTCCCGGCCGACCTGGAGGCGCTGCGCGCCGAGCTGGGCGAGCGCGCGCGGCGGCGGCAGGCGCGCGAGGCGGGTGGCCGGCTGGCCGCGGCCGAGAAGCACCACTTCGACTTCTCGCGCATCATCGGCCGGAGCCCGCAGCTGCGTGCCGCGCTCGACCGCGCGTCGCGCATCATCCCGCGCGACCGTGCCACCATCCTGGTCACGGGCGAGACGGGCACGGGCAAGGAGCTGCTGGCCCAGGCCATCCACTACAACGGCCCGCGCGGCGCGCAGCCCTTCGTGGAGCTCAACTGCGCCGCGGTCCCCGCCGGGCTGCTGGAGACCGAGCTGTTCGGCCACGAGCGCGGCGCCTTCACCGACGCGCGCACCGCCAAGCCCGGCCTGTTCGAGGCGGCCGACGGCGGCACGCTCTTCCTGGACGAGATCGGCGACCTGCCGCTCGCCCTGCAGGGGAAGATCCTGAAGGCGCTGGAAGAGAAGAACGTGCGCCGCGTGGGCGCCGTGCGCGCGCGCGAGGTGGACGTGCGCATCATCGCCGCCACGCACGTGGACCTGGCGCAGGCGGTGCGGCGCGGCGAGTTCCGCGAGGACCTGTACTACCGCCTGTCGGTGATCCCCATCCACCTTCCCGCGCTGCGCGAGCGCGGCGACGACGTCCTGCTGGTGGCCGACCACTTCCTGCGCACGCTGGCCGAGCAGTACGACATGGAGCCGCCGCCCTTCGCCCCCGAGGTGCGCCGGGCGCTGCTCACGCACGCCTGGCCGGGGAACGTGCGCGAGCTGCGCAACAGCATCGAGCGCGCGCTGCTCCTGGGCGACGGCGCGCTCGACCCGGCCGACCTCTTCCCCTCGCAGGGAGCGGACGGGGCCGGCACGGGGGGCGGAAGCGGCACCATCCCGTTCCCCGCCACGCTGGCCGAGATCGCGCGGGGCGCCGCCGCGGCCATGATGGAGCGGATGGAGGGGAACAAGAGCGCGGCCGCCGAGGCGCTGGGCATCTCGCGCTCGCGGCTGTACCGGCTGCTGGACGGCAGCGACGAGGATGTTGCGGAATGATACATCCGTCGCGCCGCGGAACATCCGCCGCAGGGCAAAGCCCAGCCGCGGCGCGGAGTTGCGCGGGTGCACGCCTTGCGACGGATGAGGGCCGGCCTTCTGGAAACCCACGGACGTAGCGCCATGCGAACTCACGTAAGACTGCGAGCCATCCTGTCCCTGCTCTGCGCCGGGGCGCTGGCCTCGTGCGACGGCTCTCCCTCGGGCCCCAGCCAGCTCCCCGAGAGCGAGCTGGTGTTCGTGCGCGCCGCTGACGGCGCGCCGCCGCTGGCAACCCGCCAGGTGCAGGTGTGGGCCAAGTCGGGCGAGGGGCGCCGCATCGAGATCCCCTACGCCAGGGTGGGCGAGTACGGGGGCGACAAGTGCCTCGAGTTCACCATCCCCGGCGACGGCCTGCTCACGCGCCCCGACGGGACGCCGTTCGTGCGCGGCGACTCGGTGCTCATCACCATCCGCGTGGTCGACCCCAACACCTTCAACTTCGAGTTCTCGCCCTCGGGGCTGCGCTTCAACGCCAAGCATCCGGCCGAGCTGCGCATCTCGTACAAGTGGGCCGACCCCGACCTGAACGGCGACGGGAGCGTGGACGACGACGACGGGCGCCTGGGCTTCGACATCTGGAAGCAGGAGACCCCCGCCTCGCGCTGGGAGAAGATCGGCACCTCGCGCGACAGCGACGTGGAGGAGCTCCGCGCGAACGTCACGGGGTTCACCAAGTACGCCATGGCCGGCGGCGTCTGAGCCGCGCAAGGTTGACGTGAACACACCCGTTTCCCCCGCCCTCTCGGTCGAGGAGGCCCGCGCCCTGAGGGCGGTGGGCGACTGGCCCGCGCTGGTGCGGCGCGCCTCCGCCCTGGGCGACGAGGAGCTCCTGCGCGAGCCCGAGCTGGCGCTGCACGCGGCGGTCGCCTGGCGCCGGGTGGGGCAGGCGGGGCGGGCGCTGGAGGTCGCGCGGCTGCTGGAGCCGGTGGCGCGCCGCCGCGGCGACCGGCGGCTGATCGGCGACGTGGTGAACCTGACCGGCGTGGCGCTGTGGGAGTCGGGGCACGCCGCCGAGGCCGAGGTGCGCTTCGGCGAGCTCCTGGACGCGGCCACCGAGTGGGGGAACGAGGACGACGTGGCGGTGGCGTGCAACAACCTGGGCGTGCTGGCCAACGTGCGCGGGCGGCGCGACCTGGCACTCACCTACTACCAGCGCGCGCTGGCGGCCTACCAGCGGCTGGGAAACGTGGCCGGGCTCTCGCAGACGCACCACAACCTGGGCATCTCGTACCGCGACCTGGGTTTCGACCGCGAGGCCGATTCGCACTTCCGCCGCTCCATCGAGCTGGCCGAGGAGGCCGGCCGCGACGACGTGGTGGCGCTCGCCGAGTCGGAGCGGGCGGGCCTGCGCGTGCGCTGGGGCGACGGCGCGCTGGCCGGCGAGATGGCGCGCCGCGCGCTCGACCGCTTCCGCCGCAACGCCGACCCCACCGGCGCCGCGCAGGCCATCCGCGTGCTGGGCTTGGCCGCCCGTGCCCAGGGCCGCGACGGCGAGGCCGAGGCGGCGTTCGACGAGGCGCTGGAGATCGCCCGCGCCCACGCCGACGCCCTGCTGCGCGCCGAGGTGCAGCGCGACCGCGCCGCCCTGCTGCGCGACCTGGGCCGCACCGACGCGGCGCGCGAGTCGTTCTCCGACGCCATGCAGCACTTCGCGCAGATCGGCGCCGCCGCCGAGGCCGAGGCGCTCCGCGCGATCATCGCCAGCCTCGCTCCCGACGCGCCACCCCGCTGACAACCGCCGTCTTTCATCATCGACGAGGTGCTCCAAACCATTGGAGTACCTTGATTTCCGTTCGCACCATCCTGGTCTGTGAAAACTCCTGCTAGCACTGAAATAAACTCTCTGGACAAGTTCACTCCGTGCATTATCTTACCGCCTTCGCCAGGGGGGTTGACGATCCATATCAAAACTAATATAATCGATGAAGACGAAGCTGGAGCGCCCGTTGAGGTGGGTGGGAAGCGCGAAGAAGGACTTCTGCGACTTTCCGCCCGGGGTGCAGGACGACTTCGGCTATGCGCTGCACCTGGCGCAGTGGGGTGCCGACGTGGTGCCGGGGGCCAAGCCGCTGGGCAAAGGCGTCCTCAAGGGGCTCGGCATCATCGAGCTGGTGGACGACCACGACGGTGACACCTTTCGCACCGTCTACACGGCCAGGCTGGGGCGCGCCGTCTACGTGCTCGACGCGTTCAAGAAGAAGTCGAAGCACGGCATCGCCACGCCGAAGCACGAGACCGACCTGATCCGCCAGCGCTACGAGGCCGCCGCACGCGACGCGCGTGAGCGGGGTGAGCTCTGATCCAAACGGGGGCATGCATGAGCGACGAGATCCGCATCGAAGAAGGCAGCGGGAACCTGTGGGCCGACATCGGCCGTGCCGACGCCGACGAGGCGCTGGCGCGCGCCGAGCTGATGCGCCAGATCAGCGAGATGATCCGCGCGCGCGGGCTCACCCAGGCCGCCGCCGCCCGCCTGCTGGGCACCACCCAGCCCACCGTCAGCGACCTCGTGCGCGGCAAGCTGTCGCAGTTCTCGCTCGAGCGGCTGATCGCGTTCCTCAACGCGCTGGGGCAGGACGTGGAGATCACCGTCCGCGCCCACCCGGCCGACGGCGGGGCGCGCGGGCGGATCCGGGTGGCCGCCTGACGCCATCCTCGGCCCGGCTGACGTGATAACGGAGGCGGGGTGTTCCGCATCGGAACACCCCGCCTTCTCCCTTCCGCCGACCTTCGAGCCCTCCGAGGTGAGGCGCTGGATCACGGCGCCACGTCGTGGAAGCTCAGCTCCTTCTCGCGCTCGATGGTGGTCTTCATGGTCCACTCGCTGTCGAACAGCACCAGCGGCTTCTCCTTGCTGTCGTACACCAGCGCGCGGCCGTAGCCGCCGGCGGCCACGCGCTCGATCTCGGCCAGCGGGCCCTCCACCCAGCGCGCGTGCCGGTAGCTCATCGCCTCGAGCCGGGCCTTCACGCCGTACTCGTGCTCCAGGCGGTGCAGCAGCACGTCGAACTGCAGCTTGCCCACCGCGCCCACGATGGGTGCGGGGCCGGTGATGCTCTCGGCGTAGAACACCTGCGCGGCGCCCTCTTCGCTCAGCTGCTGCAGCCCCACGTCCAGCGCCTTGCGGCGCATGGGGTCGGCCACGTGGATGCGGGCGAAGTGCTCGGGGCTGAAGCGCGGGATGCCGCTGAACTCCAGGTCGCCATTGGCGCTGAGCGTGTCACCCACGCGCAGGGTGCCGCGGTCGTGCACGCCGATCACGTCGCCGGGCCACGCCTCCTCGATCTGCGTGCGCTCGCGGGCCATGAACTGCGTGGGCTGCGCCAGGCGCACCTCCTTGCCCAGGCGCACGTGCTTGACCTGCATCCCCGCCTCGAAGCGCCCCGAGCAAACGCGCACGAATGCGATCCGGTCGCGGTGCTTGGGGTCCATGTTCGCCTGGATCTTGAACACGAAGCCGGTGAAATGCGGGTCGAGCGGCTGCACCGTGCCCGTGCTGGCCTCACGCGAGGCGGGCGGCGGCGCCAGCTCCAGGAACTGCACCAGGAACGGCTCCACGCCGAAGTTGGTGAGCGCGCTGCCGAAGTAGGCCGGGCTCACCTGGCCCGCCAGGAACGCCTCGGGGGTGAACTCGGCCCCCGCCATCTCCAGCAGCGACAGGTCGTCCAGCAGCTTCTCCAGCGCGTTCTCGGGAACGATGTCGTGGATGCGCTCGTCCTCCAGCGAGATCGAGTGCTCCTCGGCGCGGCGCTGGCCGTGGTCTTCGCCGCGCTCGAACAGGTGGATGCGCTGGTCGGTGCGGTCGTACACGCCCAGGAAGCGGTCGCCCGCATGGATGGGCCAGGTCATGGCGCAGCACTTCATCCCCAGCTCGCGCTCCACGTCGTCGAGGAGCTGGATGGGGTCGGCGCCGGGGCGGTCGCACTTGTTGACGAAGGTGACCACGGGCGTGCCGCGCATCCGGCACACCTCGAACAGCTTGCGCGTCTGCTCCTCCACCCCCTTGCGGTTGTCCAGCAGCATCACGGCGCTGTCGGCCGCCATCAGGGTGCGGTAGGTGTCTTCGGAGAAGTCCTGGTGGCCCGGGGTGTCGAGCAGGTTCACGGCGTAGCCGCCATACTCGAACTGCAGCACCGAGCTGGTCACGCTGATGCCGCGCTCCTGCTCCATCTGCATCCAGTCGCTGGTGGCGTGCCGCGCCGCGCGGCGCGCCTTCACGCTCCCCGCCAGGTGGATGGCCCCGCCGTACAGCAGGAGCTTTTCCGTGAGCGTGGTCTTCCCCGCGTCGGGGTGGCTGATAATGGCGAAGGTCCGCCGGCGGCGGACCTCGGTTTCAAGCTTTTCCATGTTCATCCGATCGGGATCGGCCCGCCGCCCCGGCGCGCGAGAGGCGCGGTGCTGGGCCGTTTTTGTCCGTATGGAATCTAACACAAAGCGTCCCGCCGCTCAACGGACGCCTGGTACGACCGCCGAGCGGTTCATAGCGGCTCCACGGAGAATCGGCAGCGCCGCGACGGTTCCCGGTGTCAGCATCATCCAGGTCCCTGGGCGTACTCGTATCCGTTTCCACGTCAACGGGTTACGTTTGATGCTCGGCCCACGGTCGAACGGAAGGCTGCGATCCGCCCCCAACGTGGGCGTGGGTGACGCTGTACCCTTTCGAGAGTTCGGGCATGGCAAGGGGCCGTGCCCCGTGATGCACCCTCCGACGGACGGACGCCCATGCGACGCACGCTGCTTCTCCCCGCCTTCCTCGCCGCGCTGACGCTGGCGGCATGCGACAACGGCGCGACCGGCGCCACCGATCCCGCGGCGCTCAGCCCCGCCGAGGTACGCTCGCTGGCGGGCGACCTGGGCGATCAGGATGGCGCGATGCTGGACGGCGTGCCCGGCGGCAGCTTCGACCGCGTGCCCACGGGGCCGGCGGCCGCCACCTCCACCGTCACCACAACGTTCACCCGCACGCGCACCTGCCCCGCCGGCGGCAGCGTGAAGCTGGAGGGGACAATGGTGCACACCGGCGACCCGGCCACGCGCACGGGCAGCCTGCAGTTCAACGCCACGCGCACCGAGAGTGCCTGCGCGTTCAGCCGCGGCGGCGGGACGCTCACCATCAACGGCAACCCCAACACGGTGTTCACGGCCAGCCAGAGCTGGAGCAACGGCACCCCCGGCGTGCGCACGGCCAGCAAGAAGGGGAGCTTCACCTGGGCGAAGAGCACCGGCGCGTCGGGCACCTGCACCGTGGACGTGACCCACACCTGGGACCCGGCCACGCGCACCCTCCACGTGGCCGGCACCTTCTGCAACCAGACCGTCGACGTCACCCGCACCTGGACGCAGGGCGCGTGACCGGGTGATCGATCCGGCATCCCAACGGCGGGTGCGATGGATGGATGACGAGAAACGGCCCCAGGAGCGAATCCTGGGGCCGTTTCTTCGTGGAACCGTCGAAGGGAGCCGTCGACTGGAGTCGGATCGAATCAGACGCGCGGCTTGATCTGCCGGGTGTGGTGCTCCAGGTGGACGGCCATGAAACGCATCCCGCGCACCGGTCCGATCTGCCCGAAGAAGGGGTGGGTGAGGCCCGCGGTTCCGTTGCGGTAGCCGCGCTCCATCTCGCGCTCGAAGCGCTCTCCCAGCTCGCGCAGCCGCGCCAGCGCCTCGGCGCGGGGCGGCGTCTCGTCGCCCGGCCGGATCTCGCGCGGCGAGCGTACGCGGCCGGGGATGGAGCGGTGGAAGAGGATGTGCGGCAGCACCAGCCAGCGCAGGACCTTCTGGCGGAAGGGCGGCACCTTCACCCGCATCGCCTCGCCCGAGGTGATCTCGCGGATGGCGGCCTCGTAGGCCAGCGCCAGGTGCTCGGACACCTGCGCGCGCGTCCACTTGCCGGGCCCCCAGGGCGCGTTCCAGTCGGCGTCGCGCAGCGACTCCACGGCGTCGAGGAGGGCGGCCAGCGCGGTGCGGTGCTCGTCCACCGCGTCGTCCCAGCGGGGATCGTCGCGCTCGGCGGGCCGGGTCGGGTTGCGGGCGGCTGCCGTGGCCATGGCTGCCCTCGGGGGGTGGGGTGAGGGGACACCGGCGCGCGGGCGGCGCCGGCGGGTGATGCGGAAGACGTTGCGGCCGGCCCTCAGCGCGCTCGCAGCCAGGCCGAGATGCGCTGCGTGGGCTCGCTCAGCGTCCAGCGGTCGCGGGCCCAGCCCTCCACGCGGCGCACGATCTCGTCCACGCTGGAGGTGCCGTCGCGCGCCGGGGCCATGTAGTCGTCGGAGCTCCACTCGCGCCAGCGCACCTGTCCGGCCGCGTCGGGGCGGTAGAGGAGGACGACGTAGCCTTCGCCCCCTTTGGGCGCCGCCGCGTGGAACGCCAGCGTGTCGGCCGTCACGGCGCGGCGGCCACCACGTCGGGGTTGCGCAGGATCAGCGGCTGCTCGGCCGTGACGCGGCCGAAGGGCACCACGCCGTCCACCGCCATGGCCGCGAACAGCAGCGCCAGGTACAGCAGCGACCCGCGGTACAGCGCCCACGCCGGCTGCGTGAAGTTGCGGGCGCGCATCACCTTCACCACACCGCGGATGAACCACGCGCCCAGGAGCGCCGCACTGATCCCGTAGGTGAAGCCCAGGCCGCCGTAGGTGACCGGCGCCAGCGTGACGGGCACCAGCAGCAGCGTGTAGAACAGCATCTGACGCATGGTCTCGCGCTCGCCCCACACGTTGGGCGCCATGGGCACGCCCACGCGGCCGTAGTCCTTCTGCTTCACCAGCGCCAGCGCCCAGAAGTGCGGCGGCGTCCAGAAGAAGACGATCAGGAACAGGTAGACCGCGGTGAGCGACACGTGCCCCGTGGCCGCCGCCCACCCCACCAGCGGCGGGAACGCGCCCGCCGCGCCGCCGATCACGATGTTCTGCGGCGAGGTGCGCTTGAGCCAGCGGGTGTAGATGAACACGTAGTACAGCAGCCCCGCCAGCGCCAGCATGGCCGACAGCAGGTTGATGAACACCGCGAACACCGCGAACGCCGCCGCGCCCAGCGCCAGGCCGAAGCCCAGCACGTGCAGCGGCGACATGCGGCCGCTGGGGATGGGCCGCAGCGCCGTGCGCGGCATCCCCGCGTCGATGTCGCGGTCGATGTACATGTTGATGGCGTTGGCGCCGCCCGCCATCAGGTAGCCGCCCAGCATGGTCCACCACAGCGTGGCCGCCGGGGGCAGCCCGCGCAGGGCGATCACCATGGGCGCCCAGGTGGTGACCAGCAGGAGCGAGATGATGCGCGGCTTGGTGAGGGTCACGTAGTCCCTCAGGCGCTGCTTCATGCCGCCGGCCAGCGCGCCCCGGCCCGCGGCGGCGATGCCGGCGCGGTGGGTGGCGGTGGTCAGCGGGGTGTCGAGCGCTTCGCGAACGGCCGCAGGGTCGGCCGCGTAGCGCGGGATGGCTTGAGGCATCGGTTCCGGTACGGCGAAAACACGCGGAGCAGCCGACACGGCCCTCCGCCTGGAAACGTGCAAATATAACCCGCGCACCGCCCTCCGCCACCCCGCGCGCGAGCGTCAGCCGCCGGGGCGCGCGCGGTGGACGCGCACCTTCGCGAGCCGCTATGGCGTTCGGGCTCAACCACTTGCGTTCGCCGCGCGGAATGCGGTATCGTCCCCGCTTCAACCGGCCCTTCCACCCCCTCGCAACGTGCGTTCCGTGAGCGTTCCACCACTTCTTCGACAGAGACAGTATGCCCGCTATGCGTGGGGGGTGCTGGCGTGGAACGTGGCGGTGGTGCTGTGGGGGGCGTTCGTGCGCGCGTCAGGCTCGGGGGCGGGGTGCGGCGCCCACTGGCCGCGCTGCAACGGCCAGGTGATCCCGCAGTCGCCCTCGGTCAAGACGCTGATCGAGTTCACGCACCGGCTGATGACCGGCGCCGACGGCTTCCTCGTCCTGGGCCTGGTCGCCGCCGCGTTCCTGCTCTTCCGTAAGGGCAGCCCCGTGCGCACGGGCGCCGTGCTCTCGGGCTTCTTCCTGGTGACCGAAGCGCTGGTGGGCGCCGCGCTGGTGCTGTTCGAGTACGTGGCCGACGACCGCTCCACCGCGCGAATCGGGTGGATGGCGCTGCACCTGGTGAACACCTTCATGCTGCTGGGCGCGCTCACGCTCACGGCGTGGTGGGCGTCGGGCGGGCGCGCGGTGCGGCTGCGGGGGCGGGGCAGGGTGGCGGGGGCGATGCTGCTGGCCGTGTTCGCGACCGTCGTGGTGGGGACGACGGGCGCCATCACCGCGCTGGGCGACACGCTGTATCCCAAGACGCAGGTGGGGCTGCGCGAGGGCGCGGCGGCGACCTTCCTGGAGCGCCTGCGCATCGTGCACCCGGTGGTGGCGGTGCTGACGGCGCTCTACGTGGTGCTGGCTGGCGCCGTCGTGCGCCGGATGCGCCCCAGCGCGGCGACCGCGCGGCTCTCGCGCCTCCTCGTGGCCCTCTTCGCCGCGCAGGTGGTGGCGGGTGCGGTCAACGTGGCCCTGCTGGCGCCGGTGTGGATGCAGATCATCCACCTCCTCCTCGCCGACGCCGTCTGGATTGCGCTGGTTTGCACCACCGCGGCGGCGCTGGCGGTTGAAGATGCGGCGACGGCACCCTCGTCCCCCACCCGCCCGAACCGGCCGGCGCTGAGCGAAGCATCGGCCTGACCGAACGGTTCGGATCGTCGGGATGGCCGACGGTCAGGATGGGCGACAGTCGGGACGGTCGGACGGTCGACGGTCAAACGGCGGCGACCATCCACATCCGAATATGCGTGAGCCGCGGATTCGACGCGTGCCCGTGGGTTTCGCACAATGCGAGTGAACAGTGAACTCGCCGCTACGACGGCCCTCCTGTCCGCCTTCGCGGACATCAACGGCGTGCGGCGGCGGTGAGGCGGACGGGCAGGTGACGCGGAGGATCGACGGACGCCCATCGCGTGCGCCATCACCGCGGCCGCGCAGGCGCCGGTAGTCCGCGAAGGCGGACTTCGTGCAGTTGTTGCAGCGATTTCAATCGCCCGCAACCACCGGCGCCGGCCCGACACACACCCTCATCTCCCCCAAGTCGATCCTCCTCTGATCGATCCACTTCGGCGTGTCGTATCAACCAACGACCGACCGACCCTCAATCCTCCGCCACCATCTCCGGCCGTGCCAGCCCGGCCGGCAGCACCAGCGAGAACAGCGAGCCTCTTCCCGGCTCCGAACGGACGGTGATGTCGCCGCCCAGGCGCCGCGCGAGCTGACGCGAGAGCGCCAGGCCGATCCCCGTGCCGCCGAAGCGCCGCGTGGCCGAGCCGTCCATCTGGCGGAACTCGTCGAACATGCGCTCCAGGTCGCCCGGGTCCACGCCGATCCCCGTGTCTTCCACCTCCCAGACGACGGAGTGGCGCACGCTGCCCGTGCGGCGCGCCTCGTCGCTCCAGGGCGAGCCGCTGGCCATGCGCACGCGCACCGACACGCCGCCGTGGGGGGTGAACTTGTAGGCGTTGGACACGAGGTGGCGGAGGATGCGCACCACCTGGCTGCCGTCGGTGCGCACCGGCACCGTGGCGTCGGGCGCGTCCACCCGAACGTCCAGGTGCGGCGGCGGCGCGATGGCCGACATGGCCGCGCGCAGCAGCGCCACCGCGTCGCAGGTCTCCACCTGCGGGGCCAGGCGGCCGAGCTGGAGGGAGTTGAGGTCGAGCAGGTCTTCGATCAGCCGCAGCAGCTCGCCGCCGGCCTCCTCGATGCGCGCCACCTGCGCCGCCTGCTCGGGCGCCAGCGCGCCGGTGTCGCGCATCAGGTAGGCGTAGCCCAGGATGGCGGTGAGCGGGGTGCGCAGCTCGTGGCTCACGTTGGCCAGCAGCTCGCCGCGCAGCCGCCGCGCCTCCTCGGCCTCGCGGAAGCGCGCCTCCAGCTCTACGTTCTGCAGCCGCAGCAGGGCATTGGCGCGCTGCAGGTCGTCGATCAGCTGCGCCTTGGCCGCCGTGGCCGAGAGCTGGTCGGCCACCAGGCGCAGCAGGTGGCGGTCGTGCGCGGGGGTGGCGCCGGGCTCGCGGAAGTAGAAGGTGATCGCGCCCTCGGGGCGGCCGCCCAGCACCAGCGGCAGCGCCACCGACGCGGCGAAGCCCAGCTCCCGCGCCACCTCGCGCCAGTCGCCCAGCGCCGGGTCGGCGAACACGTCGGGGACCTCCACCACGCGGTTCTCGGCCACGGCCACGCCGGTGGGGCCGGCGCCCACCCGCACGCGCATCTCGCCCAGGAACTCCGCGTAGGCCGGGGGCCAGTTCCACGAGGCGGCCAGCCGCAGAACCTGCTCTTCCTCGCGCAGGAACACCGAGCCGAACGCCGCGCCCACCAGCGGTGAAACGCGTTCCAGGGCAAGGCGATACACCTCCATCGGGCTGGCGGCCGTGAGAAAGGCGTGAGCGATCTCGCGGGCGGCCTGCAGCTCGCGCAGCAGCGTGCTGGCGGCGGGAAGCGGCGCGGCTGCTGGAAATTTTGGCACGGGCGGTTCTTGACGGATGGGGGACCGGCTCCTACTGTAGGTGCGAACGGCGTTGCCGTTTGTGGGTTTTCGCCGATTTCCACCCCATTACAGGAGCTCCGCGGTGAACAAGTCCGAACTAGTCCAGCAGCTGGCGAGCCGCGCCGACCTGAGCCGTGCCGAGGCGTCGCGCGCTGTCGACGCGCTGTTCTCGGTCGAGAACGGGATCATCGCCGAGGCGCTGCGCGGCGACCAGAAGGTCCAGATCACCGGCTTCGGCAGCTTCGAGGCCAAGCGCCGCGAAGCCCGCAAGGGGCGCAACCCGCGCACCGGCAAGGAGATCGACATCGCGGCCTCGACGAGCCCCGTGTTCCGCGGCGGCAAGAGCCTCAAGGACTCGTTCGGCGCCTGAGACGCTCCGTCCCGGACGCCCGCAGAGCCACGGCCCCGCCGTGGCTCTCGCCGCATCTGGACTAGTGGCGCGCCGAAGGCGACCTCGCGAGGCCCCGCACGAGCGGGGCACGGTGCACCCCCAGCTCGACCTGCACGGCCTGACCGGCGGCGAGGCGAGGGTGCGGGCCGAGCTTTGGCTCCGCGACCACGCGGCCCGCGGCGAGCGCACCGTGGTGGTGGTCACCGGCCGCGGCAATCGCTCGCACGGCCTCCCCGTCCTGCGCGGCGAGGTGGAAGACGTGCTCGCCCGGCTGCACGGCGAGGTGGTGACCGCCTGGGAGCACACCGACGGCGGCGGCGGCTTCCGCGTGACCCTGCGCCCGGCGCGCACCCACGTCTCCCGCCCGCCCCCGCCCGACCCGGTGCTGCGCGAAGCCGCGCCCGAGCTGCGCCGCCGCGCCGAGGAGGCGCTGGACGAGCTGGGCATCGCCCCCACCCCCGCGCTGCTCGCCGCCGAGATCCGCCGCATCCTCGCCGACGACGAGCGCTCCCCCTCCGGACAGTAGATCTCCCCGTGGTCGAACGGGCGCGAAGCTACGCGGCCCCTTCCCACCCGGCAAGCCGCGGGACCGCCCCGATCCGATCCCGCCGGCTGTCCCGTGAGGCCGTTCGGCCTCGCGCCGCCGCGTGATTCTTGCATCTCCGCTCACCGGCCGGACCGCCGATCGCGAGTGGCCGGCATCGCCGCGTTCCTGGACATCGCCCCGGAGCCTTCGCGCTCCGATCGCCGTAATGCCCGCCGCGTCCGCGGCCGGCGCCTCAGGTCCCACACCACGGAGGTGCGTCATGGGGATCCTGGACCGTGCGGTTTCGGTGTTCCGCTCTGCCCCCTCCGGCTCGCCCGCCGGGCCGCCAGGCCTCACCCGCGCCGACGTGGAGCGGCGGCTGGCCGACGGCGGCAACCGCTCGATGCCCGGGATGGACCTGGCCGGCGCCGACCTGTCGGGGATGGACCTGGAGGGCGCCGACCTGAGCGGCGCCCGGCTGCGCGAGGCGAACCTGAGGGGCACCCGGCTGGGCGGCGCCAACCTGACCGGCGCACAGCTGTGCAACGCCGACCTCACCGGGGCCGACCTGCGGAACGCGGTGATGCGCAACGCGAACTGCGTGGAAACGGGCGCGCTGAACCCGCCCACGCTGCAGGACGCCAACCTGGCCGGCGCCGACCTGACCGGTGCCGAGCTGTCGCACGCCAACCTGCGCGGCGCCACGCTCACCGGCGCCGTGCTCGACGAGGCGTCGCTGGGCAAGGCCGACCTGCGCGGCGCCCAGGCTGGCGGCGCGCGGCTGCGCGGCGCCAACCTGCGCCACGCGCAACTGGACGATGCGACGCTGTCGGGTGCCACCCTCGACGGCGCCGACCTGACGCGCGCGCATTGCAGCCGCGCCAACCTCTCGGGCGCCTCGCTCCTGCGCGCGAACCTGGCCGGCGCGGTGCTCGATGGCGCCGACCTGTCCTCCGCCAGGCTGGCCGACGCGCAGCTGGACGGCGCGAACCTGCGCGGGGCGTCGCTGGCGGGCGCATCGCTGGCCGGGGCCGACCTGGACGGCGCCGACCTCGAAGGCGTGGACCTCTCGGCCGTGGATTTTGCTGGCGCACACAACTACCGAGCGCCGGCGCCCGTCTGATTCGGCGCTGAAATTTGAAATTTCCCGGCGGGCCGTGCTGCTCGTCGGGACTTTTTTCTGCTCACACCCACTGGTGCGCCGTAGATAGCGATTAGGATCTCGTCCCAGCCATGAGGGAGTGCCTGTTCGCACCGATCCGCATGCTCGTCGTATCTCCTCAGTCAGCCTGATCCACGCAGTAGCAATCACGGCGGTAGTGCAGCTGCCATACGCCATCGTTACCAAGGCGATGGAGACATGCTGGCGCCCCAATTATTCGCAGGGTTTTCGCGCGCTTTCACAAAAAAGTACAATGTGTTAATAACGTGGCGTGGTTGGAACGGTGCTTCACGGGAAACTTTCCTACTTTGGCAGCGTATTGATTCTCACCTGAGCTACAACTGTCCTGAAGCGTATCCCCGCCTTCGCGCAACCCGAGCGCCAAATGAGGCCATGATGTAATGGATACCACAACCGCAGTAGCCGCCATCGTCGTCGCCGTTGTTGAGGTGATTCGCCTCCTCCGTGAGATGCGGCGGAAGTAGGTAGGTTGAACGGACAGATGCCGATACGAAGAAGCCCGCCCGGGGACACCCCGGACGGGCTTCTTCGCGCTCCTCGGAGTCGACGCGAGCGATCAGGTCTGGAAGCCGCTCACCAGCTCGCGCATCCGCTCGGCGGCGTGCAGCAGCTCCATGCTGCTGGCGCTCATCTCCTGCGTGGCGGCCGACTGCTCCTCGGCGGCGGCACTGACCTCCTCGGCGCTGGCGGCGTGGCTCTCGCTGGTGCCGCTCACCTCGGCCACGGCCTGCTCCACCCCCACCATCGCCGTGCCGTTGCGCTCCACCGCGTCCTGCACCTGGCCCGCGGCCATGCGCACCCCGTCCACCGCCGCCAGGATCTGTTCCAGCGCGCTGTCGGCGCCCTTGGACACGTGCTCCACGTCGGCCACCTTCTCCTGCCCGCGCCCCATGGTGCCCACCACCCCCTCGATGCGGCTGCGAATGGCGTGCACGTTCTGCGCGACCTCCTGCGCGGCCCGCGCCGAGCCCTCGGCCAGCTTGCGCACCTCCTCGGCCACCACCGCGAAGCCGCGGCCGTGCTCGCCCGCGCGCGCCGCCTCGATGGCCGCGTTCAGCGCCAGGAGGTTGGTCTGCCGGGCGATGCCGGTGATGGTCTCCACGAAGCGGTCGATCTGCAGGGAGGTCTGCTCCAGCTCGGTCACCTGGTTGGCGCTGGCCTGCACCACGTCGCGGATCTCCACCAGCCGCGCCAGCGCGGTGCCCACCTCCTGCCGCGAGCGGGTGGCCACCTCGAAGATCTGCTGGGTGAGCGTGCCCACCATCCGCGAGGCGTTGGAGATCTCCTGCGCGCGGGCCTTCATCTCGTCCAGCGCCTCCTGCGTGGCCTGCAGGCCGTGGCTCTGAGTCTCGGCGCCGCTGGCGATCCCCACCATGGCGGTGGCCACCTCGCCGCTCGAGGCGGCCACCTCCTCGCTGATGCTCGACAGGTCCGACGCGAAGGTGCTGATGCGCTCGGCGGTGCCCACCGTCTCGCCCACGATGTTGCGCAGCTGCCCCGCCATCCCGCTGAACGCGCCGGCCAGCGAGGCGAACTCGCCGGTCATGTTGCCGTTCAGGCTCACGCGCAGGTCGCCCTGGCCCAGGCGGTCGGCGGCGGTCACCAGCTCGTTGAGCGGGCGGGTGATGCCGCGGATGGTGCTGAACACCAGCGCCGCCGCGATCGCCGCCGCCGCAATGCCGATGGCCAGCAGCAGCAGCTCGGTGCTGCGCGCCTGGTTCTTCAGCTGCGTGCTGGCGTTGGCCACCTTCTCGGCCTGCCCCGCGCTGATCTTGCGGATCTCCTGCTGCAGCTCCTGCGTCTGCGGGCGGATGGCCGACACGCGGGCCAGCGCGCCGGGGGCGTCGCCCACGTCGCGCTGGGCGTGGGCCAGCGCGTACTCCACCTCGATGCGCGAGTGGAGCCCCTCCACCTTCACGATCTCCTGCTGCTCGGCGGGGGTCAGGTCCTTGAGGTCCTTGTACTGCCGCCGCTGGTCGTGGCTCTGGCGCCCGTAGTCGGAGAACTGCTGCGCGATCTCGGGGCTGGGCGCCACCAGGTAGCGCTCGCCGGCGGTGATCTGGTTGAGGATCAGCGCCTCGAGCGACGAGCCGATCTCGGTGGTGCGGCGAAGCCCGCTCAGCCGCTCGTCCATGCGGGTGGTGAGCCGGCTCACCGTCCACAGGCTGCCCAGCGCCCCCGCCAGGATCAGGAAGACCAGGAAAGCGCCGCCGTAGATCAGGCGGTCCCGGATCGACTGGAAGAAGCCGCCCCGGGTTGCGCGTGTGCTCATCGAGTGCCGCCCTTGTTCAGCTGAATGGTGCCGTTCGTGATGACGCCCACGGCGAACGCCTTCCGCAGCGGGTCGCCGTGCGCGTCGAAGCGGATGTCGCCGGTGGCGCCCTGGAAGGCGGGCGCGCCGCCCTCCTGCCCCAGCGTGTGCAGGTAGCGCTGGATCCCCTCGCGCGTTGGGCCGTTGGCCCGCGCCGCGGCGGCCAGCAGCTTCACCGCGTCGTAGGCGGCGGCCGCGAACGGGTCGGGGTCGGCGCCGTAGGCCTGCCGGTACGCGGTGGCGAACGCCTGCGCCCGCTCGCTGGCGGCGGGGTGGTACAGCAGCCCCACCATCGTTCCTTCGAAGACGGGTCCCTTGCCCATCAGCGGCACCAGCCCGTCGCCGCCGATGAAGCGCGCCTGCATCCCCAGCCCCCGCGCCTGGCGGATGATCATCGCGGCCGCCGAGTCGAGCCCGGCCACGAACACCATCTGCACCCCGCGCATCTGGATGCGCCGCAGGTAGGGGGTGAAGTCGGGGGTGTCGTCGCTGAAGGGGTCGTACTCGGCCACGCGGCCGCCGCCCTTCACCAGCGCGTCGCGGAAGCTGGCGGCCAGCCCGCGCCCGTAGTCGTCGTTGGTGTACATCACCGCCACCTGCGGGGCCATCCCGCGCGCGGCCTCGGCGAGCACCACCGCGTTGGCCGAGTCGGAGCCGGCCACGCGGTAGGTCCAGTCGCCCAGCTTGCTCACGTCGGGCGAGGTGGCGGTGGTGGCCAGCGCCGGCAGCCTCCCGCTCACGCTCCCCGACTCGCCGTTGTAGATCGGCGCGGCGGCGATGGTGGTGCCCGAGTTCACCGGCCCCGCCAGCGCCACCACGTTCGCGTCCTTCACCAACTCGGCCGCGATGGAGATCGCCGTCTCCTTGTCGGCGCCGTCGTCCCTGGGCAGCAGCACCAGCGTCCGCCCGTCGATGCCGCGCTCGGCGTTGATCTCCTTCGCGGCCAGCTGGGCGCCGCGCAGGGTGGACACGCCGTAGTCCTGCTTCAGCGGGCCCGAGAGCGCGAAGGTGACTTGCCCACCCTGCCCGCGATTGCAGGCGGCGAGCGCCAGGGTCGCGGCGAGCGCGCCGCATAGCGATGCGCGTGGCCACGGCGAAGAGCCGCGGCAGGGCGAGGGGCGGGGCATCGAGGTTGGGCCGGGGAGCCTGGAAGGAGGTAACACCGGCATACTACGCGTGTTGTCCAGCCGTTGTCAACGGCTGGGCCCTCGTCTGCATCCTCCCCGCGTGCCAGATCCGTCGCAGCCGGTGGAGACGAGAATCGGCAGGGCGGTACTCTGGGCGTGTCCCTCCGCTGCGCTCCGGGCCGGGCTGCGCGCGCGGTAGGCAACGATACCGCCGTTGCCAACCGCGCCGGGCCCGCGGCGGCCCGCCAGGCTTCCGTGTCGACGGAAACGACGGTGCGGGCGGGCCGCCGCGTTCCCGGCCCTCCGGGCGCGCATCCCTCACGCGCCGGGTCTATTCCCCGCGCCCGCGCCGGGCACCTCCGGTTCCAAGCTGCGGCTGAGCCGGCGATCCGCGGATGCCCACGACTCCGCCGCCCCTCGCCTTCGCCCCAGGTGCGGTCCCCGTCACGCGACGGGCCCGCGAGCGCAATCCGTTCATGCATCGCCGCGCCGACGTAGCGACGCGGCGATGCACCTACGCCCCCGCGTGCTCCAGCACGATCTTCCCCCCGTGCACCGTGCCGATCACGCACGTCTTTCCCTGCGGGTCGCCGTTGGCGTCGAACGCCACAGGGCCGGCCACGCCGTCGAACCGCGGCGATCCGCCGGGCCGGCCCACCTGCTCCAGGTAGCGGCGCACCTCCTCGCGGCTGCGGGCCCCGCCTTCCAGCGCGCGGGCCAGCAGGTAGACGGCGTCGTACGCCAGCGCGGCCGACGAATCGGGCTCGCGCTTCCAGCGCGCCCGGAAGCCCGCGGCGAAGCTCCGCGCCTTCTCCGACGCGTCGGGGTGGAAGAGCACGCTGATCACCGTGCCGTCGAAGCCGGCGCCGCCCTCCTTCAGCGCCTCGATCCCGTCTCCGCCCATGAAGCGCGCGTTCAGCCCCACCTCGCGCGCCTGCGGGATCAGCGTGCGCGCCCCCTGGTCGATCCCGGCGATGAACACCATCTGCGCCCCGCGCGCCTTGAGCCGCAGCAGGTACGGGCGAAAGTCGGCCATGTCTTCCAGGTACGGGTCTTCCGCGATGGGGGCCGACCCGTTCTTCTCCAGCGCGCGGGCGAAGTAGCGCATCAGCCCCTCGCCGTAGTTCTCGTTGCTGTAGAGCACCGCCGTGCGCAGGCCGGTGGCGCGGGCGGCCGCCGCGAGCGCCACGGCGTTGGCCGAGTCGCTGCTGGCCATGCGGAAGGTGTAGGGCCCCAGCCCCGAGATGTCGGGCGCGGTGGCGCTGGTGGCCAGCGCCGGCACCCGCGCGCTCTCGAACACCTGCGACGAGGCCATGGTGGTGCCCGAGTAGATCGGCCCCACCACGGCCAGCACGCGCCGGTCCTGCGCCAGCGAGTCGGCCACGCCGATGGCGGTGCTGTCGTCGCCCCGGTCGTCCACCATGCGGACCCGCAGCGGACGTCCGCCCACGCCGCCGGCCGCGTTGATCTCGTCCAGCGCCTGCTGGGCCCCCATCCGCGAAAGCTGGCCGTACAGGTCGGGCTCGCCCGCGCGGTCGGTGAGCGGGAACTGCAGCCCCAGCCAGAGCGGGTCTGCCTTCTGCGTGCACCCCGCGGCCAGGAGCAGGACAAGGGAGAAAAGCGGACGGGCAGCCGCGCGCGGAGGGCGTGCGCCGCGGAGAGAGGGCGTGGCCATGGCGTGGGGAAGAGGCGTGGAAAGGGTGTTCGGTATGGAAGGCGGTCGGGGAATGCTAGAGGCGGGAGACGATGCCTGTCAACGCCTTGCGGGAGGCCAGGTTGCACGCGCGCAGCCGCCCGGTTACGTTGCGGCCATGACGTACACACCTCGCCCCGGCGGTGGCGTTCGGCGCCACGCGCCCGGACCCCGTTGGGCGTGCCCGAGCCGCACCTTTGGCGGCGGAACTAGACGATGAGCGAAGCCGTCGCCGCGAGCCACGCCGAGGAAGAGCCGCTGGAGAAGCCGTACGACATGCGGCTGATGCGGCGCCTGGTGAGCTACCTGAAGCCGTACCGGCTGCGGGTGGCCGCCGCCGTGGCGCTGCTCTTCGCCGGCTCGTTCACCGAGCTGGCCGGCCCCTACCTCACCAAGCTGGCGCTGGACGAGGCCATCCCCAACCGCGACACCGGCTACCTGGGCCTGCTGGTGGCGGCGTACTTCGGCTCGCTGGTGCTGGCCTTCGTGTTCGAGTACGGGCAGACGCTGCTCACCACCTGGCTGGGCCAGCGCATCATGTACGACCTGCGCGTGCAGGTGTTCGCGCAGCTGCAGCGGCTTTCGCTGCGCTACTTCGACCGCCACCCGGTGGGGCGGCTGATGACCCGCGTGACCAACGACGTGGAGGCGCTCAACGAGGCCTTCTCGTCGGGGATCGTCACCGTGTTCGGCGACGTGTTCACGCTGGTGTTCATCCTGGCCGCCATGCTGCAGCTCGACTGGCGGCTGGCGCTGGTCACCTTCACGGTGCTCCCCTTCGTCTTCGTGGCCGCGTTCGTCTTCCGCGGGCTGATCCGGCGCGCGTTCCGCGACATCCGCATCCGCCTGGCGCGCATCAACGCCTACCTGCAGGAGAACCTGAGCGGGATGCGCGTGGTGCAGCTCTTCGGGCGCGAGCGGCAGGCGATGGAGCGCTTCGCCGCCATCAACCAGGACCACACCGACGCCAACCTCCGCTCCATCACCTACTACGCGCTGTTCTTCCCCGTCATCGAGGTGCTCACCTCGGTGGCCATGGCGCTGATCCTGTGGTACGGCGGGTGGCAGTCGCTGTCGGGCGCGATCTCGGTGGGCGTGGTGGCCGCGTTCCTCCAGTACACGCGCCGCTTCTTCCGCCCGATCCAGGACCTGTCGGAGAAGTACAACCTGCTGCAGGGCGCCATGGCGGCGTCGGAGCGGATCTTCGAGCTGCTCGACACCGCGCCCGAGGTGGCCGAGCCGGCCCAGCCGCTGGCGCTGCCGGTGCCCGGGCGGGGCGAGATCGAGTTCCGTGACGTGTGGTTCCGCTACGACGCCGAGGGCGAGTGGATCCTGCGCGGCGTGTCCTTCATCGCGCGGCCGGGCGAGCGGGTGGCCATCGTGGGCGCCACGGGGGCGGGAAAGAGCACCATCATCAACCTGCTGATGCGCTTCTACGACGCCGACCGCGGCGAGATCCGCCTGGACGGCGTGCCCATCGAGCGGGTGCCGCTGGCCGACCTGCGCGGGCGGATCGGGCTGGTGCTGCAGGACGTCTTCCTGTTCAGCGAGGACGTGCGGCGCAACATCCGCCTGGGGCGCGACGACATCCCCGACGAGCGGGTGCGCGAGGCGGCGCGGCGGGTGGGGTTCGAGCCGTTCGTGGCCCGCCTGCCGCGCGGGTGGGAGCAGCCGCTGGGCGAGCGCGGAACCTCGCTGTCGGTGGGCGAGCGGCAGCTGGTGAGCTTCGCGCGCGCCCTGGCGTTCGACCCGCTGGTGCTGGTGCTGGACGAAGCCACCAGCTCGGTGGACAGCGAGCTGGAGGCGCAGATCGAGACCGCGCTGGGCGAGCTGATGCGCGGCCGTACGTCTCTGGTGATCGCCCACCGCCTCTCCACCGTGCAGCACGCCGACGAGATCCTGGTGCTGCACCACGGCGAGATCCGCGAGCGCGGCACCCACGGGCAGCTCCTGGAGAAGGGCGGCCTGTACGCGCGCCTCTACGAGCTCCAGTTCGTCCGCATCCAGCAAGCGCGCCCCCAGGCCGATGCGGCGGACTGAGAAACGGCAACAACGGCGTTTCACACGGGGTCAGCGGAGTCAACGGAGTCAACTGAGTCAACTGAGCTGGAGGCGACGGAGTTCGGGGAGGCAGCGGAGGATCGGTGCGCGCGACGCCCTCCTCCGTGCCCGCCGCTCACTCCGCTGACTCCGTGTGAAACCCTGCCGTCGATGGCCGGCCACGTTCGTTTCCGTCCCCTCACCGCGGCCGAATGGCTGGAATGGCTGAGCCCGATCCGTTCACCCGCCGTTTCGCCGAGAACCTGCGCTCGTTGGGCGTAGGCGAGGGCGCGCGGGTGCTGGTCGCGCTCTCGGGCGGGGGGGATTCGGTCGCGCTCCTCCATCTCCTCCGCTTCGCGTGTCCAGACGAGAGAATGGCGGTGTTCGCCGCGCACTTCGACCACGCGATGCGGGCGGAGAGCGCGCGCGACGCGAAGTGGGTGGCCGGGCTCTGCCGCGCGTGGGGCGTTCCGCTGGTCACCGGGCGGGCGGAAGGGGTGCTGAGGACGGAGGAGGAGGCGCGGGACGCGCGGTATGCCTTCCTCCGCCAGGCGCGCGGGGAGGTGGGCGCCGACTGGATCGCCACCGCGCACCACGCGGACGACCAGGCCGAGACCGTGCTCTTCCGCCTGCTGCGGGGGACGGGGATCACCGGTCTCGCAGGGATCCCGCCGGTGGACGCGGAGCGCGGCCTGGTTCGCCCGCTCCTCCCCTTCACCCGCATGCGGATCCGGCGCTACGCGGCGCGGGAGCGGCTGCGCTGGCGCGAAGACGCGTCCAACGCCGCGCTCGACCCGGCGCGCAACCGCATCCGCAACCAGATCCTGCCGCTGATCGAGCGCACGGTGGCCCCCGGCGCCCGCGCCGCCCTGGCCCGGCTCGCCGAGCTTGCGCGCGAGGACGAGGCGGCGTTCGGCGCGCTCCTGGCGGGGGAGATGGAGGGGCTGGCGCGCGAGGAAGAGGGGGCGCTCGTCCTTGTTCGTGAACGGCTTGCGGGTTATGATTCGCCCGTGGCCGCGCGCCTGCTGCGCGGCCTGCTGCGCCGTTTCGGGGTGGTCCCGGACAGGGACGGAACCCGGTCGGCGCTTCGGTTTATCGGCACTGCACCCAGCGGCCGCGAGCTGCGGCTGGCCGGCGGCATCCGCATCCGTACCGAGTTCGGCGAGGCGCGCATCGAGCGCGACCCCGGGCCGGTGCCCCCCGACGCCCCCCTGGCCCTCGCGGCCGGCCGCGGCGAAGGGGTCTGCCGCATCGGCGGGCGCTGGCGGCGCGTGGCGTGGCGCCCCGCCGGCGGCGGTGATGCCGACGCAGCGGACGGAGGCGCCGAGAGCTTCGCCGTGGCCGACGACGCGTGGCCGTTGCTGCTGCGCGGGTGGCTCCCGGGCGACCGGGTGCGCACGCAGGCGGGCACGCGCACGCTCAAGCGCCTGTTCAACGACCGCCGCGTTCCGCTCGGCGCCCGGGCCCGCGTGCCCGTGCTGGCCGACGCGCGCGGACGCGTGCTGTGGGTGGCCGGCCTCCAGCGTGGCGCGCCACCACCCGGCCGCGGAGAGCCGGGGGTGACCCTTGAGATCATCGATGCCTGATTCGCAACTGACGCTGGCCCGTACCGGGGGGCGCGAGCTCGACCGGATCGTGTACGACGAGGCGGCCATCGCCGCGCGCGTGGCCGAGATGGGCGAGGAGATCGCCCACGCGTATCCCAGGGACGAGCCGCTGCTCGTGCTGGGGCTGCTCAAGGGCTCCTTCATCTTCCTGAGCGACCTGGTGCGCCACATCGCCCGGCCGCTGCACGTGGACTTCATCGTGGCCAGCAGCTACGGCAGCGGAACCACCAGCAGCGGCGTGGTCAACCTCCTCTACGATCCTTCCACCTCGCTCGAGGGGAAGCACATCATCCTGGTGGAAGACATCGTCGACAGCGGCACCACAGTCTCGCGGCTCCTGCCCATGCTCGCGGAGCGGGGACCCAAGTCGCTGGAAATTTGTACTCTCTTGCACAAGCACATCGCGGCGAACCTCGTCCGCGAGCCCAGGTGGGTCGGGTTCGACGCGCCCAACGAGTTCCTGATCGGCTACGGTCTGGATCACTCCGAAGACTTCCGCAACCTGCCCTTCATCGGGAGCCTGTAGCTCTCCCGGTGGGTGGGATGCACCGGCGGGAGGCGGGAAACGCACCCGGCCCCGCGCCAAGGAATGCATAACTGATGGCCGAAGCACCCAACGCCCCCAAGGGCCCGCGCCTGGGCCGCATCACCCGCACCGTCTCGTTCTGGGCGCTGCTGGTGGTGATGTCGATCCTGCTGGTGGAGATGACCAGCGGGGGACAGCGGCAGGTGGAAGAGATCACCTGGACCGAGCTCTCCCGCCAGATCAACCGGCGCAACATCCAGACTGTGCAGATCGTCGGCGGCGAGGAAGGCCAGGTCGCGCAGGGCGAGTTCCGCACGGCGATCCAGGGGAGCCGCGGCGTGGCCGTGCAGCGCTTCCGCACGCGCCTGCCCATCGCCAACTCGCAGAAGCTGGTCGACCAGCTCGACGCCTCGGGGGCCGTGGTCACCGGCAAGGACGCCGGCGACAACTGGCTGTCGTGGCTCAAGGTGCTCTTCCCCTGGCTCCTGATCCTGGCCTTCTGGGTCTTCCTGTTCCGGCAGATGCAGGCGAGCGGGAACAAGGCGTTCCAGTTCGGGAAGAGCAAGGCCAAGCTCCTGTCGGGCGACACCCCCAAGGTCACCTTCGACGACGTGGCCGGCGCCGACGAGGCCAAGCAGGACCTCCAAGAGATCGTGGAGTTCCTCAAAGACCCCAAGCGCTTCAGCCGCCTGGGCGGCCGCATCCCCAAGGGCGCGCTGCTGGTGGGCCCTCCGGGCACCGGCAAGACGCTGCTGGCCCGCGCGGTGGCCGGCGAGGCGGGGCGGCCCTTCTTTTCGATGTCGGGCTCCGACTTCGTGGAGATGTTCGTGGGCGTGGGCGCCAGCCGCGTGCGCGACCTGTTCGAGCAGGGCAAGGCCCACGCGCCGTGCATCATCTTCATCGACGAGATCGACGCCGTGGGCCGGCACCGCGGCGCCGGGCTGGGCGGCGGCCACGACGAGCGCGAGCAGACGCTGAACCAGCTCCTGGTGGAGATGGACGGCTTCGAGGGGAACGACGGGGTGATCCTGATCGCCGCCACCAACCGCCCCGACGTGCTCGACCCCGCGCTCCTGCGCCCCGGACGCTTCGACCGCCAGGTACTCCTCGGCCACCCGGATACCGCCGGGCGCCAGGCCATCCTCGCGCTGCATACGCGGAACAAGCCCCTGGCGCCCGATGCCGACCTCGCTCTCCTGGCCCGCCATACCTCCGGGCTGACCGGGGCGGAGCTAGAGAACCTGGTCAACGAAGCCGCCATCCTGGCCGCGCGCCGGTCACAGCCCGTCGTGCATCACGCGGAGCTGGAGGAGGCGCTCGATCGGGTAGTCGCCGGGCCGCGGCGCAAGAGCCGCGTCTTGAGCATCCGTGAGCGGACGATCACTGCCTATCACGAGGTCGGCCACGCCCTCGTGGCGCACTGTCTCCCCCGCGCCGACAGCGTGCAGAAGATCTCGATCGTGTCCCGCGGCGCGATGGGTGGCTACACGCGCCTGTTGCCGGAGGAGGATCGCAACCTCTGGTCGAAGTCCGAGTTCGAG
>Ga0070686_100000252_pt1 | contig 36805 bp, 33 predicted proteins | sample KBSS23LmetaG_FD_65654 | JGI IMG/M metagenome (GOLD analysis project Ga0070686, IMG submission 65654) | Switchgrass rhizosphere microbial communities from Kellogg Biological Station, Michigan, USA - KBS S2-3L metaG | ecosystem: Host-associated > Plants > Roots > Rhizosphere ... | reverse complement strand
GGAAGCGCCATCCGAACGATCGTCCTCGTCGCCCTCGGCCTGCTCTTCTGGGCCGCGGCGCAGTTCATCGCCTTGATGATGGGGGCCGGAGGCCATGGCTGGATCGCGCCTCTGTGGCTCTCGATGCTCCTTGTCCTCCTCTATCCGCTGGCCTTCGTCGAGGCCTTCGGCTCGGAGACGGGTGGGAAATGGCTTGGCCGGAGCCTCCTGATCGCCGCCGGCCTGCTGGACCTAATCCTGCTCGGCAGCCTCTTCACCGAGGGAGAGTATATCGCGAGGCTCTGGAGCGTCCCCGAAAATCCCCTCCTGCTCCTTCTATGGGGCGGCCTCTGGGCCGGATGGCAGCTCCTGGCCTTCGTCGCGCTGGCCAGGGGAACCCTGTGGCGGAGCGGCTGAAGGCGCTTCAACTGCAGCGCCGCAGCGACGAGGCCACGTCCCGCATTTCCGCGAACGCAGGGTTGGGGTAATTATCCGCCCTAGCAGATACATATTGACAGACTGGGTTTTCACATATATCCGTCGGAACAGATATCTGAAAGACCGAATATGCTCACCTTGTATTACGGGAACGCCGTCCGCGGCTCGGACAGATTTCCGCGACCAGATCTCGAGGAGCGCCTCATGAGCAAGCTCAACCAAGGCGGCGGCATTCGAATGTTTGGGCTTCGTCGCATCGGAAAATCGACGCTACGAGAGTATGCGCTTGAGAGGTTGGAAGCCGAGGGTCGGTCTTATGCCTATATCGACGGGCAGGGCCTTCATTCCCTTAGTGAGCTGCTTTCGCGCCTTTTCCTCGCAATGCCGGCGCAACAGAATTTCACCCAACGTGTGTTGAAGAGTTTAGCCGCCGGCCCAGTGCGAATTGCGATCGAGGCTCTCGCAAAGGGTCTGGACCACGACCAATCGGCAATACCCGCTTACTGGCAGGTTCTTGCCGAAGCGATCCGCAAGGCCTTGCAAAGCGAAGGCGCCAAGCCCGTGCTAGTTATTGACGAGTTCACCTACCTGGTCGAAAATATGATCAAGAAAGGCGGCAGCGCAGATGTCGACCGGCTGCTCGCGTCCATGCGTGAATGGCGCGACGCCGGAATGACCATGCTCCTTACCGGATCGATCGGGCTCACTGGGTTAGCCCGACGGCATGGGATCAACTTAGAACACGTTAACGATCTGCAACCTTTCGACATTCCTGAATTAACCGAGACGGAGGCTCGCGCCTTCGTCCAAGCTGCAACGGAAAGTACGTCGCAAGGCAAATGGACTCAGGCCCATACCGACGAGTTCATCAACCAGGTGGGGGCTTTCTATCCCGCCTTTCTCGTCCGAGGACTGCTCGACGTCCAATTCAAATCGCCACCTGGCCCAGGCGAGTTCGAGCATATCTTCGAGGATCGGGTGCGCCCAGAAGTACACCGCGAATTTGTCGGGCAATTCAATCGACGGTTCGCCGAATATGGCGAGTTGGCAGAAGACGAGCGCGAAAAACTCATATTGCCAGCGCTCAAGGCGATTATGGAGTCTTCCGAACCGGTCGCTCACACTACTATACCTTGCCCAGCGCCGTTCACCCAGCTGCGCCTCGGTTGGGCGCTGGACATGTTGGTTGAGGACGGCTTTGTCCGCTTCAGCCAAAAGGCGAACGGCATGCGTCATTGGCGACCGGCGTCGAACCTCGCCAAGATGTGGTGGGCGGGGAGGAATTGGGCATGAGCCACACTCCCCTACCTATCGTTCGGACATTCATGACCCATGAAATGGGAGACGCGGAGATTGCGGCTCTTGCGACGGGGCGCGAGGAAGAGTTTGAGCGCGTGATCGATGCGATCCAACGTTCGCGACGTTCAGCGCCAGGCACCCTTCAGCACGTGGTGCTTTACGGCTCGCGCGGCTTCGGCAAATCATTCATGACCCGCCGGGTCCAAATAGCCTCAGCCGAAATGGGCGGCAAAGACGGATCGGTTCAATTTGTGCTCCTCGCTGAGGAGCAGCATAATCTTCAGCGCAACCCGCACGCGTTCCTTGATCTAATAGCTGAGCACTTGAAGCAGGCGCGGGGGGATACCACCGACTCGGACGCCGCGTTCAAAGCGACCATGTTCCAGTGGCCAAAGCCTGGAGACGAAGGTCGACGATGGGATGAGGCGGCGGCAAGATTAGATATCGAAGTCGATGCCGCGCTCGGGGATGGCAGAGGTCTAGTAATCGCCGTAGTCGAGAACTTCGATACCCTTCTCGCTACGCTTTTCAAGGAAGGTGAAGACGAACAGCGTTTGCGCCGATGGTTGGATCGCGCCGACAACCGGATAATGTTGTTTGCTACTGCAACCGGCACGGTCGACATCCCTTATGACCGACCGCTATTTCAAGCGTTTGAATCGATCTGGCTTCAGCCTTGGACTCCTGACGATTGCGTAGAATATTTTAATCGCCTCCGCCGCCTGGAAGGCCGCGGCGAGCTTACCCCGGCCGAAACCGCAAAAGCACGCGCGATCGCAGAGTTTATCGGTGGCACCCCCCGGCTGGCACAGTTGCTAGCCGAGGTGATCGACACACAAGAAGCGCTAACCGTCGCCGACACGATGTCAGCGTTGGCGGACCGGCTGGCTGAATATTATCGGCGTCGGATTGACGATTTACCGCAATTGGCGAGGGGATTGCTCGACGCGCTAATCAGAGGCGGTGAGCCGGCTTCGCAAACCTCGTTAGCGGAGCGCGTTGGCGCTGGGGGGCAAAACATCATTGCCCGGACGATGGCTGATTTAGAGCGGGCAGATATCATCCGGGGGTGGCGCGCGCCCGACAGCCGGGAAAAGCTGTACAGCGTAACGGACCGAGTGTTCGTGCACTATTATCGATTGCGCCAGGGCAGCCTCGTGGCACGCCTCACGCCGCTCGCTACCATTCTGGATTTCTTGAAGAGCTTCTATTCCCGCGATGAGCAGCTTGCCCAGGCGCTCAGGCACTTGGAGGCCGGGCGCCCCGCCGAGGCCGGGCTATTTAGTCGGCTGGCAGCTGAGGGTGTGGCGCGCTCGGCGAACGAGTATCTTGACCGGTTTAACCGACGTCTTGAACTTTATGTCGACGGACTTTCGGAAACAGAACGTCAGCCAATCTTGGATATGGCAAAGCGGTTGGAGGAGACACCTGAGGAGAGCTACAGCCAATGTGAAAAAGAAAACAGACCCAATTTTACGGTCTCAGCATTGTGTGCTGTAATCAAGGCCCAAGCCCTACAGCGCATGGAGCTTACCAGTGCCGCGCGAGAGGCGTTCAATGAAGCAGCGGGCACGACAAATGAAGATGCATCGGCGATCGTCAACTGCGAACGATATCTATTTTTCCGCGACGTCGTCCGCGACGAGGAGGGAGCAAGCGAGGCGGCCACGCTCCTGGAGGATTTTTCAAAGATTAGTACTTTAGGGATACGGCTGGGAGCCTCTGTATTGGTCGCTGCTCATTGGCGTTCTTTGGGGAAGCGGCAAGACGCAATCAGATTGCTTCAACCAATGGTAGAGGAGGCGTGTTCTGCGGGAAAGCAGGCCATCGAGATTCAGCTCCTATCACAGCTTGTAGTAGATTTCGCCGAAGCCAGGCAATTTGCGGACGCGCTAAAGGTATGCGAGCGTCTTGTTGGTGCAGTTGAGACCGGTACGAGTGTGATTAATAGCGCAGCCTTGGGCCAGATCGCTATCCTCTGCTTGGAACTTGGTGACTATGACAGAGCGGTAGAAGCCGCGAAGCGCTCCGTTCAGCTGGCACAAACCGCAGAAAACTTGGAAGTTGAAGCGCTATCACAAAACAGTCTTGCTAGAGCGCTAATCCGCAAGGGAGATAAAGCACAGGTAGAAGAAATCTATGTCCGCATTTCCGAAATTGCGCGGGAGATGGCGGATGGTCGGTCTCGGGCGATTATACTTCGGCGATGTGCTGAAATCCTCATGGACCTTGAGCGGTTCGATGAGGCGGCGGACGTGGCCGGGGAGGCTGTAAGCCTATTAGACAGCCGCTTCACGGATGAGGAGCGCCTTCGTATTCTTCGTACAGCTGCGTCTTCGCTAGGTGGAACCGATAGAGATCGGGAAACTCTCGTCGCGGCACAAAAGGTCGTGGAGTTAGCGGAGCGACTACACGAAGCCCAGGCTGAGGTTACCGCGCGGGCACAGGTTGCCTTTACTCATTTGTCCATGGGTGATCTGGATTCAGCTTGGAAGAGCATAGATCATACAGTGACCATAGTTCGAGGGGGACTTGCTCCCCAAATGCTCCCTTCGATGTTAATGCTAAGTGCTTCCATTGGTGCCCGATTGGGACGAGCCGAGGCGGTCCAAAATTTTGTCGAGGGCTTGGAGACGTTTAGAGAGAATTCAGATCAGCGGCCGGATATGAGCTTGTTCTGGGCAAGCGCGATCTTCATTGGGTCAGCGTTAGCCGATGACTTTGCGAGCCTCGACGCCATCCTTGTGAATCACGGTGACTGGCTAATTGCAAACGGGGAGACTCTGTTCTTCACCCAAGAGGATGGCAGTGCGATCGGCCGCATGGCTGAGGCGCTAGGGCGTGCGGGCATATATAAGGCGATGGCGGGGTTACTTCCGCGGATCGCGGATTTTATGGCGAAGTTGCCCTCCGAGAATCGTGATCCGACTTGGCTTCCGGACTTGATGACAGGTTTCGCGGCAACATGCCGAGATCCGGGCCTCCTGCGCGATGTGGCGGAACTGCTTCCCGAAGCACTCGCCCCTCAGGCCGGATATGCACAAGCGTTGCTGCGCGATCTAGCAAACGTCGACGAATCGGAGAACGCCGAAACGGTCCTTGCGCGGCTCAATCCGGACACGGCGACGCTAATCCGTCGGCTGCGCGGGATACCGGCACCCAAGCCCTTGGTGAGGCGTCGCAAAAGCAATGGGAAGCGAAAAAGATCCGAAGGGTAAGGAAGTGCCTGTGCTTGCGCGTAACAGCGATCACAGCGCACCCTCATTCCACCCTAGCCAACCCAACCCCATCTGCCCTACCCTCGCGCGTTGCGCCGTCCGGCGCCGGTAAACAGGGGTGGAGAGGAAAGAATATGGAGCCTTCTTCGGAGGCTAAGAGCGGGCATATCCGGTTGACGTCGCACCCCGGCTCGCGCGGCCCGGTGCGCTTCCCCATCGCCTGGGGCGCCCCCACCGCGGCCGAGCGCGGCCCCGTTATCGCCACCGTCAATTCCAAGGGCGACCGCAACGCGATCGGCGCCCATGGCGGCTCCTATTCCATCTACCGCGCGCTCGCCATCTCCTCGGGCGCGATGGACCCGCAGGCGCGGCCGGACCTCCAGGATACCTCGCCGATCTGCGAGATCGGCCCGCATCCGCAATGGGGCGATCCCCACAAGATCGTCTCGCTCGATCCCTGGGGGCATCGGGTCTCGGTCGATTTCGCCGACCTCATCGCCGAGGGAATGGACATCCGCCCGACCATCGCGATCACCAAGGCGCGCCTCACCCTGCACGAGATGCAGCATGCGATCGTCGCCGGCCGCATCAAGGTGGACGGCCTCGTCGTCCACGAGGCGGGCGACGTCTCGGTCACCAAGATCGCGGTCGATCCGGTCTGGTGGCTGCCCGGCGTCGCCGAGCGTTTCGGGGTCGGCGAGGGCGCGCTCCGCCGCTGCCTGTTCGAGCAGACCGGCGGCATGTATCCGGAGCTCGTCACCCGCCCGGATCTCTCCGTCTTCCTGCCGCCGATCGGCGGGATGACGCTCTACATCTTCGGCGATCCGCTCGCGCTCGGCGACGGCAAGACCCCGCTCACCTGCCGCGTCCATGACGAATGCAACGGCTCGGACGTGTTCGGCTCGGACATCTGCACCTGCCGCCCCTACCTCACCCACGGCATCGAGGAGGCGACGCTCCAGGCCCAGGCCGGCGGCGTCGGCCTGATCGTCTACAACCGCAAGGAGGGGCGCGCGCTCGGCGAGGTCACCAAGTTCCTCGTCTACAACGCCCGCAAGCGCCAGCCCGGCGGCGACCAGGCCGCGACCTATTTCGAGCGCACCGAATGCGTCGCCGGCGTCCAGGACGCGCGCTTCCAGCAATTGATGCCGGACGTGATCCACTGGCTCGGGATCAGGAAGATCGACCGCTTCGTCTCCATGTCCAACATGAAATACGATGCGCTCGTCACGGGCGGCGTCGAGATCGGCGAGCGCGTCCCCATCCCCGCCGACCTCGTCCCCCCCGACGCCAGCGTCGAGATGGAAGCCAAGAAGGCCGCCGGCTACTACACGCCCGAAGGCGCCCCCACCGAGGAGCAGCTCAAGGGCGTCGTCGGACGGGATCTCGGGAAATTCTGAACGTGCGGGCATGGCAATGAGGCGGGAGCTTGTCGCGAGCCTCACGGCACGTATCGTCGCCGCTTATCTGGCGGGCAACGAGGGCAAGGTGCCGGTCTCGTCGATGGCTGGGATCGTGCGCGCGGTGGGGCGCGCCCTGGGCGGCGAAAAGGATCCGGTCGTGCCTCCGTCCGTGTCGGAGCCGGCGGCGCCTCCAGCGGCCTTCCTCATTCGGCCGACGCAGCCGCCGTTCGTCAAGCTGCCGAGGCCGAAACCCGCAATCCCCATCGCCGCTTCGCTGACCTCCGAGCGGATCGTCTGCCTGGTTTGCGGCTGGGAAGGGGTGACCTTGCGCCGGCACCTGGGGCAAAGCCACCGCCTGACCCCCGAACATTATCGCGAGCTGTTCCGCCTGCGGCCCGACTATCCCATGGAGGCGCCGGACTACAGGAAGGTGCGGGGCGAGCTGGCGAAGGCGCGGGGCCTGGGGAGCTTGATCATCTGGGAGGAGCGTCCGCGCGCCTGGAATCGCGGGCAGCGCCCGTCGAGAAGCAAGCGCAAGCCTTGACCCTCGCGAGAGACGAAGCTCCGGTCGTGATATCGGCAATCCTGCGCACCGGGGCGAGGACTTGGCGCTGAACGTCATGCCCGACTCCACCGCCCCCCTCCGCGCCCTCCTCACCGCGACCGCCGTGCGCGAGCGTGCCCACGAGCTCCTCGACCTCGCCGTCGCCGGCCGGGTCGAAGGCTGGGTCGTGAACCTCGACAGGCTCGATGCCGCCGCCGCCCTCACCGCCGAGGTGACCCGCGAGTCCTACCCGGACCTCGCCATCCCCTTCCACGCCCGCTGGCGCCACTTCGCCGGCGTCCCCGCGCTTCCGCCTGCATCCGATCCCGCCGCGCGCGCCCGCGCCGCCTTCGATCTCGCCATCGTCTCGGTCCTGCTCGACGCCGGCGCCGGCCCGGACTGGCGCTATCGGGACGCCGCCACCGGCAAGACCTTCTCCCGCTCCGAAGGGCTCGGCGTCGCCAGCCAGCGCATGTTCGAAGCCGGCGCCTTCTCCACCGATGCCGCCGAGCCGCTGCGCGTGGACGGGCGCGCCTTGGCCGAGCTCTCCGCCGAGACCCTGGCCCAGGGCTTCCAGGCCGGCGAGTCCAACCCGCTCGTCGGCCTCGACGGCCGCGCCGCTCTGCTGCGCCGCCTCGGCGCCCGGGTCGCCGCTCGCCCGGACCTTTTCGCCACGGCGGATTCGCCGCGGCCCGGCGGCCTCTACGACACGCTCGCCGCCCGCGCCGGCGGTGCGAGCCTTCCCGCCGCCGCCATCCTTGAGCTGCTGCTCGAGGCGCTCGGCCCGATCTGGGCGGACCGGCTGGTGATCGAGAATATCCCGCTCGGCGATTGCTGGCGCCACCCCGCGATCCGCCGCGACGATGCCAGCGACGGCCTCGTCCCTCTCCACAAGCTCTCGCAATGGCTGTCCTACTCGCTGATCGAGCCGCTCCAGGCGGCCGGGATCGAGGTGGTCGAGATCGACGGCCTCACCGGCCTCGCCGAATATCGCAACGGCGGTCTGTTCGTGGACACGGGCGTCCTCGCTCTCGCCGACCCGGACGACGCGGCCCGCACCCACTTGGTCTCGGACGCGCTCATCGTCGCCTGGCGCGCGATGACCGTCGCCTTGCTCGACCGCCTCGCCCCCAGGGTCCGCGCCCTGCTCGGCGTGACCGAAGCCGATTTCCCCCTCGCCCGCATGCTGGAGGGCGGCACCTGGTCCGCCGGCCGCCGCCTCGCCGCCGAGCGCCGCCCCGGCGCCGCCCCCCCCTTCACCATCATCAGCGACGGAACCGTGTTTTGAGAATAAGAAATCCCCTCGCCCCTTGTGGGAGAGGGATACGGAGACTTGGCGGCTTTGCCGCCTAGTCGAAGTTGGGTGAGGGGTCGGCGCTCGAAGAGCGCCCGGCTCGGCATCGAGCCGACCCGGCCGCTAACCCCTCACCCTACCCTCTCCCACAAGGGGAGAGGGATCAGAACGAGGATGTAAAATGGACGGCATAACCATCGTCACCCACCCCCTGGTCCAGCACAAGCTGACCCTGCTGCGCGACCGCAACAGCTCGATCCAGCTCTTCCGCTCGGTCGTGCGCGAGATGGCGACCCTGCTCTGCTACGAGGTCACGCGCGAGCTCCCCACCGAGCTGATCGACGTCGAGACCCCGATCGCCCACACCCGCTCGCCCTACATCACGGGCAAGAAATTGATCGTCGCCCCGATCCTCCGCGCCGGCCTGCAGATGGCCGAAGGCATGCTCGATCTCGTCCCCTCGGCGCGCCTCGCCCATGTCGGCCTCTACCGCGATCCGCTCTCGCTCCAGGCGGTCGAATATTATTTCAAGACGCCCGAGGATTGCCACGAGCGGCTCGTCATCGTCGTCGATCCGATGCTCGCCACCGGCCATACCGCGATCGCCGCGGTCGACCGGCTGAAGGAGGCGGGGGTCTGCGACATGCGCTTCGTCTGCCTGCTCGCCGCCCGCCCGGGCGTCGAGGCGCTGCGCGCCGCCCATCCCGACGTCCCGATCTGGACCGCGGCGATGGACGAGCAGTTGAACGACCACGGCTACATCATCCCCGGCCTCGGCGACGCCGGCGACCGCACCTACGGCACCCGCTGACCTCGCCGAGGGATGAACTCCCGGAGTCATCCCGGCGAAGGCCGGGACCCATGAACACCGCCCTCAGAGGAATGTCGCCGGCCCAATCGACTCCCCGTCATTCCAGCGAAGGCTGGAATCTCTCTTCCCCTTCCAGGGTCGGCGACAAAGAATAGGGAGATTCCAGCTTTCGCTGGAATGACGTGAACGCTTGATCTTCCGCCCGGTCCGGGCGGACAAGGCCGTCACCAGCAGCGCGAGGGGCCATGCCGAAATCTCGTCCAGACCCGATGCCTGCCGCCCACACCGCGTGCCGCCCCCGATGACGCCCCAATGACAACCCAAATCCGCCAGCTCCTCGCCCAGGCCCGCGCCTCCGGCGACGCCGACGCCATGCTCCATGCGGGCGCGACCGCGCTCCAGGCCGGCGCCGACGAGGAGGCGGTCGAGCCGGTCCGCGATGCGCTGCGCCGTCACCCGCGCCACCCCCAGCTCTGGCATCTCTACGCCTTGCTCCACCGCGATCTCCAGGATCTCGCCGTCTCGGTCGAGGCCTTCGGCCGGGCGGCGGAGCTCGCGCCGGACGATCCGATGATCGCCCACGGCCGCGCCTGCGTCGCCTATGAGGCGGGCCTCCCCGCCGCCCGTCATTTCGAGCGGGCGATGCGCCTGAACCCGTCCGACCGCGCGATCGTCCTGCGCCACGCCGCCGCCCTGATCGCGGAGGACCGGGGCGAGGAGGCGATCGGGAATATCGCGCGCGGGCTGGCCCGCGATCCGCGCTGGCTGGAGGGGCAGGCCGCGCTCGCCCGCGTCCGCTGGCTGCGCGGCGAACAGGAGGGGTTCGGCGCCGGCTACGAGAAGGCCGTGGCCGCGCATCCGCGCGACGCCGCCCTCTGGCGCGCTTGGCTCGAGCTCCTGATCCAGGTCGGGCTGCACGAGCGGGCGCTCGCCGTCGTCGCGCGGGCGCGGGCCGCGGCAGGGCAGAGCCCGACCTTCGACGCGGTCGAGGCGATCGCCCGCTCCGAGCGCGGCGAGCTCGCCGCCGCGGACGCCCTGTTCGCGGGGCTGGCGAGCCTCAACGACCTCAACCTCGTCGTCCACAATCTCCGCCACCTGCTCCGCGCGGGCCGCCCCGCCGAGGCCGCGGCGCTCGGCGAGAAGCACGCCCCGAGCGACCCGACCCACCATGTCTGGCCCCATCTCTCGGTCGCCTGGCGGCTGCTCGGCGATCCGCGCTGGCAATGGCTGGAAGGGGATCCGGGTTTCGTCGGCATCTACGATCTCGCGGACTCGCTGCCGCCGCTGGACGCGCTCGCCGCGCGGCTGCGCGCGCTGCACCTCACCACCCGTCACCCGCTCGATCAGTCGCTGCGCGGCGGCACCCAGACCGAAGGCGATCTCTTCTCGCGGATCGAGCCCGAGATCGTCGCTTTGCGCAAGGCCGTCGTCGCCGCGGTCGAGCGCCACGTCGCGAGCCTCCCGCCGCCGCTCGAGGGCCACCCTTTGCTGCTGCCCCGGCGCGGGCCGATCCGCTTCTCGGGCTCCTGGTCGGTCCGCCTCGCCGGCGGCGGCCGCCACGTCGATCATTACCATCCCATGGGTTGGATCAGCTCGGCCCTCTACATCTCGCTTCCCGAGGAGGCCGAGCGCGGCACCGGCGAAGCCGGCTGGCTCAAGCTGGGCGAAGCGGACGTTCTCGGCCTCGACCTGCCGCCGATCCGCACGGTCGAGCCCAGGCCCGGCCGCCTGATCCTCTTCCCCTCTTACATGTGGCACGGCACCCGCCCTTTCGAAGGCGGCGAACGCCTCGCCGTCGCCTTTGACGTGAAGCGCCCAGGCTAGAAATCCTCCCCCGGTTTTCCGGGGGGAGGTCGGGTTGGGCTGCCCCGGCAGCCAAGATCGCTCCGGGGGAGCGATCGACCCGCCCTCGGACCATGCGCAGCATGGTGGAGGGGCGGCGCGACAGCGCCGAATCTGGTCTTCGGCAAAGAAGGTTCGCTTCGCTCACGCCCCTCCGCCGCACATCGTGCGGTCCCCCTCCCCATCAAGGGGAGGGCTTCCGCGACTCAATGGTTGGTCGGCTGGCCGCCGTGGCCTTTTTCGTTCTTGCCGTTCTTGTCGCCGGGGCCGCTATTGCCGGGGCCGCCGCCATAATTCTTGGAGCCGGCGCCGCTCACGGCCTTCAGCTCTTCGGTGCGAAGCTCGCGCATGTCGTCATTCCTTTCCGGTGCAGATAAGCAAAAGAGCCCCCGCCGCGACGACGCGGCGGACTCCTCCTCAGCGATCAGCGCGGGCCCTTGGGGCCGCGGTTCCAGCCGGTGAGCTGGGGATTGTGGTCGCCCGAATTGCCCGGGGGCGGGCCGGATTCGGCGCCGTTGCCGTAGCCGTTATTGTTCTTGCCGGTGCAGGTGCAGCTGCAGCTGGTGCTGCCGCCGGCGCCGCTGACCGCGGCGAGCTCGTGCGATTGAAGTTCACGCATGTTGGCCTCCCTCATGCGCGCCGTGGATGGAGCGCGTTGGCCGAGGAAGACGCAATCGCGCGCCCGATCAAGGCCCCGGAATCCGCCGTCCCCGAACGGCACAGAGTTCGCCCGGAATCCTGTGGGCCGCGCCGTACGCCCTCCGCCCGCCGGAAACATGCCTCCGCGGCCTAAATTTTTCCCAGCCCGGTCCGTTACTTAGCAGGACTGGATGGAAGGGGGACTTTGCCGATGCTGAGGGTGGCGAAAGAGGATCTCCGGCTCGGGATGTTCATCCAGTCCCTCGAGGGCTCGTGGTTCGATCATCCCTTCTGGAAGTCCAAGTTCCTGCTCGAGGAGACGGACGATCTGCGCGCCCTGCAGAGCAGCGACGTCGAGGCGGTCTGGATCGACAAGGACAGGAGCCTGGCCGAAGCCATCGCCCATCTCTCCGCGCCCACGCCCGCGCCGGCGCCGCGGCCCGATCCCTTGGCCGTCGAGACACCGGTCGCCGAGGCCGCCCCCGCCGCGCCCGCTTCTCCCGCCGCCGACCCGCCAAGGCCCAGGCGCGTCTCGACCGTCCGCGAATATCAGTCCGCGCAGCAGGTCCTCACCGACTGCAAGGCCGCGGTCACCGAGCTGTTCGGCCGGATCGGCAGCGGCGATGCCGGCGCGATCGAGGACGCGGCGCCCATCGTCAACGGCATCGCCGAATCCGTGGACCGCAATCCCGACGCCCTGATCACGCTCACCCGGATCCGTTCGCTCGACGAATATTCCTATCTCCATTCGGTCGCGGTCAGCGCGCTGATGATCAACCTCGCCCGCCAGCTCGGCCTCCCGCACGAATATGTGCGCCAGGCGGGCACGGCCGGCCTGTTCATGGACGTCGGCAAGGGCTTCCTGCCGCCCGATCTGCTCCGCAAGACCGGACCTTATGCGGCGGAGGACTGGGCGGAGATGCGCCGCCACCCGCAGCTCGGCGCCGACGCGGTCAGGTCCTCGGGCGAGCTTTCGAAAATCGTGGTCGACGTCTGCCTCCACCATCACGAACGCTATGACGGCAGCGGCTATCCGCACGGCCTCAAGGGCGACGAGATCAGCCTGTTCGCCCGCATGGCCGCGCTCTGCGACACCTACGACGCGATCGCCTCGGTCCGCCCCCACCGCCCCGCCGCGGGCGCCGCCGAGGCGGTGGCCGAGCTCTACCGGCAGAAGGGCCAGTTCGACGAGAACCTGCTCACCAGCTTCATCAAGAGCATCGGCATCTATCCGGTCGGCAGCCTGGTCCGGCTGGAATCGCGCCGGCTCGGCTGCGTCTCCGCCCAGCGCCGCGACCAGCTCACCCGGCCCGTGGTCCGCATCTTCTATTCGATCCCGGACCGCGCCCACCTGCCCGTCCACGAGCTCGACCTCGCCCAGGTCCCCGAGCCCGACCGCATCGTCGCCCGCGAGGAGCCCCATCGCTGGGGCCTCCCCGACTGGGACAAATTCGCCCTCACCCTCCTCGAAGGCCAAAAAGCCCGCCGCGCCGCCTGATCCGATGAACCCCTCTCCCTTGAGGGGAGAAGGGATACGTAGTCTTGACGAGCGCAGCGAGCTTAGACGGAGTTGGGTGAGGGTGAGCGCTGCAAAGCAGCGCGCGAAGCTCCGCTTCGCCCCCCTCTCCCCTGGGGGGAGAGGGCAGGATGAGGGGGTTCGGCGTCTCCGGATAATCCCGGACTTCCGACAGTCGTTTCTTCCTCCCCTACTGGGAGGGCCTTCTCCTACTTGCTCGAATTCGAGCTGTTCGCCGGCGGCCGCCCGGTCGCCGCGCGCTCGACCGCGTCGACCCGGTTCGAGATCATGTTTGTCTGGGCGTCGATCTCGTTGGCCGCGGCGCGGGTCGAGGTCTCGGTCGCCCGCTCGATCGAATTGGCGGTGTTCTCGATCGCCGCTTCGGTCTGCTGGAACTGGTTCTCCACCGTCTGCTGGGTCTTGACCTGGCAGGCCGCGAGCGCGGCCGTCGCGGCGAGCAGAATGAGGCGCAGCTTCATCGTCCGTCTCCTTGGGTCCGGGGGGATCAATCGCGGGAGGCGTAACAGGTTCCGCCCCAAGTCTCACCGGAAGAGAGCGAAACGGGAGAAGAGTGGGGGGCTTCTGTTGCCCGGTGCCCCCCGTACCGCTGGAATCCGCTTCTGTTGCCCGGTGCGGCCCGAACCGCGCTTTTGTCCTTAGTAACTCAGTCCGTGAGGACCTTGTTACGCGGCAAGAGCGAGCGCCTCGTTGTCGTTGGCACTTGTGGTTTTGAACGGTTTTACGGCGCATTCAGGCCGGGCAAAAACAGCGCTTTTCAACACACGTCGATCCTGGTTCGGCCCCGTCAGAACGACCCCTTGCGGGGCCTTTGTGGTGGAGCCGCCGGGTACTGCCCCCGGGTCCGCTGCGTCTATTGCACACTGCAGTTTATCGCCATAGCCGGCCGAAACCGGCAAGGCCGTATATAGGGATTTACCCGTTAATGTGAAGTGACGGCCCCCACAGGCCGTCACCCCCCGGCCCTTCGACGCCGCCTGCGCGTCGCTCAGGATAAACTCCGCCCGGGGTCCAGGACAAGACGCCGCCGGCAGGCGGTCCCCCGCAAGTGTTCCGACCAACCCCGTCATTCCAGCGCAAGCTGGAATCCCGCTTCTCCTTTTTCCCCACCCATGCGGCGAAACGCCCGGTTCCCGCGCCGGATGACGGAAAAACCCGACAAATTTCCTTGACAATTCCGACGAACCGGCTATTCTACCCGTGAAGAATGACGTGAACTGCGCCTGCGGCAGCTGCCGATTCGGCGCTTTCATCCCCGGCGTCCCGCGCCCGCTCCGAGCGCCCGGGCCGCTTTGCCTCCCGCCCCCAGCGCCGTGCCGCGGAGCCAGGCCGGCAAGACGAGATAGCGCATGATCCGATCCCCGCTTGGCCCGAAAGCTTCCCCGATCGCACGCGGTCGTCCTGCGCGACGTTGCTCGACCGGCGGCCATGCTCGAGGGAACCAGGGGCGGCGCCTCGGGGAGGAGCGCGGCCGCGTCCCGGGCCCGCTCGGGGCCGCAAAGTTGACAAACTTGACGCTTGCGGATCGCGCGCGCGTGCGTGCCTGCGCGCGAGGGCATGCCGGGCGGCGACCCGTCATTCCGGCGAAGCCTGGACTCCATTTTCTTGATTCAGGCTCGGAAAGGGCAACGGGATTCCCGCTCGCGCCGGCCTGGCGATTGTCGACAACCCGCTGTTTCAGCAGGGGGAATTTCTATTTTTTTCTATTTCCAGATTCGCCTACTTTAGAAACTGCCCCGCTCCCCGGAAACCCGTTCAGGAAGCGCCCGCGGCATCCGCATTCCGCAGCCGCATCCGCTCCTCCGCCTCCGCTTGATGGGGAGGGCTCGATGCGGCCTGGATCTGCTTCAGCCCCGCTTGCGCAGCTCGTCCCTGATCTCCCTGAGCAGCGCCACCTCGGCGGCCTCCGCGGCGGGCTCGGCCGCCGCTTCCTTCGCCGCCGTCATCCGGTTCGCCGCGCGCACGATCAGGAAGATGATGAAGGCGAGGATCAGGAAGTTGATCGCCACCGTCACGAACTGCCCCCACCCGATCATCGCCACGCCATGCTCCTTGAGCGCGGCATAGGTCATCGGCCCCTGGTAATCGGCCGGGATCGGCCCGAGCAGGATATATTTGCTCGAGAAATCGAGCCCGCCGAAGATCCGTCCGACCAAGGGCATGATCACGTCCTCGGTGAGCGAGGTGGTGATCTTGGCGAAGGCGGCGCCGATGATCACCGCCACCGCCAGATCGAGCACGTTGCCGCGCGCAATGAAATCGCGGAATTCCCTCAGCATGTCGGCCTCCCCGTTGCGGACCCCAAGGAGAATGCTTACGTCCGCTTTCGCCCGTTGAGAAGGAGGGGCTTCGCCATGCTCTCGAACCGGACCCGCATTCTGACCGCGATCGTGATGCCCGTCCTCCTGTTCCTCACCGCCTGCGGGGTCAATTCGATCCCGACCGCGGAGGAGAATGCCAAGGCCAAATGGGCCGACGTCCAGAATTACTATCAGCGCCGCGCCGACCTCATCCCCAACCTCGTCGCCACCGTCCGCGCCGCCGCGGCGCAGGAGCGCAACGTGCTGCGCGAGGTCACCGAGGCCCGGGCCAGCGCCACCCGGATCACGGTCGCGCCCGAGCAGCTCACCGATCCCGCCGCGATGGAGCGCTTCGCCGCCGCGCAGCAGCAGCTCACCTTGTCGCTGCAGCGGCTGCAGGAGGCCTATCCCGAGCTCCACACCAACGCCAATTACCAGACCCTGATGTCGCAGCTCGAGGGCACGGAGAACCGCATCTCCACCGCCCGCCACGATTATAACGACGCGGTCCAGGCCTATAACACCACCATCCGCACCTTCCCCGCGGTGATCGGGGCAAGGGTCATCTACGGCAGCCAGCCGATGGTCCCCTATCGCGCCGACGAGGCGGCGCAGCAGGCGCCGAGGGTCGATTTCGGCAACGGCCAGTGAGCGGCCGGTCCGGGTGAACGCGCGCGTCTTCGTCCTCGCGCTCGGCCTCGCGCTCGCCGCCTGCGGCAGCACCGCCGCGCCCGCCGCCGCCGACCGCGCCGCCGCTTCCGCCCCCGCGACCGCGCCCGCCCCGGCTCCGGACCTGCCCGCGCTGACCGGCCGGGTGGTCGACAGTGCCGCTTTGCTCACCCCCGCCGAGAAGGCCGGCATCGCCGAGGATCTGGCAGCGCTGGAGCGGCGCACCACCGATCAGCTCGTCGTCGTCACCACGCCTTCGCTCGGCGGCCGGACGATCGACCAATATGGCCTCGCCCTCGGCAATGGCTGGCATATCGGCCAGCGCGGCAAGGACAATGGCGTGCTGCTGATCGTCGCGCCCACCGAGCGCAGGGTGCGGATCGAGGTCGGCTACGGGCTCGAGGCGATCCTCACCAACGCGCGCGCCCAGCAAATCATCGATCAGGCGATCCTGCCCCAGTTCCGCCAGGGCCGCTGGTATGACGGGATCACCGCGGGCACGCAGGAGATCGTCGCCACCCTGGTCGCGCACGCGGACGAGCCGAGGCGGCGGCGGCGCGCATGATCCGCGCCCTCATCCTCGCCTTGGCGGCCCTGTTCCTGGCAAGCCCGGCGCTGGCGGTCGACTTCCCGCCGCTCACCGGACGCGTCGTCGACCGCGCCGATCTGCTGACCGCCTCGCAGGAGGGTGTGCTGACCCGCGAGCTCGCCGCGCTCGAGCAGCGGACCGGCGACCACGTCGTCATCGTCACCCTTTCGAGCATCGGCGGCCGGCCGATCCAGGCTTATGGCCGCGCGCTCTTCGATCACTGGGCCCTCGGCGAGCACGGAATCCTGGTCCTGGTCGTGCTGTACGACAATCAGGTGCGGTTCGAGATCGGCTCCGGCCTTAGCGAAATCGTCACCGACGCGGCGGCGCAGCGGATCATCGACCGCGACCTGCTGCCGGGCCTGCGCGGCTCCGATTTCTACACCGCGATCCATGAGGCGGAGCGCTCGCTGGCCCGCCTGCTCCCCGCCCAGCCGGTGCCGCAATGATCGCCCGCCTGTTCCTCGCCGTCGCCGCCCTCTTCCTGGCCAGCCCGGCGCTCGCCCAGACCTATCCGCCGCTGACCGGCCGGGTGACCGACGCCGCCGACCTCTTGAACCCGGCACAGGAGGCCGAGCTCAATCAGAAGCTCGCCGCGCTCGAGGCCGCGACCACGCGCCAGCTCGTCGTCGCCACCGTCCCCAGCCTCGAGGGCCACGACATTCAGGAATATGGCGTCGGGCTCGGCCGGGCCTGGCATATCGGCCAGCAGGGCGCCAATAACGGCGTGATCCTTCTCGTCGCCCCCAACGAGCGCAAGGTCGGCATCCAGGTCGGCTACGGCATGGAGGGCGTCATCACCGACGCGCTCTCGGGCCAGATCATCCGCGACGTGATCCTCCCGCGCTTCCGCGCCAACGACTATCCGGGCGGGATCGCGGTCGGCACCGACGCGCTGATCGCCCAGCTCCAGGCGCCGCCCGAGGCCGCCGAGGCCAATCTCCAGCGCGCCGCCGCCGCCGAGCAGCAGCAAAGGCAGGCCGGCCACCGCCGCCATCGCGGCCCCTCGATCGGCCCGATCATCGTCTGGGGCGGGATCTTCCTGTTCATCTTCCTGCCCGCGCTCGGCGCCGGCCTCGGCGGGCGGCGCTATCGCGGACGCCGCGGCGTCTCGATCTGGGGACCGGGCCAGGGCTATGGGCGCGGCGGCGGCTCCGGCCTCGGCTGGATGCTGATGGGCATGGCGCTGAGCAACATGAACCGCCGCGGCGGCGGCTCCTCCTGGGGCGGCGGCGACTGGGGCGGAGGGGGCGGCGGCTCCTGGGGCGGCGGCGGAGGCGGCGGCTTCTCGGGCGGCGGCGGCTCGTTCGGCGGCGGTGGAGCGTCGGGAGGATGGTGATGGCGCCGATCAGCGAGGAGGACCGCGCCCTGATCGCGGCGGCGGTGGCGAAGGCCGAGGCGGCGAGCGACGGCGAGATCGTCACCATCGTCGCCCCGCGCTCCGACGCCTATCACGACGTCGCCCTCCATTATGCGGTGCTGCTGATGCTGCTCGTGCCCGCCTTCTGGGGGTTCGCGCCCCAGTCCCTGGTCGATTGGGTCGCGGCCCTGCTGCTCGGCTGGAACGCCGAGCTCAGCCGCGAGCTGGTCATGCTCTACATGTTCGTGAAGCTCGCCGGCACCTTCCTGGTCGTGCGCATCCTCCTCGCCTGGATGCCGCTGCGCATGGCGCTGACGCCCGGCAGCACCAAGTCGCGCCGCGTCCACCGCAAGGCGGTCGAGCTGTTCCGGGCGAGCTGCGAATTGAAGACCCGCGGCCGCACCGGCGTTCTCCTCTATCTCTCGCTTGCCGAGCGCCGCGCCGAGATCGTCGCCGACGAAGCGATCGCCAGCCAGGTCGAGCCCGAAATCTGGGGCGAGGCGATGGCGATCCTGATCGACGAGGTGAAGGCCGGCCGGCCCGGCCACGGCATGGCCCTCGCGGTCGAGAAGATCGGCGCCGTCCTCGTCCCGATCCTGCCGCCCCGCGCCGACAATCCGGACGAGCTGCCCAACCGCCTGATCACCCTGTGAGCGAGCCCGAGGAGACCCTCTGGGAAGGCAGGTTCATCGCCGCCAAGCGCCGCGGCAAATGGGAATATGTCTCGCGCACCCGGAACATCAGCGCCGCCGTCATCCTCGCCATCGACGAAGGCGCGGTCATCCTCGTCGAGCAATATCGCGTGCCCCTCGGCCGCATTTGCCTCGAGCTCCCCGCCGGCCTGATCGGCGACGAGAGCGAGGGCGAGGCGATCGAAGCCGCCGCGATCCGCGAGCTCGAGGAGGAAACCGGCTACCGCGCCGCGCGGATGACGGACCTCGGCACCTTCTATTCCTCCCCGGGCATGGTCTCCGAAAGCTTCACCCTGCTCCGCGCCGAGGGCCTCGAGCGCACCGGCCCCGGCGGCGGCGTCGAGGGCGAGAACATCCAGGTCCACCGCGTCATGCTCGCCGACGTCCCCACCTTCATCGCCTCAAAGCGCGCCGAAGGCTGCGCCATCGACGTCCGCCTCCTCCTGCTCCTAACGGGACAATTGCTCGGATCGTCATGCTGAACTTGATTCAGCATCCATGAACACCGCTCTCGGCCGTCACTCACAGGCAGTGTTCATGGATCCCGGATCAAGTCCGGGATGACGGCTTCAGGCGTCTACCGGAAATTATCCGCGTAGGACTGCAGCTTCAGCTTCGGCTGCGAGGCCGGGATGACGTGCGCGTCGATCCCCTCGCGCATCGCATAGGTCTGCGCCGCCTCGAGGCTCGGGAAGGTCAGCCGCACCTGCTCCTGCGTCTCCGCCCCGCCCGACCAGCCGGTCAGCGGATCGGGCCGCTTGCGCCGCGCCGATTCGAACTCCAGCACCCATTCCCCGACGCCCGCCTTTCCCGACTGCATCGCATTCTTCGAACGCTGGTAGATCCGGGCGGCCATGGCCGGGCAGTGAATGAGAATGGGCGGCAAATCAAGTGGAGGGAGGGGTTGGGTTTTGGGCGTTGGGGGTTGGGGGTTGGGGAGGGTAAGAAAAGGATGCAGGCTTCAACCCCAACCCCCAACCCCCAACCCCCAACCCCCCAACGCTCTAGCCCGCCGTCCGCCGCGCCTTTATCACCCTCGCATGGCGGACGCGGGAGAAAGAAGGGGCATAACAAGGCGCACCCTGCTGATCGGCGGCGGGGCCGGCGCCGGGCTGCTGCTCGCCTGGCGGCTCTGGCCGCGCTCCTATGCGCCGAACCTGCGGGCCGCGCCCGGAGAGAGCCTGTTCAACGCCTTCCTCAAGATCGGCACGGACGGGCGGGTGATCGTCGCGGTGCCCCAGACCGAGCTCGGCCAAGGCGTCTGGACCAGCCTGCCCCAGATTCTCGCCGACGAGCTCGGCGCCGACTGGCGCACGGTCGCGGTCGAGCCTGCGCCGCTCTCGCCTCTCTACGCCAACCGCCTGATCGCCGAGCGCGACGCCGACGAGAGCGAGCTGCCGAGCTTCCTGCGCGGCGTCGGCCGCTGGTCGGCGCAGGATTTCGCCACCCGCAAGGCGCTGGTGATGACCGGCGGCTCGACCTCGGTCCGCGCCTTCGAGGCGCCCTTGCGGGAGGCCGGCGCGGGCGCGCGGGCGTTGCTCTCCATGGCCGCGGCGCGGCGCTGGAACGCGAATTGGGAGGAGCTGGACACGCATGACGGCTTCGTCTGGCGCGGCGCCGACCGCCTCCCCTTCGCCGAGCTCGTCGAGGAGGCGGCGGGCCTCACCCTGCCGGCGCAGCTCCCGATCCGCGGCGGCGACCAGCACCGCCTCACCGGCCAGCCGCTGCCCCGGCTCGACATCCCCGCCAAGCTCGACGGCTCGGCCCGCTTCGCCGCCGATGTGCGGCTGCCCGACATGGTGTTCGCGGCGGTGCGCAGCGGCCCGCCCGGAAGCACGCTCGCCGAGGTCGACCGCGCCGCGGCCGACCAGATCCCGGGCTCGCTCTCGGTGATCCGCAGCGACACCTGGGTGGCAGTCGCGGCGACCAATTGGTGGGCGGCGGGCAAGGCGCTGAACGCGATCGCGCCGCGCTTCCACCGGCCCGAGACGCTCGCCGACAATCGGAGCATCTCGGCCGCGCTCGCCGCCGCGCTCGACTCCGGCGGCAGCGGCGACCGGCTGGTCGACCAGGGCGATATCGACGGCCCCTTTCCCGGCGCAAGCCCGGTCAACGCCCGCTACGAGGTCGGCCTCGCCCCCTCGGCCGCGCTCGAGCCGCTCTGCGCGACCGCGCGGATGATCGGCGACGTCCTCGAAATCTGGGCGCCGACCCAGGCGCCGGGCCTTGCCCGCGCCGCCGCCGCCCGCGCCGCCGGCTTCCCCGAGGGCCAGGTCACGATCTATCCGATGCTTGCCGGCGGCGGCTACGGCCGCAAGCTCGAGACGGACGCGATCGAGCAGGCCGCGATCGTCGCCGCGACCCTGCGCCGCCCGGTCCAGCTCACCTGGCCGCGCATCCAGGAGATCGAGTGCGACAGCTTCCGCCCCGCCGCCGCGGCGCAGATGACCGCCTGGGTCCAGCAGGGCCGGCTCCACGCCTGGCAGGCCCGGATCGCCGCGCCGACCACGAGCGCCGAGGTCGCGGAGCGGATCGGCGCACACCCCTGGCTGGTTCGCCCCGACGCCGCCGCGGCCGACGGCGCCGAGCCGCCCTACGGCATCGCCAATATCGCCGTCGATCATGTCCCGACCGAGATCGGCATCCGCACCGGCTCGTGGCGCGGCGAGGCGCATAGCTACACCTGCTTCTTCACCGAGAGTTTCATCGACGAGCTCGCCCGCGCCTCGGGCATGGAGCCCCTGTCCTTCCGCATCGGGTTGCTTGGCGGCAATCCGCGCCTCGCCCGCGCGCTCTCCACCGCGACCTCGATCGGCGGCTGGGACGGCGGCCCACGCGGCAGCGGCATGGGCCTCGCCTGCCACCAGGCCTTCGGCTCCTACATCGCCACCCTGGTCGAGGTCGAGGTGACTGCGGCCCAGCGCCTGCGCGTGCTGCGCGCGGTCTCGGCGGTCGATTGCGGGCGGATGGTCAATCCCGAGATCGTCAAGCAGCAGATCGAGGGCGGGCTGATCCACGGCATCGCGGCGGCGACCGGCAAGCCGCTCAACATCGTCCGCGGTCTCCCCGACGCGCAGACGATCGGCGCCTATGGTCTGCCGACGATGCGTGACGCGCCCCAGATCAGCGTCGAACTGCTCGAAAGCGACGAGGCGCCCGGCGGGGTCACCGAGCTCGGCGTGCCGACCGCAGCGCCCGCCATCGCCAACGCCTATTTCTCGCTGACCGGCCGGCGCGTGCGCAATCTTCCGATCGTCGTCGGGGCGCCGGCGTGATCAGGCCCCCCGATCACCCCGCGATTCCCGCTGCGAAGGTCGGCGTGCTGCTGATCAACCTGGGCACGCCGAACGCCCCCGAGCCGGGCGCGGTCCGCCTCTACCTCAGGGAGTTCCTTTCCGACCCCCGCGTCGTCGAGATCCCGCAGCTCGTCTGGCAGCCCATATTGCGCGGCCTCATCCTCACCTCCCGCCCGAGGAAATCCGCCCATGCCTACCGCCAGGTCTGGACCAAGGAGGGCTCGCCGCTCGCGGTGATCACCGCCCGCCAGGCCGCCGCGCTCGCCGGCGCCTTCGGCCCGGACGTGATCGTCGATCATGCGATGCGCTACGGCAGGCCCGCCATCTCCGAGCGGATCGACGTGCTCCGGGCTGTGGGCTGCGAGCGCATCCTGCTCGCGCCGCTCTACCCGCAATATTGCGCGGCGACGACCGCGACCGCCCTCGACGAGGCCTTCCGCCATCTGCGCCACCAGCGCTGGCTGCCGGCGGTGCGGACGCTGCCGCCTTATCATGACGACCCGGCCTATATCGAGGCGCTGAAGGCGAGCGCGGAGGCGAGCCTGGCCGCGCTGGAGTTCGAACCGCAGGCGATCGTCGCGAGCTTCCACGGCATGCCCCAGCGCACGCTCGCGCTCGGCGACCCCTATCATTGCCACTGCCAAAAGACCGCGCGCATGCTCTCCGAAGCGCTGGGCCGGGAGTTGCGCATCGCCTTCCAGTCCCGCTTCGGCCGCGCCAAATGGCTTGAGCCCGCCACCGACGCCGTGCTCGCCGCGCTTCCGGGCGAGGGCGTCACGAAGCTCGCGATCCTCGCCCCCGGCTTCGCCGCGGATTGCCTGGAGACGCTGGAGGAGCTGGCGATTCGCGGCCGCGAGACCTTCCTCGAAGCGGGCGGCACCGACTTCGCCTATCTGCCCTGCCTCAACGACGACCCCCCGGGCATGGCGATGCTGCGCACCCTGATCGGCCGCGAGCTTGAAGGTTGGGTGGCGCCGCAATAAGGGCCTCTCCACAGATAGAACAAAGGAGAGGAACATGGCCCGCGTCGCGATCGTCACCGGCGGTACCAGAGGCATAGGCGAGGCGATCAGCGTCGCGCTCAAGGATCAGGGCGTCACCGTCGCCGCCAATTATGCCGGCAATGAGGAGAAGGCGCGCGCCTTCACCGAGCGCACCGGGATCAAGGCCTATAAGTGGGACGTCTCCGATCTCGACGCCTGCACCGCCGGCGTCGCCCAGGTGGAAAGCGAGCTCGGCCCGGTCGACGTCCTGGTCAACAATGCCGGCATCACCCGCGACGGCACGATGAAGCGGATGGACCGCACCGCCTGGGACGAGGTGATCGACGTCAATCTCGGCGGCTGCTTCAACATGGCCAAGGCGGTGTGGAACGGGATGAACGAGCGCAAGTTCGGCCGCATCGTCAATATCGGCTCGATCAACGGCCAGGCCGGCCAGTACGGCCAGGTCAATTATGCCGCGGCCAAGTCGGGCATTCACGGCTTCACCAAGGCGCTGGCGCAGGAAGGCGCCCGCGCCGGCATCACCGTCAACGCGATCGCGCCCGGCTATATCGACACCGAGATGGTCGCCGCGGTGCCCGCCGACGTGCTCGAGAAGATCGTCGCCAAGATCCCGGTCGGCCGTCTCGGCAAGGCCGAGGAGATCGCCCGCGGCGTCACCTTCCTCTGCTCCGACGACGGCGGCTTCATCACCGGGAGCACGCTGTCGATCAACGGCGGCCAGCACATGTATTGACCCGCCCGACAGCGCGTCATCCCCGCGAAAGCGGGGATCTAGAACGGCGTGGGAGCGGGATACCAAGTCTGCCTGGATTCCCGCTTTCGCGGGAATGACGGAGGACGAATGGGCCCGGTGAAACGCTCGATCATGATCGCGGGGCACGCGACCTCGATCAGCCTCGAGCCGATCTTCTGGGACGCCCTGCGCGCGGCGGCCGAGGCTGAGCAGCTGCCCTTGAACGCCCTGGTCGCCCGGATCGACGCCGAGCGCGTCGCCGCTCCCGATCCGCCAAATCTGGCGAGCGCGATCCGGGTCTGGCTGTTCGAACGGCGTTAGCGCCCCAGCAGCACCCGAGCCTGGGTCGCGATCTGGGCGAGCATCGGGGCGGTGACGGCGGGGGCGGTGCGGGCGCGCTCGACGGTGCGCCGAAACTGCTCGATGCGCGGGCCCTGGCCCGCGACCCAGGCGTCGACCACCGCGGCCGAATCGCCGCCCTTGCGCCGGTCGAGGAAGTCGAGCCGCAATTGCTCGAAGTCCCGGGCGAGGCCGGCGGTGAGCAGCCGCTCCCACTGGTCGCGCGCCTGGAAGGCATTGGCCGCGTTCTGCGCCCAGTCGAGCCCCAGCGCCTCGCCCAGCTTCGTATAGGCGCGGGTCAGCTCGACCTCGTCGACGCCGATCTTGCGGCCCAATGTGGCGAGGCCGATCGCCCCGTTCATCTCGAACAGCCGCACGATCCTCGCCGCGATCCCCTTTGGCGCGCCCATGGCGTCGAGCCGGGCGCGCAGGCTCCCGGTCTCGGAGCGCGCCTCGGGCCGGAGCAGGTCGCCGACCATGGCGTCGAGCTTGGCGAGGCCCGGCTTCAGCAGCTCGACCAGCGCGCCGGGGCCCATGTCCTGCGAGGTCACGCGCAGCATGTCGGCGAGGTGGAGCTGCAGGCCGGTCGCGGCCTGGGCGAACAGCTCCAGCCTGACCTCCTCGGCCACGTCCGCCGCGTCGAGCTCGGCCCAGAGCACGTCCATGTCGAACAGGCGCTCGACCGCGAGGAAGGCGGCGGCTGCCTGGGCGAAGCTCGCCCCTTCCTCCTCGGTCAGGGCGAACGGGGCGATGATGCCGAGCCGGTTGACGAAGCGGTTGGCGACCTTGGTGGCGATGATCTCGCGGCGCAGCCGGTGGTGGAGGATCGCGTCGCGGTGCCGCTGCTGCATCTGCGGCGGGAAGGCGGCGAGAAGCTCGGCTTCCAGCATCGGATCGTCGGTGAACTTGCCGCCCTCGATCGCCGCCTGCAGCCGCATCTTCGAGGTCGACAGGAGGACCGCGAGCTCGGGCCGGGTTAGGCCCAGATTCTGCTGGGCGCGGCGGAGCAATTCCTCATTGGTCTCCAGCCCCTCGACGGCGCGGTTGAGCCGGCCGCTCTCCTCGAGGATCTCGATCACCCGGACGAGCTGCGGCACCGCCCGCGCGCCGCCCCGCTCGGCGATCGAGAGCGCCAGGGTCTGCAGCCTGTTGTCCTCGAGCACGAGCCCGGCGACTTCGTCGGTCATCTCGGCGAGCAGCAGGTTGCGCTCCTCGAGGCCCAGTTTCCCGTCCAGCATCTCGCCGTTCAGCGGGATCTTGATGTTGACCTCATTGTCCGAGCAGTCGACGCCGGCGCTGTTGTCGATGAAGTCGGTGTTGATCCGCCCGCCTTCCTGGCTGAACTCGATCCGCCCGGCCTGGGTGATGGCGAGATTGGCGCCTTCGCCGATCGCCTTGACCCGAAGCTCGGCGGCATTGACGCGGATCGCGTCGTTGCCGGGATCGCCGACGTCGGACTGGCTCTCGCCCTTCGCCTTGATGTAGGTGCCGATCCCGCCGAACCAGAGCAGGTCCACGTCGCTCTTGAGGATCGCGCTGATCAGGGCGGCCGGCTCGACCTCCTTGGCGCCGAGGCCGAGCATCGCGCGGACCTCCTTGCTCAAGGGGATCGACTTCTGGCTGCGCGGGAAGACGCCGCCGCCCTTGGAGATCAGGTCCGCATCATAATCGGCCCAGGACGAGCGCGGCAAAGCGAACATCCGCTTGCGCTCCTTCCAGCTCCTCGCCGGATCGGGATCGGGATCGAGGAAGATGTGGCGGTGGTCGAAGGCCGCGACCAGCTTGATCGCCTTCGAAAGCAGCATGCCGTTGCCGAACACGTCGCCCGACATGTCGCCGACGCCGGCGACCTGGATCGGCTCCTTCTGCACGTCGATCCCCAGCTCGCGGAAATGGCGCTGGACCGAGACCCAGCCGCCCTTGGCGGTGATCCCCATCGCCTTGTGGTCGTAGCCGTTGGAGCCGCCCGAGGCGAAGGCGTCGCCGAGCCAGAAGCCGCGCTCGATCGCGATCGCATTGGCGATGTCGGAGAAGGTCGCCGTGCCCTTGTCAGCGGCGACGACGAAATAGGGATCGTCGTCGTCGCGGATCACGATCTTCGACGGGTGGACGACCCTGCCCTTGACCAGATTGTCGGTGACCGAAAGCAGGGCGCGGATGAAGATCCTGTAGGCTTCGGTCCCCTCGGCGAGCCAGGCGTCGCGGTTCGCCGCGGGCGGCAATTGCTTGGGGTAGAAGCCGCCCTTGGCGCCGGTCGGGACAATCACCGCATTCTTGACGACCTGGGCCTTCATCAGGCCGAGCACCTCGGTGCGGAAATCGTCGCGCCGGTCGGACCAGCGCAGGCCGCCCCGCGCGACCGGGCCGCCGCGCAGGTGGATGCCCTCGAGCCGCGGGCTGTAGACCCAGATCTCGCGCCACGGCACCGGCGCAGGCAGGCCCGGGACGAGCGCGGATTCGAGCTTGAAGGCGAGCGCCTCCTCGCCAGAGGGGGCGAAGGCGTTGGTGCGCAGGATCGCGGCGACGACCCCCCGGATCAGCCTGAGGATGCGGTCGTCGTCGATCGCCGCGACCGCGCCCAGGCCCCTGGAGATGCGCTGCTCGGCGGCGCGGACCGCCTCCTCGCGCCCTCCGGCCGGGGCTTCGGGGTCGTGCCCCGCCTCGAACAGGGCGATCAGCCCGCGCGCCACGTCCGGCGCCTTGCGCAACGCCTCGACCACGGTGATCAGGCCGTAGGAGAGGCCGGTCTGGCGCAAATAGCGGAACCAGGCGCGGAGCAGCACGACGCCCTTGGGCTCGAGCCCGGCCGAGACGAGCAACTGGTTGAACGCGTCATTCTCCGAGCGGCCCTCGAGCACCGCGGCGACCACCCCCTCGATCACCGCGGCCCGGGCCATGACCGGCGCGGCGGACGAGCCGTCGGCGGTGATGACGAGAAATTCGTGGATATGGGCCTCGCTCCCGCCTTCGAGCCTGGTGGGCGTCTCCTTGAGCACGCGGAAGCCGAAATTCTCGAGCACCGGCACCGCGTCGGAGAGCGGCACCAGGGCGCTCTTGCGGTAGATCTTCAGCCGGAGATGGTTCTCGGGATCGGCTGCCAGGCTGTAGAGGCGGACCGACCGTTGCCGGTCGTCGGCGAGCGCGTCGACGCGCAAGATATCCTCGGCGGCGTCCGCGGCCGGATAGCGCGCCCGGTAGGGCTGCGGGAAGGCGGCCGCATAGGTCATGGTGAGGCGGGTCGCCCGCTGCTCCCCGACCAGCGCGCCGAGCGCCTCCTCGACATGCGGCTCCCAGCCGCGGACCATCGCATCGAGCCTCTGGTCCAGTGCCGCCACATCTGGGGTCGGCGTCTTCGCGTTCACGTTGAGCGTGTAGCGGACCAAAGCGAGATCGCCGTCGCCGAGATCGACCGACCAGTTGGTGATCCGGCCCTTCGCGGCCGCCTCGATCATCTCGCCGATCGAGATCCTCCGCCGCGTGGTGAGCTCGTCGCGCGGCAGCCAGACGAAGGCGAACATGTGGCCGCGGAGGATCGAACGGACCAGGATCAGGGTCGGCCGCGGCCGGTCGGCGAGGGTGATCGCGGTCGCCGCGAGATGCTTGACCTCGGCCGGGCGGAGATTGACGAGCAGGTCGCGCGGCAGCGAGGACAGAGCATGGCGCAGCGCCTTGCCGCTATGGCCGCTCGGATCGAAGCCGAACTCCTCCTCGAGCGCGGCGAGCTGACGGCGTAGGACCGGCACGTCCTCGATCGGCGCGGTCAGCGCCTGGCTGGTCCACAGGCCGGCATGGACGCCGATGCCCGCGATCTTGTCGCCTTCCCGGAGCGGCACGACGATGAGGTCGAGCGGAACGCGGCGGTGGACGGGCGAGCGCAGGTCCGCCTTGGCGACAAGGGGCTCCTGGCCGCCCTGCTCGAAATAGCGGATCGCGCCCTCGCAGCCGCCCTCGTCGGTCGGATCGTCGGAGAGGCGCATGATGCCGAGCCCCTCGGACGCGGGCACGCCCGGCCGCTCGACCTCGTAGCCGAGCAGGGTCATCGCGCCGTCGGCGAGCCAATGGAGCAGCGCCTTGCCTTCCTCGTCGGCGATGCGCTCGGCCTGCTCGTGCATCAGCTTCTGCATCGCGCGCCAGTCGGTCACCGCCGCGCGGACGTCGGCGAGCACGCGGCGCAGCTCGCCGGCCAGCTCGGTGCGGCCCTTGGCGTCGGCGCGGTCGACCTCGAGATACATGATCGATTCGCGCCGCTCCTTGTCGTCGCAGAGCGGCTCGATCGCGGTCAGGCAGCCCTGCTCGTCGCGCCTGACGCAGACCACCGGGTGGAGCAGCCGGTGGATGATCAGCCCGCGTGCGGCGATCGCCTGGGCGACGGAATCGACCAGGAAGGGCATGTCGTCATTGACCACGCAGATCCGCATCCGCCGCTGGCCCAGCCGCGTCCCGGTCGATTCGATGCGTACGAGGGCATTGCCGGCGGTGCGCCGATTGGCGCAGCCCGCGACGAACTCGGCGGCGGCCTTGCAATCCTCTGCGCCGAATTCCTTGAGCTCCCCGGGGAGCGCGCCCGCGCACAGGGCGCCGCCGAGATTGTCCAGCAGGCGCTGGTGCGCGCCCTCTCCCGCGGTCATGCTGCCGTCGGACCCGGCAACATTATCGGCTTTCATAGACTCCGCTCCCGGAATTCGGGCGCCGGCGCCCGCCATTGGGCGGGCCTATAGACCCGCCCTCACCGCGGCGGCAAGGCTGGAGAACCCCGATCCCGGGCGGTCATTCCACCTCGATCTCGCCGCTCATCCCGAAGGCGGTGTGCATCGTATGGGTGCAGCGCAGACGATAATGGCCGCGCGCCGGCGTCAGGCGCACGTCGACGCTCTGGTGGCCGCGCAGCTCGACCTTGCCGCCCGAGACCGGGCCGCTCACGCCGCTCGCCGCCGCGAAGAATTGGGGCGCCGCGAAATTGTGGCCGCCGCGCGAGTTGTTGACGAGGTGGAGCACCACCGGCTCTCCGGCGCGCAGCCGGATCGTGCTTGGTGTGAAATCGAAGTTGGAGAGGGTGATCGCGACGCTCCGGCCCTGCGACTGGGCGGCGCCGGGAATGGCGAGAAGGAAGAGGGGCATAAGCAGACGGGCACGCATGACGACCTCCTGAAAACCGATCGACTCCCCCAGCGCGCCGTTTCATAGAGCAATTGGAGCCCTGCGCCTACTCCTCGCGCCGATCTCACGCCGCGCTTGCGTCGCTGCGGCGAAGCGGCGAAGAGGCGCCGTCATGGCTTCGCCCGTCCCTCCCGCGCTGCGCGAAGCGGCCAAGATCTCCAAGGCCTGGCCCTATGAGGAGGCGCGCAAGCTCCTGAAGCGCTACCCGGACGGGCCTGGCGCGCGGGGCATCGTCTTCGAGACCGGCTACGGGCCCTCGGGCCTGCCCCATCTCGGCACCTTCCAGGAGGTCGCGCGGACGCTGATGGTCCGCCATGCGCTCGCCGAGATGGTCGATTGGCCGAGCCGGCTGATCGCCTTCTCGGACGACATGGACGGGATGCGCAAGGTGCCGCCCGGCGTGCCGCACCAGGACATGATGCACGCCCATCTCGACCAGCCCTTGTCGAAGGTGCCCGATCCGTTCGGCTGCGGGCATGACAGCTATGCCGACCACAATAACGGCATCTTGCGCCAGTTCCTCGACCGGTTCGGCTTCGACTACGAGTTCCTGGCTTCGTCCGATTGCTACGCCTCGGGGCGGTTCGACGAGACGCTCAAGAGCGTGCTCAGGAATTACGACGCGATCATGGACGTCATGCTGCCGACGCTCGGCGCGGAACGGCAGAAGACCTATTCGCCCGTCCTTCCGGTCAGCGCGTCGAGCGGCAAGGTGCTGCAGGTCCCGATCGAATTGATCGATCCCGATTCCGGCATGGTCGCGTTCGAGGACGAGGGGCGGCGGGTCGAGCAGTCGATCCTCTCGGGCGGCGCCAAGCTGCAATGGAAGGTCGACTGGGCGATGCGCTGGGTCGCGCTCGGCGTCGATTACGAGATGTCGGGCAAGGATTTGATCGACAGCGTCACGCAAAGCTCGAAGATCGCGCGCATCCTCGGCGCCCGCCCGCCCGAGGGCTTCAATTACGAGATGTTCCTCGACGAGAATGGTGAGAAGATCTCGAAGACCAAGGGCAACGGCGTCACCATCGACGAATGGCTGGCCTATGCGCCCGAGGAGAGCCTCGCCTTCTACATCTACCGCGATCCCCGAAAGGCGAAGCAGCTCAGCTTCTCGGTCATCCCCAAGGCGGTCGACGAATATTACCAGTTCCTCGCCGCCTATCCGGACCAGGAGTGGGAGAAAAGGCTCGGCAATCCGGTCCACCACGTCCATGCCGGAAAGGTGCCGCCCGCGCGGATGCCGATCAGCTTCGCCCTGCTGCTCAATCTGGTCGCGGTCGCCTCGACCGACGACAAGGATCTACTCTGGGGCTTCGTCCGCCGCTATGCGCCCGAGGCGTCGCCCGAGAGCCATCCCGAGCTCGACGGGCTGATCGACTTCGCGCTCGCTTATTTCCGCGACTTCATCGCGGATTCGCTGCGCCACCGTCCGCCGACCGCCATCGAGGCGGCGGCGCTGCGCGATCTTGATACCCGCCTTGCCGCACTGCCCGACGATGCCGACGCCGAGACCATCCAGACCGAGGTCTACGAGGTCGGCAAGGCGCATGCGTTCGAGAGCCTGCGGGACTGGTTCAAAGCGCTCTACGAGACCCTGCTCGGCACCGCCCAGGGCCCCCGCATGGGCAGCTTCATCGCCCTCTATGGCATCGCCAACAGCCGGAAACTGATCGCCGGGGCACTTGAAAGGGGCTAGGGCGGCCTGCATGGCCAATCTTCTCAACTTCGCGATCCTGGCGCTGGCGGTCGCGGTCCTGGCTTCCCTGATTCACTACTGCCTGCGCCTCAAGCAGCGCGGAAACGACACCGTTCTTGCCGTCCTGTCCGCGTCCTTCTTTGGGCTTCTGATGTGTGAGGACTATCTGGAGCGGGGAGGCGATCTCGTACTGGCGCTGACGACGGCGTTTATCCTGTCGATCTCCGCCTTTTCCATCTGGCGGGACGCACGCCGCCATGCTCGCGACGCAAGGGCGGCGCTGCTGACCGAGGCGCCTCAGCCAAGGTGCTCCTGACGGCCGACGGCATAAGCCTCCCGCGCATGGTCCCGCAGCGCCGCCACCTCCGTGGGATCGTCGAGCCGGAAATTGTGAACGTGATTGCGCGCCGAGATCGTCTCGACCCTGGTGAACAACGGGCTCTCGGCGCGGCGGGCCAGCACCAAATGACCGAGCACCCAGTTCCGCCGGACGGTGAGTTGGGCGAAGGACATGCGGACCTGAAAGGCGATGCGGGTCTTTTCGGGCAGGACGATCACCGGCCCGAAGCACTCGAGCATGGCGAGGAAGGCGTCGTAGATCGTCCGCACTTTCGGCGGGCAGCCCGCGAAATGGGCCTCGAGCTCGTGCCGGCCGCAGGCATGGCTTTGGTTGGCATTGGCGAAGGAGCGGCCGCACGCGCCGCAGCGCCAGAGAGGACGATCCCTCCGCGTCATCGTCCCGCCTGCGCGATGCGGTCAATCGCGTTCATCGTCCCCCGCCCTGCCACTCTTCGCCGGCGTGCGGCCTTTCTCCAGCTCGCCAAGCCGATCCAGCACGATCACATATTTGTAGGCCCAATCGCTGCTCTTGAAGCGCAGCTTAGCGAAGGTCCCAAAGGAAAGGACGGCCATCGCCCCGCCCAAGGGCAGCATCGGCCAAAACCCGAGCCAAGTTGCGGCGAGCCCCAGAAGGGGCAGCACCAATGTCATCGACCGGAAGAATTTCGAGCTCGCCTCGTAGCGTTCGACTTCCGCCAGCGCGGCCGGCGCACGAAGAAGCAGGATCGACTTCGCCCAGTCGAGCGTGTTCATCGGGAGATCGTCACCCGCGATCGGGAACTGGGCGCGGCGCAGCGCGGTCGCCTCCTGAAGCGGTTTGCCCGAACCCCTAAAGCCCTGCCATTTCCAGTCCCGATATTTGTCGTAAAGCCCATCCAGCCGTGCGGCGACCAGGAAAGTGAAATGGCCGAGCGCGTAACCGGCCAAGGCGAACGCTACCCACTTCGCGGTCTCCGAAGCCAGCAGCCCTTCCAGTACCGGGGGCATCGGCAGGATGGCCGCAATCGCGCCGGTCAGGAAAGTACCGGGAAGGAGGATCGAAAAGAAGTCGATCACGCCGACAAAGAAATCGCCCGGTTTCATACCGCCCCGCCCCCCGGAGAGAAACGGAGCGACTTTATCACAAAAGACCGAGCTGCCGCCAACTCTGGGTCGCCGTCGGTACGTTATGCCTATGGCGTGCGGGGCCTTGGATGCGGGATCGGGCGGCCGGGGCGCAGCTCCATCGAGCCGGTCGGGGCGACCGAGGCGGAAAGGCGCTCGGCTTCGTCGGGGGCGACGCCGCTGCGGACCAGGGCCTCGACCAGGGCGCGCGGGGCCGGCACTTCGATGTCGGGATTGAGCCCGGTGCCTTCCCAGCCCTCGCCGGTGTCCGGGTCGTAGGTGCGCCCGATGCCGATGAAGGCGCTGAACCCTTCGCCGAGCGGTGCCAAGGTGCCGAAATTGCCCGCGCCCTGGGTGCCGGCGCCGATCAGCACGGCGCGGTGCGTGCGCTGGAGCGCGAGCGCGAAATGCTCGCCCGCCGAGACCGTATAGCCCGAGACGAGCAGGAAGACGTTCGCCCGGGCGAGCGGGCTGCCTCCCGCGCGAGGCACCGCCCAATGCTCGCGCCGGACGAGCTCGGCCGGCGCCGACGCGCGGCGCAGGGTCGGGCCGTCGGTGAAGGGAAGCTCGCCGTCGGCGGCCGCGCGCGTGTCCATGATCAGGAGCCGCGTCGGCCGGGCGAAGATGCGGCGGTTGATCGCGTCCATCTCGTCGAGCCCGCCGCCGCGATGGACGCGCATGTCGATGATCAGGGTGCGGGCGCTGCCCGCCTCGGCCGCGTCGAGGAAGCGCTCGATCGCCTGGATTTCCTCCGCCTGGCCCGTGAAGATGGTCGGCCGCAAATAGAAGATGCCGGGCGCGAGCATGCGCGCTTCCTCGATCAGCTGCGGTGGAGCGGCGCCGCCGGCGGCGGGCCGGCCGGGCGCGGGCGGCGGCGCCGCGAAGACCCGGAAATGGCCTTCGGCCTGGACCGCCTGGACGTCGCGGGTCAGCGCCTCGGCCAAGGCGGTGCGGCCCGAAAGCCTGTCATAGTCGCCGGCCGAGGCATGCGCCCGCAACGCGGCGGCGTAGCGCCGGCCGACCTCGGGAAAGACGAACAGCCGCTCGACCGTCGAGGCAAGCGATTCCGCCACCTGCCGGGCCGCGGCGGGGGCAAGTGCCGCCTCCGCATTCGTGGGCGCGGGCTGCACCGCCCGGGCCGAGGGCGCGGCGGCGAGCGCGGCGAGCAGGATCAGCGAGGCGGCGCGCAATGTTCCGGACATGGCGATTGGGTAGCGGCCGCCCGGCCGCGGCCGCCGCCGCTTTCGATCAACCGCGCCCGCGCTTCGACCAGGCTCAACCGGAGGGGCGGCGCGCGACCGGCGTCCGGCGCGCGGAATCGGCGCGCAATTCGGCCGCCGCGGCGGCGCGGATCGCGTCCGGCGCCACGCCCGCGAAGGAGGCGTCCGCCGCGAGGCCGAGGCGACGCCGCAACGCCGCCAGCACGCGCTTGTTCGCATAGCTGTGGGGAATGGCGGTGTCGTCGCCCTGATTGTGGGCGAAGGCGTCGAGAAGCCGCGCCTGGGTGCGGTCCGCCAGCGCCAGCTCGGTGAGCTTGGCGCGATATTCGAGCTCCCAACCGGCAAGCTCGCCATAATTTTCCTTGTCGGCGAAATGCTGGGATTCGTGACCGAGGAAGCTGACCAGGAAGGATTCGTCGCCGAGGTCGTTCCAGCCGGGGCGGACCGCGTAGATGCCGTCCGGCCGGACCCAGCCGCCGGAATAATTGCGCTCGCAGGTCGCGAAGCCGAGCCAGCCGAAGCTCGCGAAGTCGTCGAGCATGACCACCCGCGTGGCGTGCACGCCCTCCGGAAGCGCGACCTGGCGCATCTCGCTGGTCTGGCTGCGCCAGAGCATGAGCTCGCGCAGCGGCGGTGTGACGCCGATCAGCACATGCAGCCCCTCGGCCTCGAAGCGCGCGGTGAGCCGGCTCTCGATCTCGGTCATGGTCGTCGCCGGCGGGGCGCCGAGCGAGGCGGCGAGATCGTGGCGAAGCCTTTCCTCCTCGGCCGCGCGCGCCGCCGGGTTCAGCAGCGCGCGGCGCCAATAGGCGCGGTAGATCTCCAGCATGCTTGCGGTCGCCGGCGAAAGGTTCGCGGCCGCCGGCGGGTCGGCGGCGGAGGCGCCGAAGCGATCGAGCATGCAGGCGCGCACGGTGGCGGCCGGGCCGGCGAAGTCGGCGGCGGGCACGGTGCGCAGCGTTTCGAGCGCCGGGCCGACGTCGCCCTGCAAAGCGTGGCCGATCGCATTCATCAGCGCTTCGCGCGCCGCCGGGGTCGAGACCGGCGCGGCGGGCGCCGCCGGGACCGGCGGCTGGGATTGGCCGGCCAGCGCCAGGCCGAGCAAGGGCGCGAGGAAGAGGGGGATCATGCGGGACTCCCGTGAGATTCCCCGCAATGATAGAGGCGGGCCGCGGCGCCTTATTGAACGGAGTTGACCCTCGCCGCCCGCCATTGCCCCGGCGTGCGTCCGGTCATCGAGGAGAGGGTCCGGGTCAGATGAGGCTGGTCGGCGAAGCCGCAATCCTGCGCGATCGCGGCAAGGCCAAGGCCAGGATCCACGATCAGCTTCAGCGCGCGGCGGGCGCGGGCCTCGAGCCGGTAGCGGCGCGGGCTCACGCCATAGGCCCGGCGAAAGCCCCTGCTGACGCTTTCGGGGGCGAGTCCCATCTCCGCCGCCCAGCGGCCGATCGAGATTTCATCCTCGCCCCGCAGGCGCCGGGCGAGCAAATCGGGCCAGTCGTCGAGCGGCGCCACGCCCCGCCGCATCCCGGAGAGCAGCCGGGCCAGGGCCGCGCGGCCGTCGCGCTCGGCGAGCCGGACCAGCGCGTCGGGATCGTCGAGCCGGAAGAGCCCGCCTTCCGGGGGCTCGGCGGGAAGCGGGACGTTGACCAGGATGCAGCCGCGCGCGCCGATATGGTCCTGGTGCGCCTCCATGGCGGCGTGGACCAGCACGTCCCCGGCCGAGACCCGCCAGCGGCCGCCATCGCCAGCTTCCTCGTAACCGCCGGCCAGCACGACCGCCGCATAAGCATGGCGATGGCGATGGCGGGGCACATGGCCGAGCGCGGCAAGGCGCTCGGTGCCGAAACGGGCATCGCGGAATGCCGGCAGCATGGTCAGCCGGCGGTCGGCCGGCCCGCGCGCCGGCTCGCGATCCAGTCGTCGATCTTGCGCTCGAGCACGGGCATGGGCAGCGCGCCGCTCATCAGCACCTGGGCGTGGAAGTCGCGCAGGTCGAAGCGGGGGCCGAGCTCCTGCCGGGCGTGGGCGCGCAGCCGCTGGATGGTGAGCGCGCCGATCTTGTAGGCGAGCGCCTGGCCCGGGATGGCGATGTAGCGCTCGACCTCGGCGGTGACCTCGGTCTCGCTCATCCCGCTATTGTCGAGCATGTAGCGGATTGCCTGCTCGCGGGTCCAATCTTTGGCATGGATGCCGCTGTCGACCACCAGCCGCATCGCCCGCAGCATCTCGTCATTGAGCCCGCCGAAGCGCTGATAGGGATCGGTCTCCATGCCGAGCTCGTCCCACAGGGTCTCGGCATAGAGCGCCCAGCCCTCGACATAGGCGGTGTTGCCGCCGAAGCGCATGAAGGCGGGCAGCGCCTCATTCTCCTGGGCGAGGCTGATCTGGAAATGATGGCCGGGAATGCCCTCGTGCAGATAGAGCGTCTCCATGCCCGGGGTACGGCGCGAGGGCAGGTCGTAGGCATTGAAATAGAAGATGCCGGGCCGGGAGCCGTCCGGCGTCCCCTGATTGTAGGAGCCGCCGGCCTCGTTGCGCTCGCGGAAAGGCTCGACCTGGCGGATCTCCAGCGGCGCGCGCGGGATGGTCGAGAAGATCTCGCGGACGCGGGCGCCCACCCGCCGCCCGATCTCGAGATAATGGTCGTGCAGCCATTCCGCGCTGGGCGGCTCGAAGCTCCGGTCGGTGCGGACATGGTTGAAGAATTCGGCGAGCGTGCCGTGGAAGCCGGCCCGCTCCTTCACCGCCTCCATCTCGCTGCGGATGCGGGCGACCTCGGAAAGGCCGAGAGTGTGGACATAGTCCGCGGTCAGCGGCAGCGTCGTATTCTCCTCGATCAGCCGCCGGTAGAGACGGTCGCCGCCGCGCATCGAGGCGAGGCCGACGCCGTCGCGGGCATGGGGCAGATAATCGTTCTGGAGGAAGTCCCTGAGGCGGCGATAGGCCGGGAAGATCCGGTCCCGGACGACCTCGAGATAGGCGGCGCGCAGCCGGACGCGGTCCGCCTCGGGCACCGCGTCGGGGAAGCTCAGCACCGGCGCGTAATAAGGCGAGGCTTCGGGCGCGTCGCGAAGCTGGGTGTCGAGCTGCGCGATCACGTTGCGGATGGTGAGCTTGGTCTCGACCACGCCCGAGGCGAGGCCCTGGCGGAAGCGCCCGATCGCGCGGTCGACGGCGGCGGCGAATTCGCGGTGGCGGGTGAGGTTGTTCTCATAATCCTCGACGTTTCGGAACGGAGCGGCGCCGTGGCCCGAGGCGAAGACCGGGTAGAAGGTGTGGAAGCCGGAGAAATGGTTGACC
>Ga0070686_100000251_pt1 | contig 36817 bp, 55 predicted proteins | sample KBSS23LmetaG_FD_65654 | JGI IMG/M metagenome (GOLD analysis project Ga0070686, IMG submission 65654) | Switchgrass rhizosphere microbial communities from Kellogg Biological Station, Michigan, USA - KBS S2-3L metaG | ecosystem: Host-associated > Plants > Roots > Rhizosphere ... | reverse complement strand
AAGGTTCGCGATGGATTCAAACACCGAACCCTTAGGACGCTCACCCTTGAACAGAATTGCATCCGCCATTGTGGACGGCTTCACGTGCCACAGCGCGTACAAGTCCTTCAGGGATGCACGGTGTTGGACTGCCATCCGTTCCCACTTGGCCCAGTTGGATTCTCGCGAGCGCAGGTAGCCCGTAACCACCCGGCCCATTGCCTGACGTGCGACCTTCTGCGACCGAGCGAACCGACCAGCCTGTACGAGACTACGCGGGTCGAGCATTGCGACGTGCGCCAGCGAATTGGAGACAAACTCCGAATCCATCGGAGCGGTCAGACTGATGATCGGAAGCGCGACCTTAGAATCGCGGATCTGTCCCTTGATCTGATTCCACGCGATCAGGTGCGCTAGAAATTCAGGCTCCTGAGTGGCTGCCTGCTTTCCGATTGGAAGGTACTCTTCCAGTTTGCCGTGCGGAGACTTGGTAAGTTCCGCGATGATCTGATTCTTAGTGATTCCGCGCTCTGCCATAGAGGTCCTCTTTCATTGGGGTAAGTCGGTCAGCATTTGTAAGTTTTCAAGACTTGTAGGCTGTCCAGTGACCCCAAAATCATTGCGGAAAGTCGGCGTGCTCAGTGTCGTGTCCTACCGTTAGACGACCTCCCCGTATTGTTGGAGAGGCTAGGAATCGAACCTAGATCACGTGCTTAGAAGGCATGTAAGCCCACCAGTATCCGCAAACTCAACGGATGGAAGTCGAGAGGGGCGTTTCACGGATTTCTCCGTGGTCCGGGATAGGTCACAGCTCCCGGACTAGCTTCCGTTGGAGCGACCATGTAAGCCTCTATCAGTACCATCCGAACTCAACGCTGGTAAGTCGATTGTGCTGTGTTGCGTTTGCAATGTTATGAGCATTGTGCCTTGCCATTAGGCTAGTTTTCGGCGAACCGAAGACTCAGGACTCGAACCTGAATAAACATGTAAGCACCTTCAGTGACCAGCGAACCCTAACGGGAGAAGTCGCTCAGCAAATCCTCTTTCGAGGTGAATGGATGGAATCGAACCACCTACTTCAAGCTCCTAAGGCTTGTGCTCTACCAAATGAGCTACATGTAAGCTGAACAGTGCTCCCGAAAAAAGAGAATATCAGAGTGAATCTAGGAATGCAAGGGAAAATTACGAACCGCTGCGTTTTTCTTCCACTACCCGCAGATGCCACGCGCTCAAGCACGCAATCTGCACCGCGACCACCGTCAGGCGCACCGGCCACTGATCCGGGCGCAGCGGCTCCGCGCTGGTCGACCGCCACAGCCCCGCGTAAACCTGTACGGCGAACCACGGCAGCAGGATCAGGTTGTGCAGCAGAAACGTGCGGTCCACCCGTGAGCGCTCGAGCCAGCAGTAGACCGCCGAGGCCACCAGCACCGCCAGCGCCGCGATCATCGAGTACAACCGGGTAAAGTACCAGCTAGCAGGATACCCGGCATAGGGTGGCGGGACGGCGGCCACGGTCGCACTGAGCACCAGCAGCCCCACAGCGGCGGCGAACATTCGCGCATAGCGGCGCTCAGGCGAACGCACCAGGAAGCTGGTAGCGGAGACCGCCTCGACCACCAGCAGCGCCGTGGCGAGCGCCAGCGGTATCTCGACGGGCATTCCCCATGTGCGGCGGTTCGGCGCGAGGACGGCCCACGAGGACGCGAGCAGGTAGGCGCACAGACCGGGCCACTGGTAGCCGGGGGAGCGGATCAGGCGCACGACCAGCCACCAGCGCAGGGCGGCGGACAGCAGCGTGAGCGCGACCCACCAGACCTTGATCGGCTCTGGGTGAAAGATGCCCATCCATTCAAGCAGTGGCGTCATGTGGGTTGTCCTGCCCCCGGCATCCCGGTGAGACTCCGCGTGTCCGCTGGAATCGGGCAGGATTTCTTCACGGACGTTCGTTCTTGTGCGCCCAGAAGGATATCTGAGAGCCGATTTGCCACAGCGCCAGTACTGTTGCTCGCGGCATGTCTCCGTGCCACCAATACCATAGGGTACCGAATCCGAATATCGTAATCAGGAGCGCTTCAAAGATCAATCCGCACGTCTTTAGCATTCCCAATCTTGCCACGCCGTTTTGTACGTGGATCGTGCATAAATGCGGGTATCCAAAAGGCGAAGAGCACCAAACCATCATAAAACGTGCAAGAATAGCGTCATGAATCTATCGCTGGGGTTCCTCGGTGATGTGGACCTGACCGACTGGGTACGCGGGCTGCTCGGCGGTATCATCTCAGGAGGAGCGAACGCCATCACGGGCGCGTTTGGCGCGGCCATCGTAGCGCCTCAGGACTTTGCTTTACTCAGCTCCAATTCATTCAAGATGATGGGGATTATGTTCATCTTCAGCGGCATCTTGGGCGCGGCGGCGTTCCTTGCCAAGAAACCCATCCCCGATCTGAAGCACGTTGAGACAACTGTGCGCAGCATCGAGACACAGCCGATCATGACGGGCACGGGCGACGGGACTAAGACCACCATTAGCACAACCAAGGAATCGCACACCGAGCCGATAGCGCCCGTGGACAAGCTATGATCTGGCTATCGAACGCCCTCGCGCATCTGGTGTGGCTATGGCGACCCGTAAGGTAAAGCGCAAGCCGAAAGCCCCGCGCCGCCCTCGATGCCGCTTCCTAATGGTCGCTTGCAGTTGCGACTCGGCACCGAAGGCGTTTACGGGCGTGGAAGGTCCTGAGATGGTAGCGGGAATGGGAATTGCACCCGTGTCTGCGGCTTATGAGACCGCCGAATTACTACTTTTCCATCCCGCGTCACGAAAATAGGATAACATAAGCCCATGCGAACCCACCGCCTGCTTATTGTCCCGCTGGTCATCCTCAGCCTGCTACTGAGCGCCTGCAACACCTCGCTCATCAGCCTGCTCGAAAACGCGCTGGTCATCGGCCTCGAAGCCGCGTCGATCAGCGGAGTTACGTATCCGCCCCGCCTACCACGACGGACGCCCCGCTTACGCGGAGTCGCGCACGGCAGGGATCAAAAGAATACGTCGAAATACTCAACCGGCTTCGCGGGATCTTCCTTGGTGATGGCGTATCCCTGCTCAATCAACTTATTTCGCCTCCACTCCAATTCACTCACTGGAACGTCGGCGGACAACGTCTTACCTTGCGGCCAAGATGCCTTGCGATATTCAAGGCGTACATGCATGCGAGTCTTAACATCACTGTACTTTACGGACATTCGCTTTCTCCTGCTCGATGGTTTCGAGCTAACACCATTTTACCATGAGCACTTTACGGAACCCTTTAAAACCGGCCATTTCGTGCATGCAAGCCTTGTCGATGCAACGCGAAAATAAATTACTTGACAAGGTTTCGCGTCCATGAACGTCACCCTCGATCTGAAGCCCGTCACGCGCCTGACGCCCTCGGGCCATAACATCGCCTATTCGTCGGTCACCGCGTTCAGCGCCACGAACAAGTACGTATTGACCGCAGATACCGGCGCGGTGGCGAGCGTCCTCGACCGCGAAACTGGAAGGGTAGTATATCCCGACATCCCGAACGTCAACATCGAGCGTGCCTGGTGGCACCCGACCGATGACGAGACGCTCTACTACGCGGGTGGCGCATGCCTGTATTCGCGGATACTCAAGACCGACACCGTCACGCTGATCGCGGATCTGAGCAAGCCAACCAGCGCGCGACCGGCGTTCCCGAATCTTCAGGTCAGCAATGGTACCTGCGACATTCGCGATGATGGATGGCTGGCGATTCTCAGTAAGGACGGGCAGGCATTCGGCGCGGTCGATCTGAATGGCTGCACGCCGAAGAATCAGGAGAGCCACGTCTTTGGCATGAGCTACAGCACGGCGGGGATCACGGACGCTAACTATGCCGACATGACTGCGCTCGACAGCGTATCGAAGAAGCACTATTTATTTGTTGCGTCCATCCCGGCGCGAATCTACAGCATCGGCCCCAAGGGTTTGCAGTTCGAGTATGAACTGTCCGCCGATCCTTACGTGTACGGCAAGACTCCGCACTCGGCGCTCGGGGCAACGGTAGATGGAGAGCAGTTCCTTTTCTGGACGCGAGAGAACCAGGTCCAGCCGCATGATGCGGTCTGTGCGTTCTTCAATCGCGGCGCGGTCCTGATGGACGACGTGACGAAGCTCTATACCGCAAACCTGTATGGTAGCGGGGCACACTTTGGAGCGAACGCGCGCGGAATGATGGTGCACTCGCTGTTCGACGCCTATCCCAATATGCCAATTGACCCGCTGCGGAACGCAATCATCGTAACCGAGTTCGGACGAGATGTGCGGATCATCGTGCAGCCACACGGCTCAGATGCGATTAATGATTACTGGGCCACGCCGCGAGCGAACATTTCACGGGACGGCAAGTGGGTAGCCTACGCATCGAACATGGGGGTGAAGGAACCGCCCAGCGTGTACGTGGTGCCGACGCGGGGCAGCCATCCCATACCGCCGACGCTGGAGCAACGCGTAGCCGAGTTGGAGAAATGGCGGGCGGACGTGACTAGGGTGTCACGGCCTTAGGTTAGTGAGTTTTTCAATTTCCGATAGTACGGAATCAACCTCTGCCGTTTGCAGTTGCCTGGAGAGAGCCTCCATTTGCAGATCCTTGATACACCTTCTGATCTTTCTACGAGACCACCATGTACCCACCCGGGTTCCATCTACTTTTAGATCGGCATAGGGACTGTTTTCAATCCACATGTGGAATTGACCGTACTTGGCATAATACTGATCTATCTTCCATCCCTCCGGGTCTGTGCGCAAAAGATTCAATACCTTTCGGCCTAATTGTTTAGCAGTCACGCCGCCAACCTCCACGCGATGAGCAGGATTAAGCCGCATACCACCACGGCGCCCGGAAGCAAGGACGGCAGCGGGCGACCGGTGCGGGGGTTCAAAAGTGCCCTCTTTCTTCGCGGGCAGCCATCGCTCCCGACAGGTCATGTAGGTCATCGACGTAATCGAATGGCGGCCCCGCGTTGGGATGGCGCATCTTTGCCAACGTGACGATGATATGCGCCAAGCAGCGGGCGAACAATCCGACCGCGCGGAATTGCCAGTTATGTTCGTCGAAAGTCACTTCGGCCCCCACTTCCACTCGGCGGCTGCGGAGAGGGCATCAATCGACTTGGCCGACTCCATGGCATTTTGGGCAATGTACCGAACGCGCGGACTAAGGTCCTCTGCTATCAAATCGAAAGCCCTAGCCTTGTCCCGCAGAGCCTGGTCCGCCGCGAGCGCCTCGGCGATGGCGGGTTGAGACAGGACCGCGAGCGCGGGGTCGATTAACGCTCGTGCGTCCAGCGCCTCCAATAACGGGTGCTGATGACGAGAGGCCGACAGAGCACTCGCTTCGTATCGACACAGTGAGCCGACGAGCGATTGCAGCGCCCCCGCCAAGGTGTCCCTCTGGGCCGTCGACTCGCGGTTCTCGGCACGCAGAGCGTCCAGTTGCCCAAGCAGCCACATCTTGTCGTGTGCGTCGATATTGGACGGATGGACACTGAGCACATTCAGGGCATGAGAGCGGATAACTTCCGCCTTGTCGCGTTCCGGCGAAAGGCGATCACCCGGCATAGATAAATGCTCCTATGAAGAAGACGCAGAGGCCGCCAAAGACCATCCCCAGGAGAAACATCATCCACATCCCGGAACGAATTGCGCGGCGATCACCCGGCATGGGGAGCCTCCGCTCTCGGCAGAGCATGTATATACTCCTCGATCTCCCAAACCGTCCCGCATAATTCAAAGGTCAGAAGGGCCAGCAGCGTCAGCAGCACGCAGGTCATGAATTCTCGGTACAACTTCATTTCACAATCTCCCGGATGGTCACCAGCAGCGCGGGCAACTGATCGGGCGGTATATCGGCCTGCAGCTTGTACCCCGCGTTGGCGATGGCGTCGTGGAACCGCAGTTCCGTTTCGCCTCCGATGAACGCCGCTTTGCTGGATAACTCCTTCAGTTCCGCGTAATTCTCGTTGTACTCCTTGCGCAGCGTGAGCGCTTTGCCCATTCCCTTGTAAACCTCAACAGCTTTGGGGCGGTCGGGGATCTCGCTGCTTTTCGCGAAGCCGTACAGTTTGAGGGTTTCGTAATACAGGCGCGGAGTGTTGGCGCTGACCTTTTCGCCAGTCACCTCTGCAATCTCTTTCTTGATGGCCGCGAAGCTCTCCAGCATATTGAAGCTGACATTCGGCGGCAGCGTGGCTTTCTTGCCCTTTGCCGGGGCCGTGGGCGCATTCTCCCGCAGGGGGTGCTTCACGGTATGCGGCTCCAGCGCGGCCAGCGCCTCGGCTTCCTGTGCGGCCCTGCGATCCGCGATCCCTTCGACCGTGGCATCCGGCTCCTTGGCTAGCGCCGCGTCTACGATGGCCTGCTGGGCCTCTCGCGTGCCTTCCGCTGGTCCCTTGACCGCGCCAGCTTCATCCACGACTACGCGGTAGGCTCCGGGGATAGTCTCGACCTCCGTGTCATCTAGAAAGCCAAGACCGCAGATAGAGAGCGTTACACGGCGCTTGGCCTTCGTGGTGGCCTTCATGATGGCATTGGCCCGCGCCTCGCCCTTGAGTGTGGCGATGTTAACCGCCCCGGTATCCGCGTCCTGTCTGCCGTTCGGTAGGACCGCGTGCGCCGTGACGATGTACAACCCCTCGACCTCTTCGCGCTCCAGCTTGGGTATGCTGACACCCTTCAGCGCCCGCAGTTGATCGGCACAATCCTTGCGGGCGTACAGCACCAGCTTGCCGTTGAGGCTCAGATAGTCGAATGGCCGCGTCATCGGATTCAGGCCGATTGATTCACAGACTCGGTTGTAATACACCACGCGCTGATCCGGCGTGAGTCTCGCTAGGTCCCCGCCGATCAGGACTCTTTCAATATCCACGCCCATCGGGGAGGTATTTGCTACTGCCATTGTGCTCATGCGGTTGCCGGAGCCTCCGCTTTCGCCTTGTTCTTACGCGGCTCTGTGGGCTTACGGGCTTCTGCGGACTTGCGCGGGCGACCGACCGCCCCGAGCGCGACCAGCTCCTTCGCGGCGCCCTCACCCTGTTCGGCAATCTTGCGAAGCTCGGCGATGTAGTTGGCCTTTTCATCGTCCATGATCCGCTGGGCGGTGTCGCGGCACAATTGCGCGGCTTGGTAGCGCGATCCGGCTACGCTCACGGATGCGGTGATGGTGATTTCGTCTTCGTTGTTCATTATTTCTCCTTGGTCTCGACGCCTTCCGTACCGTGCCAGTAGCAATCAGGGTTGTACAGTCCCGCACTCTGGTTCTCGCAAATGCACTCCGGTGGGTCTCTGTCAAATTCCGCCTGTTCCATTTCTTCGCGGGTTGGCGTATCGTCTGGATAATCGTATTCGCGGCTCATGCGTTCCTAGTGATTGTCTGCAAACCCGCCGCTCCATGCGTCGTGGTTGAGATTGCTCTTTCGGAGGATATCGATGCAACAGGTTCGCTCTACGCGAACAGCTAACTGCGGCGGGTAATGCGCGGATGCCAGATGCGCCCGCAGGGATCGCCGCGCAGCCTCGGCATCCACGGCCACGATCTCAGTGCGAAAGATCCACTCCGAAGCGGCTTCGTCCAGATAATACCCGGCGTATCTGTGTTTCATGCGCGCCTCCAGTAGCCTTGTGAGTCGATCTGGTCGGGTCGCACCGTAACGAAACGCTGGGCCTTGTAGCATCTCGGCATCGGCTTAGGTTTGAGGTTACGATACGGCGGGGTTTGGTCCACGTGGATGAGCACAAGCGGTTCCAAGATGGCATCCTTACGATTCCAGCAAGCCTTCACGCCAATCTCATTGTGGTCGTTGTAAAAATCGTTGTAGCAGCCAGAACAATGCTTCACGTCGATCACGCGCTCACCTCCTGCTCCGCACACGCCGCACAATCCTCTTGGTAGAGCTTCCCCGCCCCCTCGCACTGCGGGCACGTGACCCACGCCTCCACGAGGTCCGGCCCCATGCGGTAGCCGAAGCGCGGCACGTCCGCCAGGTAGCGGCCTTCGCCGTCGCAATTGGGGCAGCGGAGGAAATTGCAGTCAGGTTGGTTTGGTATCGACATTATTACGCTCCAAGTTCTCCGCAGCCAGATTCTTCAAAGATTAGGTAGTCTAGCGCCCCGAAGGTCCGGCACATGGCGTACCGATCATCGAGATTTTTTTCGCGCTCGATAATGACAGCTAGGCGTACCATAACCCTCATGATGGTGTGCGCGTCTCGCTTACTTATCGTGGGTTTTGCCATACCCAATATTCGCACGGTCTTTAATTCTTGTCAACAATTATTCTTGACACCAATTCGGGAACCATGGTAATGTTGCTCATGCCACAAGCTAAGCGAAAGGTGGGCAGGCCCCCGAGCGTCACGCGCTGCCCCGGTTGCAATACCAAGGTGAATGGTTCGGCGGCACTGCGGGCGCATCTTCCCCGGTGTCCCAAGCGGAAGGCGGCGTAAGTCGCGCGCCCTGCGTTCGAGCCCACTCGCCGAAGCAGTTCCTCCGACTGGCTTCGCCGAGCGCACAACACATAGAGCTGGACGCCTATGTGGGGAACGAACGCAGCGCGGGAAACTTACACCATGCCAGTGGATCGACTTAAGAGAAATATCGATTGGATGGTCGCTGACCAGGACGGAAGCATCCCCTCATGGGAGCGCGTCAGCATCGCAGTCTTGATGGACATTCGATCTGAATTGCGGACGCTCAATCGTCTACTGGCGTGCCCCAACTTCATTGGCATCCCGGTTACACTGCGTTCGATCCGCAAGAACACAGCCCCGAAACGAAAGGCGGCCAAGTGAAACGCGTCCACTACATCGCCGGTTGCCTGCCCCTGCGATTGCGCCAAGCCGCGCCGATGGTGCTGCTGGATGGCGTCTGGCTGCCTGTGGAGCAGCGCGTGCCGTGGTACTGGCGGGCGTGGAAGGCGGTTTTCGCATGAGTTACCAGCGGAGAGTTTTCCCGGATACGCCACCGGACTTGGCGCGTCGGTGGTTCGCGGAGGACGCTGGCGATCTCAAGGCATGCTGGATTCTACTCGGGCTCGCCGAGGCCGCGTTTAACCTGCCTGACAGAGCATCTAAGAATGCTTCCGCCACGCTGGTTCACGCCCACGTCTACCTGAGTGACCGCCACGGATACGAGCAGGACCCGTGGCCCAAGAATATGGTCGCCTTCCCGTTCGTGTTCAACCCGCCGAAAGGTGCCGCATGAGCCGGGATAATTGCCAGTATTGCGGTGGTCGTGCGAACGCGTGGTGCGGTCTAGACGCGTGGTGTTCGGCCCCAGCTTGCCGACTGGCGCACGATTGGGCCACGTGCGAGCCGCAATTCTTCATTTTCATGCAGCCGACCCCGATGCAGCGTGTGGGTGGCTGGTTTATGGCGGCATGGTTTAACTTCTTGAGCCACTTCGCGTCAGGCGCTTGGATCGTGTACGAAACAGGCTGTAAGCAACGGTTTGCGTGCTGGATTTATTCAAACGCGTACTTCTGGGAAGAGCGGGCGCGGGGTCGCATATGAGGCGCGGCCATCAAGGCAGGGTGGATATTGTTCAAACAGCCATCGTTGAGGCGCTCCGCGACGTCGGCGCATCCGTGCAGTCGCTCGCGGCGGTGGGTGGAGGGTGCCCGGATTTACTGGTATGGTGGGGCGGTGAAATGAGACTTCTTGAGTGCAAGAGCGCTAAGGGCAAAGCGCGTGACTCGCAGGAAAAATGGAACCAGAACTGGCGTGGTCCTCTGCCGATCACGGCACGGACGCCAGAAGAGGCGCTGCGGGCGATTGGAGCGATCCGATGACGGCTCGCCAGAAAGAAGTATTGACGCGGATGCGCGACCGCGGCCTTGACTTGGTCTACGAACGCGGTGTGGGTTATGTGGGGTATCAGCGCGTCGGCGCATCGGTCGTAATGCACTTGATCCGCATGAGCGCGGTCAGTGCGTCCCAAGGATCGCGAGTGGGTGAGTTTGAGCGCTACCGCATCAGTGAGACCGGTCTCAAGTTGTTAGCGGCTGGTGAGGCCCCACAGTGACCGGCAGGCGCATGGATTCGATCAACCTCCGCAATCGCGTGGTGGAGGCCGCCAAGCGCGGGGAGTGCTATTCGTTGATCGCGCAGCGGGAGGGGATCGGCACCAAGCGGGTCGGCCAGATCGCGAGCGCGGCGGGCACTTGGCGGGGTGGGCGGGATTCGGTACGGGCTGTTTCGGTGCTGGACGCTGCATTTTAATGGGAGGAATGTATGGTGTTAATGGGGTTGGTGTTCTTGTCTGTAACGGTAGTCAACCTGATCGGGTTATTTGTATGGATTTTGATTGTGGCATGGCTGGAAGATTATATTGAGGCATTTCGGCGTAGATGGGAGCGGTGAAGAAAGGCGCACCGGTGAGCCGGTTTTGTGATACACTGGGGTCGGTCAGTTTGGCGATTGACCAGCCCGCCAAGGCTAAAACCTCGTGGGGCCGGACCTAAGACCCGGCTCCCACACGTCTTAGGGAGAGTAGATGCCGGACGATTACGACGATTTTGATGATGGGCTAGACCCCGAGGAAGAAGAGGATTACTTCGACTGCGGATGGATGCGCGAAGGGGGATGCTCTCTTGCCGGTACGGAAGAGTGTGACTTCGAGTGTCCTAATCGGGATTCGATGATCGCGGCGCTAAACCGCAAGGTTCGCAAGTGAAGCGCGGGACCCCTCGGCATCCCAAGATGTACGCTCTTGCTGAGGCTCTCTCGATACCCCTCCCGCACGCTGTAGGCATCATGGAGATGCTCTGGCACCACGCGGCTGAGGTGGCCCAACGTGGCGACCTGGGGAGTCTTCCAGACTTGGCTATTGCACAGGCTGTAGCGTGGTCCAAGAAGCCTCATTTGCTGATAGATGGATTGGTGGCTGCCGGATTCCTGGACCGTGACGAAACTCACCGGCTTGTGATCCACGATTGGCCAGAGCACTGTGAGCAGTCGGTTTGCAAATATCTAGAGTATGGGCGTAAGGACTTCCTGCCCGTGTATAGATATTCTCTAGAGAATCGCAAGAGAAAGGATAGAAAATCTCTACCCTCGCGCGTGGCAGAGGCAGAGGCTTCTGAGAAAGAAACTACGGAAAAAGAAAAACCTTCAAAGAGCAAAAAGCTCTCGCGAAGCGAGGCGTCCCCGGAGTTCGAGGAGTTCTGGGCGGGCTACTGGCTGAAGAAGGCCAAGGCTGATGCGTGGAGGGCTTACGCGGCGCACGTGACCACGCCCGCGCTGCACGTGGCGGTCATGGAGGCGGTTGAGGCGCAAACCCCGGAGATGATGTCGCGCGATGCAAGCAAACGGCCTTACGGGGCTACGTGGCTCAACGCGGGGCGCTGGAACGATGAGATTGTGGCTCCCTCGAACGGGGCTAAGAGCAACAAACAAGACATTTTATTGAAGGGAATAGGCTTATGATCTCAAAAGAAATGGCAGCCGGTTATTGCTTGAAATTCGGGCAGATGAGAAATTTCCCGCGCGACATGCCGGCGGCTTTCGGCGAGCTGGTGCTGGCGATGGAGTGCGCCGATACCGAGGAAATCGCCCGCCGTGCAACGGCCACGTTCCTCGACAACGCCGACCCGGATACACCGTGCCCGATGCCACGCAACATTCGCGAGGCCATCTACGCCATCCAGGAGCCGATCTACGCGCCCGCAAAGCCCGAGATGCCACATTGCCCCGCCTGCCTCGATACGGGCATCGCTGGCGGCTTTGTGGGCGGTCCGCGGGGTACCTGGTGCGATTGCCTGAAGGCGCAAAAATTCAAAGCGGACCATCCCGGAGAACTGGACGCGGTGAATGAACTTTACGATAAACTCACGGCGCGTCTCGGCAAGAAAGAAACCACGCGCGAATTGTTGTCTCGAATCGCAAGTGAACGGCGCACATTAGCGAACGTCACGGATATTCTCAGCGCGATCGATGGCGCACGCCGATCAACACGCGCACGCAAGGCCACCACAGGCGAGCAGTCCCCGGAGCGTGCGCGATGAGCAACACCTACCTTGGTACTTTGGTTGATGACGACGAACTAGCCCAGCTTCGCGCGAAGGCCGAATGGTGCGACACGGTCGGGCTGGATGCCGAGGATAAAGCTCACTGGGCGTATTGGCAGGGGCGGGCGATTGGAGCCGAAGCGAAGGCCGCACGGATGGACGTGCTGGAAGAGGCGATCACGAACGCCAGCCTACTGATTTGCGAAAGCTCCGCGCCTGAATGCAAGGCCGCGATGAAGGTGTTCGGCGAAGTGATGGACGCGGACGCTCGGAAACGGATGGGCATATGAACCTCGTGGGTAGATTGCGACATGCGAAGGAAGCCGAACTAACCCAGCTTCGCGAGCGTGCCGCGCGAGCGGATGCAGCCGAAAAGCGATGCTCACGCTTTGTGGAAATATTCGCCGAAATCGAAGAGGGGCGGCTGCGTAAGAATCCCGACGACGAGGAGCACATCGACGCCATCGTGGAATCGATGATGCGGTTCCAGAGGCGTGCCGCGCTGTGCGGCGAGTTGGCTGAGGCGCTGCGCGAATTGGTGGCACTCGCGAAGTTCGACGGGCTGTGTAAATGAAAGAGCAAGTTTCTCTGTGGTTGAGAGAAAATGGGCGCGGGCTGCTCGGGGGAGGAGCCCCGCCCATATACACCAAGCACAATACTTCCAGCTACGCCGCTGGCTGCCGCTGTAGGGCGTGCACGCTCGCCCACAGCCAGTTCTACAGCAAACAGGCAAGGCTCGATCGGCACGCCGCCCAAATGCGAGCGAGGAGGAAAACGCAATGAAGAAAAAACGCAAACGCAAGGGATTCGGCCCGATGCTGCATCACAATCGCATGGACCTGCCGCTAGAGTTGCACCTGTGCCCCAGCGTGATCGCGAAACTGCGCGAACTGGAAGAATTGGACCGTCAGCGCAAGTTGAAGTAAACTAAATCCTGTGGGACGCCCATCGATCTACACTCCTGAGATTGCCGCTGAGATTTGCGAGCGGCTGGCCGGCGGCGAGTCGTTGCTGTCGATTTGCCGCGATGAGCGTTTCCCTACCGATACAGCCGTTAGAATCTGGGCACTACAGGACCGCGAGGGCTTTTTTTCGGAGTACACGCGCGCGCGGAACATGGGGCTTGACGTTCGCGCAGAACGGGTGCTTGAGCTTGCTCGAGGGGTGGACAAGGAAGACGTTCCTCGAGCCCGCCTCGAGTTTGACGCGGAACGCTGGTACTTGAGTAAACTGGCCCCGAAGGTCTACGGCGATGCCACGCTGCTCAAGCACGGCGATGCCGAGGGCAACGTGCTGAAGGTGCAGATCAGCCAAGTCACCGGCACGGACGAATGAAACCCCCAGCCCCCTTTGCTCAAGGCAGCATTTTGCTCGACGCTGCGGCTGGTTCCGCTCATCGCAATGCGAATCGTTTCGGCTCGCGCTACATCCTGCGAGCGTCTCAGTGGTGGAACTTCTCAGCCCCCGTGAATCCGTTCGCAAGTTCGCTCTGTGACTCTGGCGGTAGATTCCGCTGCTGGTGAGTTACGCGCGACAGCACGGAATCAGGGTAGCATAAAAGCACGCATTTACATTTCCAGCACAAGCAGCGCAAGCTCTACGACCTCCTGATCGCCACCGGCCGCCACGTTGCGACCACTATCGGCTTCGGCGGCGCAAAGGGCGGAGGCAAATCGGCCGGCGTCCGCAACTGCGCTCTGCGTCTCGCGCTGGAGCTGGGCGCGCAATACCCCGGCCTCACAATCACCATCATCCGGCGCGTATTCGACGATCTCAAGAAGAATCACATCGACGAGCTCTTCTTGGCATATCCGGAGCTGCGTGAACACTACCGGGCCGACGACAAGGAGTTGAAGCTGGCAAGCGGTGCCCGCATCGTGTTCGCATTCGCGGAGACCGCAGGCGACGTGGAGCGTAAGTTTCGCGGCGGGTATCAAAGCGCGTTCATCCTCGTAGATGAGGCCCAGCAGTTCACTGAAGCCGAATTGCAGGATTTCAAGATGGCCGCACGCTGGACCAAGCAGGACGTCGGCATTCCGGAGGGCTTCTGCAAGTTGGTGCTGCTGTTCAACCCCGGCGGTAAGTCGGCCGATTACCTGCGGCGAATCTTCTGGACCAAGCAATACACCACGCGCGAGGAACCGCAGTCTTACGCCTTCATGCACGTGTTCGGCTGGGACAATTACGAATGGTTCCGCGGGCAGGTGCAGATCAGCGAGCACGATTTCTATCAACTACCCAGCGCCACGCGGTTTCAGATGTTCATCACAGAGACCTCGGAGGGACGAAAGTATGACGCCTTTCCGGAGTCCATCCGCGCTGGCTACCTACTCGGCAGCTTCGACCATTTCGAGGGACAGTACTTCGCGGGTGCCTGGGATGAGCGCAAATGCGTGCTCACACAAGCGCAGTGCGAAGCCTTGATTCAACCGTGGTGGACTCGCTGGATGGCTCAAGACTGGGCTTTCGCGGAACACTCTTCGCATGGATGGTATGCATCGGGGAAGGTCGCTCCGTCGAGGTGGATGGAGATGTTTGGCGGTAAGACGGAATACGCTATGGATATCGTGATCCGGTATCGTGAGCACGTCATCAGCAACCGCGCTGAAGCGGATATGGCGACCGATATCGTGATCCGAACCAAGGGATTCGGTGACGCCACGCAGGAGCAGGAACGAAAAGCGCTATCGCGATTCTTTCTTTCTGAGGATGCATTTGGGAAGCGTGCACGCCAGCCTGGTGACGCTCACACGTTGGGCGAAGCGTATCGCGCGATCATGCAGCGTCACGAGTTGCCATCGCCCGAACCAGCGGACCAGAACCGACTGATGGGCTGGCGGTTTATGTACAACTGCTTGCGCCAAGCGAATCTTCGCGGGACGAATATCAGTGAGGAGCGCAGCCTGCAAGGCCCTGCATTTTTTGTTTCGCAAGAATGCCCCATGGCGATTAGCTCGATCCCGATGGCGATACGCGATGAAGATGAACCCGATGACGTTGCTCGCGTAGCTGGCGCAGTCTGGGAAGACGTCACCGACGAAATTCGCTACGGCCTGCATTCAATGCTCAACCCGAAATCCAAAGCCCCGCGTGACGTGCGGGCGCAGGAGTTGTATAATTCCATCCAAGGAACGAACACGACCGACGTGATGACGTCCAGAGCGATGGCGATGGCGAAATTCAAGGAGCAGGAAATGAGCACGACGCGAGTCGGGAGACCGAGGTGGCGGGATTGAAACCACAAATCTACAAGGTCGATCGGAAATGGGTTCTGCGCATCGGAGGCGGTGGAATGACAATCCGGTACGGATGCCCGAGTTGGGTTGACGCGATTGGCTTATTGCGGCGCTGGTATCTTGCCAAGAATGCGGGGTGCTTGTTCGGATGACCGCCTTCTTCCTCTGGCTCCAGTGGATCTTCCACGGTCGCGCACAACTGGCCGCGATGCGGACTGAACTTGACCAGCGCATCGCCAAACTGGAGCGATTAGCGCAGCCACCCGCCATTGTGCCGCCCGATGTGAGAGAATCACCACAACGCCAGAAGCCGGAAGTATTGCAGGCGCGGACGTGGCGCGATTTTTTACAGCACGTGGAGGAGCCCGATGTCTAGTGATTATCGGAATTATCGTCCGTCGATCACACTGCCGATATTGTCTGAGAATGAGGCACTCGTGTTTCCGCAAGCCCAAACAGTCTTGAGGTATCCTGACGATTTTGGGAGCATCGTAGTTGTGGATTGCCGAAAGCCAGAAGAGCAGCCGTCATGAGCCTATTGGGCGCATTTGGTTCTATGGTCGGAATGGTTGAAGCCCCGAAGCCTGAGTATATTGCGGCGGGAATCAATCGTGTTGTGGATGCCGCTGTCCGTGTGGCCGTGTTAGCCGAGCGCGAACGATGCGCCAAAATTGCCGAAGGTGGATTCATCAACGATCAGTCAGAGCATGGAGAGTACCTGCGGGCAGGCGCTCATTTGATAGCCGCAATAATTCGCAGCACAGGAGAAAAGACCGATGCCGAACGATAAAGCCGGTAAGTTCCACATGAACCCGAAGCACGCTGAGCAAGCCGACAAGATGAGCGCCCCGAGCAGCGGGGCACCTTCAGGCGGCGCACCGGAGCCCGAGCCAGATCCGATGGCCGATGCAGCAGGCGGGTCGGATCTGGTCACTACGATGGCGCAGATGGCGCAGGAATCGGGCGACATGGGGCTGGCTGAATACATCATGGCGTACCCCGGCGCACAGGGCGCGGCTCCTGAGATGGGTGCTCCTGCTGGCGGCGGAGCTCCGATGATGCAGGGGTACTGATGGCTTATTCTCTCGCGAGTGGACCCGGATTCATCGTTGCCTCAGATCGTTTTGGGTTTCAGGACGGGCAACGGATTCGATGCGGTCCTTTCAGCGGAAAGATTCAGCACGTATCCGCCATTCTCGGAATGCATTCCGTGCCCACAAGTTGTATGCTCTTTTTTGAGCCTCGCCTTGAGTCTCGCCCGAGCGGAGAGCCATCGGGCGAGATACTCATTGAGCCATAATCGCCTGTCCGATGGCAGGCGAAAGTAGTCCCACTCAGCTATCCGGCGGCGCATAGCGTCAGGACCGGCACAAGGAGAATATCATGGGTTACCCTTCAGTCTTCGGCGGACAGTACATCGCCGCTAATTTCGCTTACGGATCGCCCGGTGGTCCCAACGCTCTCGTAGTCGATTCGTTGATCGACACGCCGGCCTCGCCTCCGGTCGCGCAATCACTGATCGTGAGCTTCGGCTATACGACCACCATCGACGGGATTCTGTTCTATCCGCTCGCGGATAACGCGCCCGTGAACGTGGGCAGCGCGGACAACGCCGAGGAAGTGACGCCTTCGAGCGTGACCAACAACGGGCGCCCGGACTATGATCAGGTGTCGTTCGCGGCGGACTTCGCTAATCGGCATGGCAAAGGTGACCCAGTGGCGTCGGCCACTTTCGGATTGCAGGAAGCCGTCAATCTCGCGGAGGCCGCGGGCGGCGGCGTGGTCATCATCGATCAGCAGTGGGTTAAGATCGGCGGGACGACGGCCATTTTCAACACGGTCACTGGGAATCTTCCCGGCAGCGTGACCATCACGGACAACCGATGAAACTCACGGCATTAGTGCTGGCGGCGACCCTGGGATGCTTCCTGGGGTTGCTGCTCAAGGGGTGATTTATGGCGTCTCTGGAAGAGCTGGACAAGCAAGCGCAGTTAGCCTACTGCGGAATGACTTGGGAAGAGTGGAAGGTTAAGTGTCATCGCGAGGCCGAAAACTTTCCCATGCGTATTCCGCTTGATCCGGTTAAGGGCGGCGCATTCTCCGAGATAGAGGATTCCGATAAAGCATGACAGCAGAGCAGCGGATCGCCTACGTAGAAAAGCAAATCGCAGCGGTGGATCAGGGCCGCCAGAACACCCTGAACTGCCCCTATTGCGATGCGCAAAACCTACCGGGTGATCCGTTCTGCTGTTTGACGTTCGGGCGAGCGATCGCGGCTATCATGATCCGGCGCGACATGCGCGAGAAAGCGGATGAGGCCGAAAAGATCGCGGAGAAGGTGAGCCGAAATTGAGAATCACTTATCCAATGCGCCCCGGTGAGCAACTATGGGAAGCAATCTTGATGGCTCAAGCGATTGCAGCCAGCAGTGGCGCAAACGAATATCAGGTTGTAGACAGCAAGGGAATCCCGATCCCGCGTCGCTCATTGAATGGCATACCTGAATCGTGCGACATTGACCTGAGCCGATGCGAATACTTGGGCTTTAAGCGATGACCCCCGCCCCCGCCCCCGCCATCGAAGAGCAAGAGCAGCCCTACGGCGAAAACTTCGAGCAGCTTCCCGAGCAACTGGTTAACGCGCTGCGCGAGTGCGTCAAGGACTTCCAGGGCAACGAGAAGTACCTGCGCCGTCAGGAAGTGCGCCGCGATTGGAAGAACCGGCTGTACGAAGTCGGCCAGCAGCACGTCATCTGGCAGGGCGGTCAAGGCGGTGGCGGATTCATCGGCGTAACTCCCGGCGGTCGCGCGAACAACCTGATGGGCGGTCTGAGCCAGGCTCCTAATTACGTGGACGCCTACAACCTGTACCGTCCCTACCTGCGCGTGAACCTGTCCGTCCTGACGCAAAACCCACCCGGCATTAAGTTCGAGCCGATGGAGCAGGAGCGGCAGGAGGACCAGGAAGCCGCCAACACCGCTGAGGGCTATCGGCACATCTACGACCGCGCCAATAACGTCAAAGCGGTGCAGATGAAGATTGCCCGTATGATGGGCTTGAGCGGCCGCGTGGTCGCGTGGACGCACACCGAACCGAATGCCCAGAAGTTCGGATTAAATCCCGATGGTTGGCCGCGGCAGATGGAAACGACCGACGTCTACGGCACCATCGAGACCAAAGTGCCGATCCTGGCGCGGAATCAGGACGACTGCCTGTACGTGTTCATCTCGGACGATCCAGACGTGCGGTGGGCGAAAGCCGATTACCCGGAGATTGCGGACAAGATCAAGGCCGGCATCTCTGGGCTGGGAGAAAGCGCCTACGAGCGGCTAGCGCGGCTGAACGTGCTGCAAGGGTCGCGTTCGGAAATGTCCAGCGCCGACGCCTACTCGCACCTGGTCACGCGAATGCGCTGCTGGCTGCGCCCTGAGGTTTTCTCGGACGAGAAGATGAAACAGGGACTGGACGAACCGAGCGAAGGATCCACAGCGGCCACAGTGGGCGAACGGTTCAAGGAGCTATTCCCCGAGGGCTGCTGTGTCACCTTCATCGGAGACATTTACGCGGGCGCCTATCCGCAGTCGATGGATGACGCGATCGTGATCGGGTTCCCGTCCGAAGGCGAAGGCATGAGCCGCCCCGGCTTCATGGACTCGTTTCTGGTGATCCAGGATGCCTTTAACGACGCGCGCAATACCACGCGGGAGATTTGGGACACCGGTTTCCCTTCGACCTGGATTGGTGCGGATGACCAAGAATTTGACGCTATCTCGAAACAGCGGGCCGACCCATATGCAATCCGACAAAAGAAGCTCCCAATGCCTACGTCCAGGATGGAGGATTCTTTTTTCCGTGAGCCGAATCCCGAGCTGCCCGCCACATTCATCGAGGACATGCAGCAACTCCAGGGCGAATTGCCGCAGTTTATGCTGGCTGCACCCCCGGCGCTGTTCGGCGCGTCGATGGAGGATCAGAAGACCGCCAGCGGCTATGCGCAGGCCCGCGCGCAGGCCATGGGACAACAGGGCACCATCTGGATGCCGATGCAGTGGATGTTTGCGCGGATCTACTTCCAGGCCGCATTGCTCGCTACCAAAAATCCCGATTACGCCAAACCGATTGCGGTACCGGGCGGGTCGGGCGCCACCGCCACCATCGAAATCGCCAAGATGACCAAGGGGCAGTTCGGCTGCTACCCGGATGAGGATTCGAGCTTCCCGGAATCGACCGAGGCGAAGCGCGCGACCTTGGACAAGATTCTCGCGACCATCGGAGATAGCGAGATCGGCATGGAGATGATGCAGAGCCCGCGGAATTTTGAGACGTTCATGGAATTGAACGGCTTCCCGGAACTGGTCAGCCAGCGGGCGCAATCCTGGAAAAAGCAGATGTTCGAGATCGAGCAGTTGCTCAAGACTTCGCCCGTGCCGCCCGATCCCGCGATGGCCGAATCAATCGACATGGAGCACGCCGCTGCCGCGATCCAGGCGCAGGAGATGGGCGCGCCAGAACCGCCGTACCAGCCCGCACAGCCCGAATCGACCGTGCCCGTGCAGGATTGGGATTTTCACCAGTGGGAAGCGGCTGCCTGTCAGGATTGGCTCAACAGCGAAGATTGCCGCCGCCAGTTGGGGAACGGGAACCAGGCGGGCGTGGATAACGTGGTGTTGCACTGGAAACAGCATGTAGCCGCAGGAGCCGCGATGATGGCCGCCGCAATGCCACCACCGGTCGAAGCGCCCGCGGGTGAACCAAAGGGCGACAGCAAGAAACCACCTGAGCAGAAACCCAGCGCGATGGCTCCTGGATTACCTGAGATCCCCGGCGCGACCGCAACGATGTGAGTATGCTCACCGCTGAGATAGTCGAAGGTGTCATGGACCGCATTCTGTATGAAATAGGCAGGTGCCATTGGAACGCGCATCAACGAGGCTGGGGGCCTCACTGGGGAGAATCATTTTCCTCTCTGGAGTGGGGTGTTGTGTCCGCGCAGGTCATAGACCATAAGATGGACGATCAGGTTGACCAATCCCTACACATAGGGGCCTTTGGTGTTTGGGTGTGGACGTGGCTGGATGGGAAGCGCCCATTTTATCGAGCCACTTGCCCCGACGGATGGAGTAACCTAGATTTCGTGACGTGGGCAGAGAAGGTATTCGGCGTACTTTAGTTAGGAGATTCACATGGACGAAGCAGCCGTACTAGACGCGCCCGTAGAGGCATCGATTGAAGAGACTCCGGTAGAGACCGCTCCCGATACGCTTGGGGCTGTCGAAACACCCGCCGAGGAAACACCCGCGCCCGTAGCCGCTGATGTACCCGCCATCGAAAACGGCCGACTGTCTGCGCCAGCGAAAGAATATCTCGACAAGCTCAAGACCGAGAACCCCGCGCTAGAAAAGCAATTCCGCAACGCGCTCTACGCCCACGCCCAGTATCAGAAGGAGCTACCCGGCGGTCTCAAGGAACTGCAGGCCATGCGGTCGCTCGTCGAGGAACGCGGCGGGGCGGACGGCTTGCGCGAGATGGCCGAGCGGCTTGGTTCCTTCGAGGAGTTCGATAAAACCTACTTTGCTGGCGATCCCAGGGCACTGGAGCACATGACAGCCACGCCCGAGGGTAAAGATGCGCTGGTCCGCCTGATGCCCGCCGCGCTCGACAAGTTCCAGCAGATCAGCCCGGACGGGTATACGTCCCACATGGCGGGCTTGTTCGCCGCAACGATGGACTCCTGGCGTGTTCCGGTCGCGCTGGAGTTGCTCAATTATCTGGTGGCTGACAATCCGCGAGCGGTCGAGCAACTGCAGAAGATCCAGGGCTTCTATGGCCAAATGCTCGAGTTGTCGCAGAAGAAACCCGAAGCGCCCAAACCTCAGCAGCAGACAGCGCAGCCGGACAAGAGGGCTTCTGAGCTAGACGAACGCGAGGCCAAATTGGTGCGCGATGAGTGGGGCCGCGAATCCGCACAGGAGCAGCAGGCGGCATTTGAGACCACATTCAAGGAGCTATGCGGAGGCCGTAATGTTCCACCCAGCCAAGTCATGGCGATTGCGGAACTGTTTGAGACTAAGTTCAACAAGGGTCTCCAGGAGAAATCCGACGTTGGGAACCTGACGCATGAGCAGGTCCTGGAGCGCTACCGTGTCGCCAAGGATAAGGCCGGTTTCATGAAGTACGCGGCGGAACTGAACCGCACACTTGTTCCTAAAAAACTCAAGCTTGCGGTGGAGCAGGTATTACCCACCAAGCCGGGGCCGAAACCGCCCGTGCCCCCCGGAGGAAAGCCGCTCACCCCGCCCGTCAACGGCAAAGCCGCGCAGGGATTCACGCAGGTCAGCAAGCCGCCATTGAGCGACGAGATCGACTACCGCCATTCGTTCAACAGTGCGGCCAACTGGCAGGCCGGTAAAGCTGTGCTGAAATCGGGGCAGATGGTGCAGTGGAAACGATAGCTTGACAATTACAGTCTGACAGTCTACCGTATACGGTATGCCATGTTATGATTCCCGCGAAGCGGACACCCGAAAGCATGACCATCTAGCCGCCGGGTTACTGTGTGAAGTCCTCAAGGCTGAACAGGCGGACACTCCGCGCACTCCTGAGTTAGACGCTAAACTGGCGGAGTGGTTCAAGGTACATCGCGCCAATGAAGCCGGTTAAATGTATTTGCGGTCATCGCTGGTATCCCCGTAAGCCGGGTGGTGCTAAGAAGTGCCCGCGATGTCAGAGGCCGAGGAAGAAATGAGCACCCAGCTAATTTGCTGCATCTGCCTTTACTCGGATGAGCACCTACCTTTCGTGACTCGTGCTATGCGGTGCATGGACAGTCAGAAAATTAACACTGCCGTGGTGTGGTCTATGTGCGACAACTGCGAGAGAGAAAATCGCCCCATCGGGCCTCATCCAGACCGGTATTTTCGCACGCACAAGCAAACAGTGGGCGCGTTACGGAATGAACTGGTGGCAAGGAACAGCGATGCTACATTCATAGCCCATTTCGATGTAGACGACTTCAGTGCTCCTGACCGCCTCTCGATCCAGCTAGCCCACATCCAAAAAACCGGCAAGCTCCTGACCGGCTTTCACAATATGATGTTCTACGACGTGCGCGATGACCGCGTGATGTTCTACCAGCACGAATCTCCCAACTACGCACTCGGCACTTCGCTGTTCTACCGCCGCGAAGCCTGGGAGCGCGTCAAGTTTCCCGATGCCACGCCGGAAGACAACAAGTGGAGGATGGCGGTCGGGCTGACCAACTGCGAATCAATCTCATCACTGCGGGCGGATGGTACGCCGATCATGATCCAGACGATTCACGGAGGCAACGCCAGCGCGCAGATCGTCGAAGGCTCAAGCCGGTGGATGAAGCCCACGCCCGCGCAGGAACGAGAGGTGCGGAGGATTATGCATGAAACTATGCCGAAAGTGCCAGCAGGCGAAACCGCTCGATGAGTTTTACCAGCATCCCGAGACCGCGGATAAACGCGAGGGAAGCTGCAAGGCATGCCGGCGCAAGGATGTCGTGCAGAAACGCCTGCGGGCCGAGAAGCGCGTTCATGGGCTTGAATCGGAAGTGAAGCGATTGAGAGGTATCATCAATGAAATGCAAATGCCGGACGTGCGGTGTAGGCTTTGAGATTCCGCAAACGATAGAGGGAGACGGACGATGGCAGCAGCGAGTACTCGGAGACGCAAGCCGAAGGCACTTCGAGGTAAGCCGCCTGTGCGAAAGAGCGGACATTCAAGTAGATCTCCCGTTCTGGCTCCTGCCGATGTTGAGCTAACCTACATCGTGAGCGCGTTCAACCGTCCGGTCATGCTCCCGGTGGCGCTGTGGTCGATAGCGGGTCAGTCCCATCAGGACTTCCAGTGCATCGTAGCCGACAACGCCGATCACGATCCCACAGCGAAGCTCCATCAACTGGCGGTCGATCAAGTGAACGCCTTCCCCGGCATGCGCGGCAAGTTCATCTATGTGCGCACGCACGGCAAGACCAAGGTGAGCGATTGCTACTGGGCGGCCGAGTGGGTGGTCAAGAACATACCGATGGGCCGCTGGCTGTGCTTCCCCTGTGACGATACCTATCTGGTCCCTGGTTTTGCTCAGAGTCTATTGAAGCAGGCCGCAAAGAAGAATGCAGATTACGTATTCTCGAGGAATATAATCGCTGGACCAGATGCCTTAGGTGAGGGGGTTGGATATATCAAATGGAAACAGCGATTGCACCGAATAGCCAAGACGTGTTTCATTGTCAAGTGGAGCGTGTTCGATCAGGTGGGGGGGTTCCAGGGGAAGATGGACCGCATTGGAACAGTCAACGCAGATTATTTCTTTAGCTCGCAGATGGTGGAAGCGGGGAAACAAATTGCCAGCGTCAAAGGGGTGCTGCTTGTCCACAATTAACACATGGCGCGATATACCGGGCTTTTTCGACTTCGAGGACATATACGATCAGGCGGTGAGCGAAGCCCACAACGGAGACATCCTTATCGAGGTGGGAACGTTCCTGGGTAAGAGCGCTGCGTACATGGCGGACAGGATTAAGGCCAGCGGGAAGGAATTGCAATTCTTCTGCGTGGACCGCTGGGACGAAAAACAGTATGCCCAATGGTGGATCGACATACGCAAGAATCCTCCAGCGCCGTGGCCATGTGAGGAGCTAAACGGAAAGCCGCTCCAGGATGCCTTCTGGCACTGCATGGAGCGCGTCGGCCACGGTCATCAATCCGTTATCTGGAAGTCTTCAATAGAGGCAGCGCGGATGTTCGTAGATGAGTCCCTGCGGTTTGTCTTCATCGATGCCGATCACAACTACAGCGGTATCCACACCGATATTCTGGCGTGGCGCGGGAAGGTGAGACCGGGTGGCATCCTGGCTGGTCACGATTACCGCGTGAAGGCGTGGCCGGACGTCGCGCGGGCTGTTGACGAGCAATTTAGCAAGGTCGAGCACCGCAATAATTCTTGGCTGGTGAGGCTCTGATGCCAGCCGAAAGCCCATCTTTTGCCAAGCGCCGTCGTAACGGGCGTAAGGCGCACGACAAGAGCGCTGAGTCCGCCAACTTTGGGAGAATGACCGTATCGCCGAATGATAACCTTCATCGTATCCACGTTCCAGCGTCCGGAAACCCTGGAGGGCTGCTTGGCAACGATCCGTATTCAGCCCGCCCCCAAGCGCGTGATCGTGGCCGATAACTCGCTCGATGCATCGGTAGATAACAACCGGCTGGCGTGCGCATGGTTTGGAGCGGAGCACGTCCACACTGCGATGGGTGACGCCTACAGCGCAGCTAACAGGGTCGTTGAGACTGAGCGAATCGAAAGCCCGTGGCTCTGCTTTCCTTCTGATGACGGGCTGATGGTGGCGGGCTTTTCGGAGATCATGTTGGACGCGGCCAAGGGCAACGGGCTGGTGTACTGCGACTGCATTTACCGGCAAGACCCGCTGGTGGGCTCGTGGCCCGCGTACCGGTTGCTGGATGCCGCTCCGATGATGGGCCGCATCGATAAGACCAACTTCATCGTGCGCCGCGAGTTATTCAAGGGATTCCCGCCGCATCCAAAGGGCTGGTGCGATGGGGCGCTGATCGAGCAACTGATCGCACGGGGCGTGAAGCATGCGAAAGCTCCAGGCGTTTTGTGTGTGCACCAATGAAACCAACCGCACAAGACGTCCTCGATCGATTCGGGTTCATCCCGTTTCTGTCCTACCGAGATCGGCAACCCGGTGAAGTAGTTACCGTTGAGGGTTACGTATTACACGGAGAGAAGTTGGTTATCATTGGCGTGTTGACCGAGCCTGAGCTTTCCCAGGTACACCAATTCTGGGGCTTGAATTTCCATCCAGATTGTCCCTACGCTTACAAGGCGATCGCCGAGTAAGCCATTCTGTGATATAGTTCCATCCAAGAGCAAATCGGTAAAGGAACGGCTACCTTTAAACCGTAGACCGAACTGCTTGAGTAACCGGCGAAGGTAACAAAGCACAGCGGCGTCTAGCTGGCTCCTCGGAGCGAAAGACTTACCGGGCTGATCCCAAATCAACCTGAGGAGTCTTTATGCCCACTGGCAGCAATGCCCAATCCATCGCCGCCCAGATCGAATGGACGCGGCCCGATCTTGAAATGCTCACGATGCTTTCCAGTGTGTTCTGGAAGCGCATCCAGAAATCGAAAATCAAAGCCGTCTCCACCCGTCCTTCGCGTATCCCGTACCAGCCTGCCACTGGCGGCCTGTTCGGGGTGTGGAACGCGGACGGAGCCGACATGGAACGCGGCAGCGGTCCCCAAGAGGTTCCGGGGTACATCTCCTGCGTCAGTTTCCTGCAGGCCACCGAGTACACCGCCCTTGCGGAGTACGGCACGGATTCGAGCGAAAAGGCCATTCAGGATTACGTCAAGCTCACCCAGGAGCAGGCGTCCCAGACCTTCGGAGGCTACCTCGATGCGCTGGTAGGGACCGGCGATAGCTCGAACGCGCTCGACGTGGTCGTGAGCACCCTGACCAACGGCCTCGAAGTCAACAATGCTAATTTCTTCCAGGACAATCAGATTCTGGACGTGTGGAGCGCGGTAGGCGGTTCATTCATCGCGCGGATCCAGATCCAATCGGTCGATTCGGCGAACAACGCCATCTGGCTCACCGGCCCAGTTCCCGTTGGTGTGGTTGCGGGGACGTCCCTGTTCGTCAAAGGCTCAAGCGCTCAGGCGAACTCGGGCCTGGCCGGCATCCTGACCTATCAGGTTTCCGGTAACGCCGGCCTCTATACCGGCATTCCGCGTTCGAGCTGGTCCGGCAAGTTCTCCACGCCCTCGATCAACCTGGCGGGCAAGGCGCTGACTCCCGCTATTGTGCGGGCGCTGCAAGCCAACCAGATCCTGGCGCTCGGTCCCGACGCCATCGCCAAGAGTGAGAATGTCGCGCACTGCAACGTGGACATGCAGGCCGCCTGGGAAAACAACGCCACGCTGGTGCAGCGGGTCATGGTGGAAGAAAATCGCCGTGATCAGTCGGCCGACATGCTGCCCAAGAATCCAACCACCAGCATCGCGGGCCGCGAGATGATCGTGAATCCACGCGCGATTCCTGGCCGCATCGACTTTCTGGCGCTCAAGTACTGGGAGCGCGTCGAGACCAAGGCGACCGACTACTACGAAGTCGGCGGGCAGACCGTGTTCCCGGCCTATGGTTCCTCGGGCGGTCTGGCATCGAGCACGCTGTTCTATCTCGTCATCATCTGCAACGTGCTCAACGTGCAACCCCGCATGGGCGCGTTCCTCGAAGACATCGCGATTCCGACCGGAATCTTCGGACACTAATTCTCCTAGGGGCGGTCGCACTCTTGGGGGAGGGGCCGCCCATTTTTAACTTATGGAATTGACGCACTATCCGGTTTCGATGCAGCGGTTCGGGGCGAATCCCTACGGGCAAGACCTGTACCGCATCATTTGGGCGGAATCGCGCCGCCACACCGCTGTGGCAAAGCACGTCACCGGTAGCGACGTAGCCCGCGAGATCCCGGTTTATCCGGGGCGGACGGGCTGGGTTATGGAGCGGTGGGTGCCGCCATTCGAGTTCGCGCGGTGCAGCCCTGAGGAGTGGAACAGCAATCCCATCCTTGCAGTATTGGGCGATTATCCCCACCGGGGCGAATACGAAGCCTGCCACTACTTTGAGGCGTGCGGACCGGTCGATGCCAATATCGACAAGCTCGTTACGTGGATTGAAGAGAGCCGAAAGCGACCACTAGCAGAAAATCTAACGGCTTGCCGAAAGGCCGCAGACTTTGATGAAAGCTCCCGCAAAAAGACCAAACTCGACATTATCGGCAACGCGCTCCCGGCATTCGGTTCACGCCCAATGTCCGGCTATCGCGGTGGCCGCGGGACTAAAACGATGCCCGTGCAATTAACTGCTCAGGAGGCGGGGTTGCCGACCGTTGGAAGGCATCGTCCTAAACCAGGAGAACTGAGCCGATCAAGCCTCAGCACCGGGTTTTTACCAGAATCAGCATAAGGAGAAAATATGGCAGCAGCACCCGAAGGAATAGGCGGATTTTATGGTAGTCCCAACCAGGTATCTGATGTCTATAGACGCCTGACGCATCGGAAACAGGCTCCTATATTGGATAGCGTTCGGCAGTTGGCTGAAGATGAGCCGGTCTTTATTTTCAACGTCAGCCCATGGAAGTACAGTCGCCGCATGGGGAACCATGGGACGTTTGTGATTAAGGGATGCCTAGAGGGTCAAGAGCATTCGGAGCCTCTCAGGTTGCCGGGGATTATTTTTATGCCTTATCCGGATTCCGAGACAACCGACAAGATCATAATGGAATCCGGGAAACATCTTGCTGGGCAAATCGTTGGGCTTGGGGCTCATAACCTACCAGCTAATTCACTTGCCCGCTGTGGCGTAGCGATCTGCGAGCAGTGGCCGCCTACTAAGGACCAAATTGCTGCGGCAAAGAAGGCGCTCCACGAGGGCGAACTGGCTTCGCTCATCCGTGAGGCCGACAGCGCCATCGGGCAAGGTCCCAAGGCCGCCGAGGACACCATCCGGGGTCGTCATCACGAAGCAGCGCGAATCTTAAGGCTTTCGGCAGCGGAACATCCCTGGATCGGCCGCGCGATGGCCGCCACCAGCCGCGAGGACTGCAAATTCTGCGGGGAACCGATGCGGAAGGGTCTCGCGCGTTGCCCGAACTGCAAGGAAATCGTCGATCAGGCGCTCTACGACAAACTGAAAGGCGTCGAACCGGCCAAAAAGTAGCCTGGAATGCCGACTGCTCCTTATCCAATCGTTCAGGACGTGCTCAACACGGCACGAGTGCGCCTGAACGATGCGATTCAGACGCCTACGGGCGCCCCCACGGGGCAAATCGGCGGCGAAGTCATCAACGATAACTCGATTTTCACCAAGCAGGGCGTAAATGCGGCATGGCAGCGCTTCCAAGAGGCGCTCGTTGCTCAGAATTTCTCCAAGCTAGTAAAAACGCGAATACTGAGCAGCGCTCCTGCGGTGGCGACCGCCGATCCTGGCGTTTTTTGCTACATCGACTGGACCGGATACTTCGATGGCGTCACCCTACAGACTTCCCCGGTCTTACCGCAGGATTTGACCACTCCGCTGCGTCTGAAAGAGCGCGTTCACGGCGCAACGGGCATGTCGGCCGAGTTCACGCCGATGGAGTACGTCTCCAACGGGATTTTCGGCATCCCCAAGCAGAATCGCAACTATAACTGGACCTGGGATGACGACAAAATAACCATCCCCGGTTCTACGCAGGTGATGGACTTCGAGCTTCGTTATATCCAGTTCCTAGCGCCGTTCGATGACGTCGGGAGCCCGATTACGCTGTACTGGTACGACAATCCCGTCCAAATCATGCGGTGCGAGGATGCTTTCGCATGGTACATCTGCTCGGAGTTCGCCAATTCCCGTGGCGACCTGGACGGCGCCGCGATCGACGCCAAAGCGGAAGCCGCCACCCTCAAGTTGATCCAGCGCGAGCTACAGAACGACGCGCTGCGCAAGGAATGGGTGATCCCGTCGATTCCGCCGGCCACAGGCGCGACTCCCTACGATTACGTCTCTACTATCCTGAACACGGTCAAGACGCGCCTGAACAGCCTCAACGGGGCAGCGGCGGACGTTCTCATCAGCAACCAGCCGTACATGCAGCAGGTGTTCAATACGGCCTACCGTAAACTGCAGATGTTGCTGGCGAATTTCGGCTACAGCAAGTTCACCAAGGAAACCATCCTGACCGGGCTCGCGGCCAAAACCTCGAGCGACCCGGCTGTACAGGTTTCGCTCGACTGGAACGGCTACGACAACGGGACGGTGGTCGATACCGCGATTGCGCTCCCGCAGGACTTGATTATCCCGATGTTTCTCTGGCAGCGCCCGACCGGGTCGAACGCTCCCTTCACGCAGATGACGCAGTGGCTGGACGGGATGCCCAACATTCAGCAGACCGCATGGAATCAGATCTGGGACTGGCGAAACGACACCATTTACATGGTCGGCGCTAACTATCCGATGGATCTGCGGATCCTGTTCGCCTACTTCCTGCCGGACCTGGCGGAAACCGGGAGCCCGTCAACGCCCTGGTACGAACAGCAGGTACCCATCGTGCGATGTCTCGATTCTCTGTCGGCCTACGTGTGCGCGGAAATCGCGCGGGCGCGACCGGATCTCGAGATGGACGCGGCGATACTGACGGCGGAAGCGGAAGCCTCGGCGAAGCTCATCTACAACCGGGATGCGCGCCAGAAGCAGCGGGTGAACATTCGCCGGTTATCGAGAAGTGGACGATTGGATGGAAACGCCTACGGGAACGGTTGGGGCGGTTGGTAAACAAACTAAAGGAGCATCACAATGGCCGTAACAGTAACTATTGAAAGTCCGGTGGCGGTCGATCTAGGCGCTGGAGTCGATTTCACCCAATCGCAGGAGCACGTTCTGGGAACCCTGATCCTTTCCGGGGACTACGGCGGGGCTTCCAGTGACGGCGACACGCTCGACTTCAGCGGGTTCGACAAGATCAAGAGCCAGCAGCCTCCGTTGTGGGTTCGGATCTGGCAGGAGCCGACCGCGGGCGAGCCCCCGGTGATTTACCAGTTCTTCTATGCGCGCGGCACCACATCCGCGAATGGGTTGCTCCAGGTGACCACGGCCAATCTGGTGCAAATCTCGCAGGGCTCGGCATATCCCGCGGCGCTGACCGATACCGACCCATCGCCCAACATCCGGTTTGAAGCGGCCTTCCCGAGCTTCGTCTAGTTCGATGCGATGGCGTTCGGAATTCAGGGGTCAGTATCGAAAGATACCAATGTCCAGTTAGCGCTGGTCACTTTCGGCGGTCTTGTCACCGACATGCCGCCGATGAACCTGCCCGAGGGCGCGAGTCCCGATAACCAGGAGTGCATCTTTAACCCGGGCAAGGTCGGATCACGGCCGGGATTCCGGTCCATCTTCGGAACTGCCATCGGCAGCGCCACGTTCACCTATGGCAAAACCTACCTGGATCCGGTCGGGGTGGTTCGCAACTTGTACCTCAGTTCGGAGGGCGAATTGCTGGTACAGACGGGCGGTTTCGGGGGAACGCCCGCAGTGATCGGGATGACCGGCTTAGGGCTATACGCGAAGTCGGTAACGGCTTTCGGGCGCGAGTACATCGCCATTTCGGACGGTCTGAGAGGGCAGGAGGTGCCTCTTCAGTACGACGGCACGAACCTGGACCGCGTGACTCAGGACGGGCCTGGCGCGGCGCCCACGGTCACCAACCTTCAGTTGCCCGCGGTCTCCATGGTGACCGGCAGCGGCGTGGTGCTGACCATCGTATCGGCTACCACCATTAACTTCAGGGATCGCAGCCAGAGCTATGGATCGCTCCAGATCATTGTGGCGGGCGGCGCGCTGGCGGTCTTCCCCGGCCAGCCCATCATCATCGCGGGCAGCTCCAACCTAAACCTCGACACGTCGTTTCCGGTCGCGCAGATCGTGGACGATAACACCATCATCGCGGATGCCTATTACACGACGTTTGAGACGGGTGTGGGTGGAACAGCCACGGTAGCGGCGTACACGATGACCCGCGCTAACAATATCGTGACTGTCTCAACCGCCACCGATCACAATCTGCAGGTAGGCTACCGCGCTCAGATTTCCGGCGTGCCGCCCAATACGACCATCGGCGGCGGGATTGTTTCGCTGGTCATCAACAACGCGCAATTTCCAGGCATGCTGACCGTTACCACGCACGCGGCGCACGGGCTAGCCCCTGGCACCTTCATTGATATCATCGGCGTCAAGGCACAGGCTCCGCAGTATGGCAGCCCTCCAGTTGCGGTGACGATCACCGTTATGTCCCGTGAGGGGCAGGTGGTGACGGCCGAAACAAACTTGCCGCATGGGCTCTCCGTCGGCGCGAGCATCACAGTAGAGAATGCCACTAATGATACGTTCAACTGCTCGGCGTTCGTGACGCAGATTGTCACTCCACAGAAGTTTGTTTATATCCAAGCGGAGCCGACAAATAACCCAGGACCAGAAGCGGCTGACCTGCTCATTAATTGGCCGTTTCCTGATATCGCGGCGGCGAATACATTTGAAGTGGCGGCGACTCCCAGCCCCGATGTATTCCAGGTCGCGCTCAATTATGCCGATTGCACGTTCCTAGACTTGGGCAGCTACGATGCCGGGTTGGTTACGCAGGCGTGGGACGGAATCTTCTATGTTTCCGCGGTCCCTGACGCAACCACCTTTCAGTATCGGCAGGCAGGGCCGGACGCAATCACGCTCGACGTCGGGACGGTCACACCTTACGGCCAAATCGCTCCGGGCGTGCACCAGATGGTGGTGTTGTACATTACGCGGCAAAAGGCAATCACGAAACCCAGCCCAGCGGTGAGGGTGACGGCCAACGGCGGCCAATATCTGACCGTGACCAACATTCCGATCGGGCCGCCCAACGTAATCGCGCGCATCCTCGCGTTTACCGGCGTCGACGGATCACAGTTCTTCTACATCCCCGCTACGCCTCAGGTGAACGGCCAAATCGTCGGCACGTCCACGCAGATCGACGACAACACCACCACTGCGGTGGTGCTCGACTTTGCCGATCCTACCCTATTCGCGGGCATCGGCATTTCGGAGATGGGGAACGATCTCGCGTCCCAGATGATTCTCGATAGCTGCTTGGGTTTCGGCTACTACGCGGATCGCCTGATTGCCTACGGGATGCGCAACGTGATCCAGAACCTGCTCGGCATGAGCTTCGACAGCGGGGCGTTCCCCTCGACGCCCACTATCCCGACCGGCTGGACCGATAGCGGCGGATCTGGCGCGCTGACCACGGGCCATTATGGGATCGGCTGGCTAGGCACAGGCAGCGGGACGCTAACGCAGTCGTTTTACCAGGATTCCTACGGCGCGGCGATCGGCCGGCCGAACCAGACTTACCGCTTTCGCGCATGGCTTGAGGCCAACGCAACCCTGTCCGCTGAGATCCTTTCGGCATCCACCGGCTTTAGTTCGACCGTCAGTCTGACGCAAGGCGCTACCGCTGGCTGGGCCGAAGGCGCTTTCTCGGTGGTTACGCCGGCCACCATCCCCACCGACATGCAGTTGTCGATTGTGGCGACAGGACTGGTTGACGAAATGAACGTGATCTACGCCGATAACCCTTTTTTGGATCGGCTGATGGTGGGCTCCTACCGGAACAACCCGGAGGGCTTCGACGGCGTGAGCGGCCCTTTTGGACCTTCGGACGATACCCACAAGATTATGTGCTTCGCGGTGATCCGGGGCACCCTGTATCTGCTGACGAGAGATCCGAGTGGGCGGCTCCACTCGACCGTAAACAATGGCGTGACGGAGCCCGCGGGCTGGACGGTGACCGAGGTAGGGACGCAGTGCGGCGCGGTTTCGGCGTTCGGCCTTACCGTATCGCAGGCGGACGATGGGACCGGAGCCGGTGGTGAAGAGTGGATGGCGTGGGCCAGTCAGGGCTGCGCGCGGATTTTCGGCGGGGACCAGCCGTGGAAGCTAATGCAGGAGATCCAGCCCGACTGGAACCGCGTAAACTCCGGGGCACTGCTGACCATCTGGGCGCTCAACGATTCGGTGACACGCCGGATTTACTTCGGTTTGCCCATTTCGGGCAGTGCGCCAACGCGGATCTACGTGGTCGATTACAAGAACCTCGATACCGCCTACGAGATCGCGCAGGCGATGCCGGTAGGGTCGGGCCGCGGGCGGTCAGGCGATCACGCGCGGAAGTGGACCCGCTGGATGCGGCCGATGAACGGCGCCGCGATCATGTTCTCCAGTTCCGGTCAGAGCGTGCCGGTGTTCCTGGGCGGCACGGGCACCATTCCGGGCGGCGGGAGCCCACCAGTTGCTGGGTACGGGAACGTCTATTACCTCGCAAGCCAATGCACGGATGACGATTTCGGCGTGTTCGATTGGTACTATGTCACTTATTTCTTCCCGTCGCCTGAGATTGAGGGCGCGGTGGGGCTGGGCGGGCAGCGGAAGACGCTCGCGTATCTTCAGTGGCTCGCGCAGATCCCGGAGGGATCCTCGGCTAGCGGGAATCACATCAACGTGTCGGTGCTGGTGAACCAGCTAAACAATCCCTGGCCGCTCGGGTGCCAGCGCAATCTGGTCGCTACGCAGAGCTTCGATCAGGAATGGCCGGGTGGATCGGCGGAAGGCCAGCGGATGGCGTTCAAATTTGAAGGATTCGCGGGGACGATATGAGCCAGCCAGCGCCTACCATCTTCGGGTCACTCGCGTATCCGTTGGCTCATTGCATCGGTGGCGGCAATAGCGCCACTGGCGGCACTAGCGGCAAGCCGGGGCCGTATGAGAACGGTACGGACCTGTGGTATATCATCGCCGAAAATCCCGATGCGATCACCGGGCCAAATATCGTCGCGTACAAATCGACGGACGGCGGAGTCACCAGAACGCGCGAGGTAATGGGGCCGCTCTGCTCGACGGCGGATTATCGGTACTCCCGCGTCTACCCGTTTTACATCGGGAGCGGAACGGTCATCAATATCGGGTACCAGGATCCTTCCGGCGAGCTTTGCATCTGCGAATTTGACATGGCGGGCCCAACGTTCAGCGCCGAAAATCCTTCGGGTGTGGTCATTTCGCCAGCGAACCTGGGGAATTTGGCGCAGTTGGTCCACGGGTCGGGTGATATTACGCTGCTGTACTACGAGCTCGGACAGCCGCTATTCGCAATCACTTACGGCGGTTCTCCGCTCGCATGGCAGGCTCCGGTGAATGTCGACGATGGCTCGAGCACCTCGCCTCCGGGGTACAACTTCTTCTTTGAAGCAGCGAGCCTGAACGTGGATGGCGACGTGTTGATGCTGTACGGGCGCGGATCCGGCAACGGCTTCCGGTCGGGTACGCTCATGTGGGCCATTTACGACGGCGTGTCGGTCACGTCGCGCGGTAACACCCCGCTGGTAGCGTCAGCCAATAGCGGAACGTGGTGGAATTCGCTCTACGATGCCAATTCCGATTCGGTCGTGTTCCCTATTTTCCGCACGGTCAAAGTAGGGGTGGATAATCGCGCGGCGGTCTCGCTGCTGATTGGGACGCCATCGGACGCTCCGGTGTGGCGCGTGGTCGATCTCAAGATCTACGGGCTGGTCGATCCCCTGCCGTTCGGCTCGTTTGGGTTCACGGTCATCACGAGCAATGCGGCCGGAACACACTTCGATGTGTTCTGGGTGTTCCAGTTCAACTTCAGCCGGTATCTGACCATTCAGCAATCCTCCGCTGGTTCGCTCAATGGGCCGTGGTCTGTTCCAGCGACGTACTACAACGAGAATCTGGCGCTCCCCACGCCGCCGACGCTGCTGCAGCAATTAGGTCCGATCTACGCCCAGACGCTTTCGGACGATACCGTGGTCGTAATCGTGGGCCTGATCGTGACCTCGCCAGCATTCTGGTGGGGCACGCCCTATAGTTGGGGCGCGGCGGCTCCTCCACCGGTCTCCGGGGCCACACTAGAGGCTGTCCAGGTCATCAGCGGCGGCATGGGTTCGCCATCGCTGGTCAAGGCCACAGGGCCGATAACAGCGTCCGGCACGGGCGGTTTCTCGGCAACCTCGGTAGCGGTGGGCGTGTATACCCTGTCGCAGAATCCCATCCCCGGATTCACGGCGGGCGCGTGGGTGCTGACGGTCCACGCGGGCTCTCCGACGCTATCAGGCAGCACGCTGACAATGCATGACGGCGACAGCGCCACGGTCACCATCACCGATACCTTCGTGGATGGTCCAATTCAGATCCAGTGCGCCAATTCCACTTACGAGGTGGGGGTATTTTACAGCAGCTTCATCACGGTTCAGGGCGGTGTGCCGCCGTACCTGTTTGAGATTGTGGCGGGCCAACTTGCGCCCGGGTTAACGCTCAACCCGACCACGGGGGAAATCAGCGGCATCCCGACCGAGCCGGGGCCGTTTAATTATACAGTGAGAGTTACCGATTCGGATCTTTCGCCGACACCATAATGGCTATTCTCCCTCTAGCTCTGAACAGTTATGGAACGGACGACATCAACCCATTTGGCGTCATTGTCAAGTCTGTTCGCACGGCTCCTGGAGTGTGGACTGTTCAGGAAATCTTCTATACCCCAACTATTGGCAGCAATGCGCATACGTGCACAGCCAGCGGATTTCTGCAATCTCAATTCGACAAGCTGGGTGTCGTAACGAGCAATCAATTCGATGTTCCAGAGGAGCAAATTTTCCTAGGCAATGGCCCTCCCGATACACCCGTCAGTGTGGGCCCGGTGGATACCGCGAATATCGGCTACACCAGACTCGGTTACTGGAATGTTTCGCACGGAGCTTACTGGCACGCGAACAAATGGAATCTGATCCTATTCAAGCAGGACTTTAATACCGGAGAGTTTGGATACGCAGCCGTATCGAGCCCGGACGGTCAGCAGCCGTGGACTGAAGAAGATTCGCTGATGTTCTCACTATCCAATTGGAGCGAGAGCAGCAAAACGATCGCGTTGAGATGGGACGGGGCTTCCGACACAATCGATATCTGGACTCTGTACCCTATCACCGACGCCACAAATGTAGCTCCGTACTGTCTCTACACCTATAACATGGCTACGGGAGTCTTTAGTGCCCCCGGCGTGTTGTTTGACGCATGGGACGACGGGCACTTAGAGCTGTTCGCCTCCACGCCACGCGCAAATCCAGCACAACTTACCAACAGTAATGGAATCCGCCGATTCTCGAACGGAGACATAGGAGTTTTCTATCAAGCCACCGTTGGCGGCCGCAGGCAACTGTATTACCGCCTATTTAGTGGTGGTGTATGGGGCTCTGAAATTATCGTGGCGCCATCTGCAGACGATGCTTCTTTCGGCGTAGTTGTTCTAGACCCCGATGACGAAGACAGTCTGCATCTGCTTAATTATCGCGAGGTCACTGATCCATTCACACTGGCGGCGGTCGATTACCGAATCGTCACACATGCGGGCAGCGTCACCGCATCCTTAGGAACCTTCCGCGCCGGGGATCTCGGCGTAAGTATTATTTACAATGGAGATTTAATTGTAGGCTCGGAAAATCAAGATCCGGGGAGTCCGACCCCTCTTGGGAATTGCGCTTACGTCGCTCCTCTTTCCACGGGCGGTCCGGTCACATTCGTCCAGGAAGTCATCCCGGTACCGCCAGGTATCGACCCGGAAACCGCCAGTTGCACTTATCTTATTTTTGCGCCGACCACAGGCACTACCCTGACGATGGTAAAGGTTGTCGTCGGTGGAACCGCTTCGGCAACCGACTGGGATCTGGAGGTAGATACTTCGCCTCCGATCAGCGGCGCTGGCGGCTTCGGACCCATCGACATTGATCCCGGCACGTATCAGGTAAGTGAATCGGCGGGGCCGTCGGGCTACACGTCAAGCGGACCTGTACTCAGCGGCGATGGATCGCTCGTGGGCGACATGCTCACCGTGGCCGATGGCGATAACG
>Ga0070686_100000249_pt1 | contig 36831 bp, 37 predicted proteins | sample KBSS23LmetaG_FD_65654 | JGI IMG/M metagenome (GOLD analysis project Ga0070686, IMG submission 65654) | Switchgrass rhizosphere microbial communities from Kellogg Biological Station, Michigan, USA - KBS S2-3L metaG | ecosystem: Host-associated > Plants > Roots > Rhizosphere ... | reverse complement strand
ACCATCTTCGCCACCCACTACCACGAGCTCACCCGGCTTTCCAACCGCCTGCCGGGCGTGGTAAACTTCAGCGTAGCGGTGCGCGAGGTGGGCGACGGGATCGTGTTCCTGCGCCGCCTGGTGCCCGGCGGCGCCGACCGCAGCTACGGCGTGGAGGTGGCGCGGCTGGCGGGGCTTCCCGAGACGGTGGTGGCGCGCGCCCGCGAGATCCTGCTGGAGCTGGAGACCGCCGCCGCGCCGGCGCCGGCCCGGGCCGCCCCCGAGCCCGAGCTGCAGCTGGCGCTGTTCGGGCCGCCCCCGCACCCGGCCGTGGAGCGCCTGCGCGCGGTGGACGTGGAGCGCACCACGCCGCTGCAGGCGCTGAACCTGCTGGCCGAGCTGGCCCAGGCCGCCCGCACCTGAACACCGGACCGGAGATGACGCGACCCACCGCGAAGACCGCCGCCGCCCTGGCCGCCGCCCTGCTGCTGGGGGCGTGCGAGCGCGGGCCGGTGCCCGAGACGCCGCCGCGGCAGGTCTCCGAGAGCCCCTTCCAGTACCCGGAAGACTTGTGGGACGCGCAGGTGGAGGGGCAGACCACGCTGCGCCTCTTCATCTCCGACCGCGGCACCGTGGACACCGCCCGGGTGGAGCGCACCAGCGGCTACGCGCCCTTCGACAGCGCCGCGCTGGCGGGGAGCCACCAGCTGCGCTTCGAGCCGGCCACGCGCGGCGGCGAGCCGGTGGCCGCCTGGTTCCTCCTCCCCGTGCAGTTCGAGCTGAACCCGGCCGATTCGGCCGCGGCCGCCCCCATCACCCCGCCGCCGGCCCCGGCCGCCGGCGACAGCGCCAAGCGATGACCGACACCGTGCACGACGACGCCGTCCCCGGGGCCGCGGCCCCGCGCCACCTGCGCCCCTACGCCGACGTGGTGCAGACCATCGGGTGGACGCCGCTGATCCGCCTGAACGCCACCGCCCGGGGGATCCGCACCCCCGTCTACGGCAAGGCCGAGTTCATGAACCCGGGCGGGAGCATCAAGGACCGCATCGGCCCGGCCATCATCGCGGCGGCCGAGCGCGAGGGGCGGCTGGGCCCGGGCGGCACCATCGTGGAGGGCACCAGCGGCAACACCGGCGTGGGGCTGGCCATCGCCGCCGCCAGCAAGGGGTACCGCTGCATCTTCACCCTGTCCGACAAGTTCAGCCAGGAGAAGGTGCTGCTGCTGCGCGCCTTCGGCGCCGAGGTGATCGTGACCTCGGCCGCGCTGGCGCCCGACCACCCCGACAACTACGTGAACCTGGCCAAGCGCATCGCCGAGGAAACGCCCAACGCGGTGCTGGCCGACCAGTTCTACAACCAGGCCAACCCCGACGCCCACTACCGCACCACCGGCCCCGAGGTGTGGGAGCAGACGGGCGGCCGGGTGACCCACTTCGTGGCCGCCGCGGGCACCGGCGGCACGCTCACCGGCGTGGGGCGCTACCTCAAGGAGCGCAACCCGGCGGTGCGCATCGTGGGCGGCGACCCCGTGGGCTCCATCCTCAAGGCCTATTCCGAGACGGGCACCAAGACCGAGCCGTCGCCCTACAAGGTGGAGGGGATCGGGCAGGACAAGATCCCCGGCACGCTGGACATGAGCGTGGTGGACGAGTGGCGCAGCGTGGACGACCGCACGTCGATGACGCTCGCGCGGCGGCTCACGCGCGAGGAGGGGCTGTTCGTGGGCGGCTCGAGCGGCCTGATCGCCCACGTGGCGCTGGAGGTGGCGCGCGAGGTGGACGACCCCGACGCCTGCATCGTGTGCATCCTGTGCGACACCGGCGAGCGCTACCTGAGCAAGGTGTACAGCGACGACTGGATGCGCGAGAACCGCCTGCTGGAGCCCGCCCGCGTGAGCGCCGGCGACGTGGTGCGCGGCAAGGCGCAGGGCGCGCCGCCCGAGCTGATCTCGGTGGCGCCCGAGACGCCCGTGCGGCAGGCGCTGGGCTTCATCACCGGCAACAACGTGTCGCAGGTGCCGGTGGTAGCCGAGGGCGACTGCGTGGGCCACCTTGCCGAGAGCACGTTGATGGCGCGGGTGCTGGAGAACACGGCGGTGCTGGAAAAGTCGGTGCAGCACGTGATGGACGCGCCGCTGCCGGTGGTGGACGGCCACGTGGACCTGCCCACGGTCACCCGCCTCCTTTCGAAGAACCCGGCCGTGCTGGTGCGCCGCAACGGCAAGCTCGACGGCATCGTGACCCGCTTCGACGTGATGCGCTACGTGACCGGCGCCTGAGCCGTCTGGCGCCACGGGCGGCCGCAGGAGAGGAAGCCCCGGAGAGGAATATCGGGGGAGAGGAATATCGAGGGGCGCGGATGCCGCACGGCGGTCTCCGCGCCTTTTCCTTGTCCGGCCTCCCCGTCGGCGCCGAACGATGGCGGATGCGGCAACCGGCTGCGCATCCGGAAAGTCCGCTGCGGAAGAATGAGACCCGTAAATCTTCTCACGCAGGGAAGCAGAGTAGCAGAGGAGAGAAAGCAGAGAAACTCCGTCGGCCTCCGTCGTTCTCTGCTTCTCTGCTGCTCTGCGCGAGATTCCTTCGCCGTGGAATCGGTATCGGTATGAGACGCAAAATCGTGGGAGAGCACGGCGAGGGCGCTTGCGGGCGGGCACGGGGGGACGAATCCAGCCGCGCCGCTAACACTTTGAGACGGGGCCTTGGCGCTGGGTGCACGCACGGCTAACCTCCGCGCCGGACGGCCGACGGCCGTTCGCCACCTGCTCCCGCCCGGGCGCAGCGCCCACCCGCCATCCGCCAGGACCCCCCATGACCTTCGACCGAAACTCTCGCGCCGCGCTCGCGGCGCTGCTCGCCGCTGCCACGGCCACGGCCACGGGCTGTGCCGACGCGCCCACCTCCCCCGGTGCTGCCCCGGCACGGGCCGCGGTGGACCGCCTGGTGGCGCTGGGATTCGACCCCGCTTCGATCGCCGATCGGGGCGAGTTCCTGGTGGTGGAGGGCGACATGCTCTTCCGCAAGCGCGACCTGGTGGGCCCGCGTGCCAGCCGCACGCCGTCGGGGCCCCGCGCGCAGTACCATACCACCACGCTCGCCACGCCGGCCAAGATGGCACAGGGGATCACCTTCAACCTGGGGAGCATGGCCGGCAACGCGTCGTGGGCCGCCGCCGCGCGCCGGGCGATGCAGATCTGGAACTACAGCTACGGGAACAAGATCTGGGTGAGCGAGACGACGGGCACGGCCGACCTGCAGATCAGCATGGTCGCGAGCCTGGGCTCCTCCGCGGTGGCCGAGACCAACATGCCCATCAACGGCTATCTCGGCAGCGTGATGTACGTCAGCCAGGCCTACAACGGCCTGAGCAGCGGCGAGAAGACGTGGACGATGGTGCACGAGATCGGCCACGCGATCGGCTTCCGGCACACCAACTGGTACGGCAAGGGAGAGGGCGTGTCGGTCTATGGGGCGGTGCACGTCCCCGGCACGCCGACGACCGGCGGCGAGTCGAGCTCGGTGATGACGCAGGTGTTCGGGCGCTCGTGGTCGAGCTTCACCGCCAACGACCTCCTCGCGGCCAGCGTCATGTACCCCGCGGAGGCGGCGCCGCTCACCGCCGCCTACGACGCCGCCGACCACCCGCGCCTGGAGTGGAGCGCCGTGCCCGAGGTTCAGAAGTACCGCGTGACCGCGCTGTACCTGGTGGAAGCCTGGCTCTACGAGCCCACCCTCCCGGACTATGGGTACTGGGGGTACGACTGGGCCTACACCACCGTGGGCGAGACCACGGGCACCTCCATGACGGCCTCGGCCTGGACGCGCAGCCAGGACGCATCCTGCCAGCTCTACTACTACGTGGAGCCCATCTACCCGTCCGGCAAGCTGGGCACGCGCTCGGTCACGCAGACGTTCGACGCCTGCTGAGCGGCCTCCCTCTGGCCTCGCCGCCCGTCGTGGAAACGACGGGCGGCGTGCCGGGAGCGGCCAGCGCGTGGACCTCGCTCCCCCTGGCGCAACGGCGAACGCTCCCGTCGCGGCGGCGCGGCGCCCCGGGGGAGATGGTCGGCGGGAACGAGCGCACGGACGCCGCCGGGCGAGCGGGATCGGGGCCGCGCCGGCCCTCGGCGGCACGCGGGCTTCCGCCGTCGCGCGAAGGTGGTGGAAAAGTGGAATGAACTCCTTGCAGCTTGCGACTTAAGCGTTACATTTCCCGCGTACCCCGCAGCACGCTCAACCCTTAGGTTTGCGCACGCTACCCCCAAAGGGCGGGCTACGCTCCCCCACTTTCATCACCACAGAGGGACCTCGATGAAACGAGTCACGCAGACGGCAGCGCTGCTGCTGTGGGCGTTGCTGCTGGCGTTTGGCAGCGCCGCCACGGCACACGCGCAGGCGGCCACCACGTCGGAGGTGTCCGGGCGCATCACCGGCGACGGCGGCCAGCCTGTGGCCGGTGCCGCGGTGGTCGCGACCAACACCAGCAACGGCGCGGTGTCGCGCACCGTCACCCAGTCGGACGGCCGCTACAACATCACGGGCCTCCAGCCGGGCACCTACACGCTGGCCGTGTCGCGCCTGGGGCTGCAGACCTCCACGCGCACCGGCGTGCGGCTCACGCTGGGCCAGGCGGCGCAGAACGACTTCGTGCTGACCACCGGCGCCGTGGCCCTGGGCGGGATCACCGCCGTGGCCGAGCGCAACCCGATCATCTCCAGCGGCCGCACCGGCACCTCGTCGGTGGTGAGCGACAGCGCGCTGCGCCGCGCCCCCACCCTGAGCCGCGACCTGGCCGACTTCACGCGCCTGGTGCCGCAGCTCACGGTGACCAACACGCAGACCGGCGCGGTGAGCGCCGGCGGCCGCAACAACCGCTACAACAACCTGCAGATCGACGGGACGCCCAACAACGACCTGTTCGGCCTGTCGGGGAGCGGCTCGCCGGCCGGCCAGGGCGGCGGCAAGGCGATCACCCTGGAGGCCATCCAGGAGGTGCAGGTGGTGCTGGCGCCCTTCGACGTGCGCCAGAGCGGCTTCACCGGCGCCTCGGTGAACGCCGTCACCCGCTCGGGCACCAACCAGTTCCACGGCACGATCACCGGCTTCCAGCGCAACGAGGCGCTCGCCGGCCGCTTCGTGACCTTCCAGGACACCGCGTCGCGCAAGCTGAACGACTTCAACCAGGGCTCGTACGCCGGCTCGTTCGGCGGGCCCATCGTGCGCAACAAGGCCTTCTTCTTCCTGGCGGGCGAGCTGGGCCGCCGCACCGAGGGCGGGTCGTACCTGGCCGGCCCCGACCCCGGCCCCGGCGTTTCGCAGGGACAGGCCGACCTGCTCTCGCAGCAGCTGCAGACCAAGTACGGGTACAACCCGGGCACCACCGGCCCGATCACGTACCACCAGCCGAACACCAACCTGTTCGGCCGCCTCGACTTCAACCTGAGCGCCAACAACCGCCTGACGGTCCGCGACAACTTCGTGAACTCGCGGCGTGAGAACATCGGGCGCAACTCGACCACCACGTACCCCTTGGGCAACGCGGAATACGTCCAGTTCGCCAAGACCAACTCGTTCGTGGCGCAGCTCAACTCGGGCTTCGGCCGCTTCTTCAACGAGCTGCGCGTGGGCTACCTCACCGAGCGCGACCACCGCGGCACCTCGGGCGACCCGTTCCCGCGCATCTCGGTGAACATGGGCGGCAGCCCGGCCCGCAACGTGGTGGCGGGGACCGAGAACAGCTCGATCGCCAACGTGCTGCGCCAGAACATCCTGCCGATCAGCGACGACCTGTCGTTCTCGACCGGGGCGCACAGCTTCAACGTGGGCACCGACAACGAGTTCTTCAGCTTCTACAACCTGTTCTTCCAGAACAAGTACGGGAACTACACGTTCAACAGCGACTCGCTGTTCCTGCTGGGCCGGCCCGCCAGCTTCCAGGTGCAGCGCCTGGCGCCGGGCGGCAAGGAGGCGGCCGAGTTCAACGTCCGCCGCCTGGGCTTCTACGCGCAGGACCGCTGGAACGTGCTCGACAACATGGTGGTGACGCTGGGGATGCGGTACGACGCGACCACCTTCCCCGACAAGCCCAGCGAGAACCCGCTGGTGAACAAGTTCTACTCGAACCGCAGCACCTCGCGCGTGCCGGGCACGGCGGGGATGTGGAGCCCGCGCATCGGCTTCAACTGGGACGTGCTGGGCGACAAGACCACGCAGCTTCGCGGCGGCGCGGGCCTGTTCGCCGGGCGCCAGCCGTACGTGTGGATCAGCAACCTGTACGGCAATACCGGGGTCGACTTCATCAACTTCCGGTGCGCCACCGAGGCGACCTCGCCCACCTTCGTGGCCGACCCGAACAACCAGCCGACGGCGTGCGTGGGCGCCTCGCAGCCCAACCTGATCGTCAACACGGTGGACCCCAACCTGAAGCCGCCGCAGGTGGCGCGCTACAACCTGGGCGTGGACCGCCAGCTTCCGCTGGGCCTGGTGGCCACGGTGGAGGGGCTGTACAGCCGTACGCGCTACGACCTGTTCTACAAGGACCTGGCGATCGGCCTGGACAGCCTGGGCCGCACGGTGGAGGGCCGTCCGCGCGTGCAGCTCAACAGCGGCAACAAGACGCCGGGGCTGGGCGACGTGTTCGACCTGAACAACACCAGCCGGGGCTACACCTACAGCGTGACCGGCCAGCTGCAGCGGCCCTTCCGCGACGGGTGGGAGGCGAGCCTCGCCTACACCTACGGGCACGCCAAGGACGTCAACTCGCTCACCTCGAGCGTGGCGCAGTCGAACTTCTCGTTCAACCTGGTGCGCTTCGACCCGAACACGCCCGAGCTGACCACCTCGAACTACGACATCCCCAGCCGCCTGGTGGGGCTGGTGAGCCGCCGCTTCGAGTGGTTCCGCAACCTGCCCACCGACCTGACGCTGGTGTACATCGGCCAGTCGGGGCAGCCGTACTCGGTCGCCTACAACGGCGACGTGAACGGCGACGGGTTCACCGGCAACGACCTGCTCTACGTGCCGCGCGACAGCACCGAGATCCACTTCGCCTCGACGGCGACGGTCTCCACGGCGCAGTCGTACCAGAACTTCAACAACTTCGTGGAGAGCGTGTCGTGCCTCCGCGAGCACCGCGGCGAGGTGGTGGAGCGCAACAGCTGCCGCCTTCCGTGGACCAACCGGTTCGACCTGAAGTTCGCGCAGAACGTGAGCCTGATGCGCAACCAGAACGCGCAGTTCACGGTCGACGTGATCAACGTGGGCAACCTGCTGAACCGCGAGTGGGGCCGTCAGTACTTCATCAGCAACCTGTCGGACCAGATCCTGAGCACCAGCGGCACGGCCGTGGACAGCAAGGGCCACCGCACTTACGCGGCGTTCAACGCGCGCAACAACCGGTTCAACCTGTCGGACCTGGATTCGCGCTACCAGGTGCAGCTGGGGCTGCGCATCGGCTTCTGAGCCGGTGGCCTGAAGGCCGGGCTGGGTGAACGAAGCAGTGACGAAGGAGGCGGGCAGCGATGCCCGCCTCCTTCGCGTCGGTAGGGCACCGAGTGCCGCGAGCAGCCGCGAACGGTCGGCCCTGGCGCCGTCCCGCTTCCGCATCCGGGGCCGGCTGGTCCGCCCCGTGGACGGGAGCGACAACCAAACGGACGCGGCCAGCATCCAACCTCCGATCCACGTGGTCCGTCCCTGCGGGCGGCGCGGCGTGAAGATCGCGGGCTGGTCTCGCGATGGACGCCGTCCGACGCTGGCATCCGGGGCCGATTCCGGCCTGGCGGCGCCCGGCGTGCCGCCCGTACAGCACCTCGCCGGGCCGCCAGCAGTGCGGCCTGGAGTCTCAACCCTCTCCCACACCTCCATGAACAGACGCGTTCTTCCCCTGCTGGCGTCCGCGCTATTCGGCTCGGCCACCGCGGCGGCGGCGCAGGCCGTGGTGCCCGCGCTCGACCGCGCGAACCTGGACACCACCTGCGCGCCCTGCCGCAACTTCTACCGCTTCGCCAACGGCGGGTGGATGGCCCGCAACCCGATCCCCGCGGCGTATCCCAGCTGGAGCGGTTTCAACGAGCTGCGCGATCGCAACGAGGAGGTGCTGCGTGGCGTGGTGGAGACCGCCGCGCGCCAGGCCGAGACCACGCGCGACGCCAACACCCGCCGCGTGGGCCGCTTCTACAGCACCTGCATGGACTCGGCGAAGGCCGAAGCGGCGGGGGTGAGCCCCATCGCCGCCGAGCTGCGGCGGCTGGACGCGCTCTCCACCCGCGAGCAGCTGATCGCCGAGCTGGCGATGCAGCACGCGCGCGGCACCGGCGTGCTCTTCGGCTTCGGCGCCTCGCAAGACCCGAAGAACAGCGCGCGCATGATCGCCGACCTGAACCAGGGCGGCCTGGGCCTTCCCGAGCGCGACTACTACCTGCGCGACGACTCGGCCACGCGGAAGACGCGCGCCGACTACCTCGCGCACGTGGAGGCGCTGTTCGTGCTGGCCGGGCAGCCGCAGGCGGCCGCGCGCGCCGACGCGAACCGTTTGATGGCGCTGGAGACGGCGCTCGCCCGCGCCTCGATGACGCGCGTGCAGCTGCGCGACCCCAACGCGCAGTACCACTTCATGTCGGTGGCCGACGCCGACCGGCTCACCCCCGGCTTCTCGTGGAGCGGCTTTCTCCGCGGCGTGGGCGTGCGTGCCGACAGCATCAACGTGTCTCAACCCGAGTTCTTCAAGGCCGCCGCGCACGAGCTGGCCACGCGGCCGGTGGAAGACTGGCGCGCCTACCTGCGCTACCGCGCCATCAGCCGCTCGGCGAGCTGGCTGTCGTCGCCGTTCGCGGCGCAGAGCTTCCGCTTCTCGTCGGCGCTGAGCGGCGCGCGCGAGCAGCAGCCGCGCTGGAAGCGCTGCCTGCGCCTGACCGACTCGGTGCTGGGCGACGCGCTGGGCGCCGAGTACGTGAAGGTGGCCTTCACTCCCGAGGCCAAGGCCGAGATGCAGCGGATGGTGGCCAACCTCCAGTCGGTGTTCGGCGAGCGGATCCGCGCGAGCCCCTGGATGAGCCCGGCCACGCAGCAGCAGGCGCTGACCAAGCTCGCGGGCTTCGGCACCAAGATCGGCTACCCCGACCAGTGGCTCGACTACGGCTCGCTGGAGGTGGGCACGGCCAGCCACGTGCAGAACCTGCAGGCCATCAACGCCTTCTATGGCAAGCGCGACCTGGAGAAGATCGGCCGGCCGGTGGACCGCTCGGAGTGGTTCATGACGCCGCCCACGGTGAACGCCTACTACTCGCCCTCGCTGAACGAGATCGTGTTCCCCGCGGGGCGCGTGCAGCCGCCGTTCTTCCACGTGTCGTACGATGCGGCGGCCAACTACGGCGGGATCGGCGGCACCATCGGCCACGAGATGACGCACGGCTTCGACGACCAGGGGCGCCAGTACGACGCCCAGGGCAACCTGCGCGACTGGTGGACCCCCGAGGACGCGCGCGGCTTCACCGAGCGCGCCGCCATGGTGGACCGGCAGTACAGCGCCTACACCGTGCTCGACTCGCTGCACGTGAACGGCAAGCTCACCCTGGGCGAGAACATCGCCGACATCGGCGGGATGACGATCGCCTACTACGCGCTGCAGAAGGAGCTCGCGGGGAAGCCGCGCGACCTGATCGACGGCTTCACCCCCGAGCAGCGCTTCTTCCTGGCTTATGCCCAGGCGCGCCGGGCCTCGTTCCGCGACCAGCAGCTGCGGCTGATGGTGCAGACCGACCCGCACTCGCCCAACGAGTTCCGCGTGAACGGGCCGCTGTCGAACATGCCCGAGTTCGCGCGCGCGTTCGGCTGCAAGGCCGGCGACCCGATGGTGCGGGGCGACGCGGAGCGGGTGAGCATTTGGTAGGGAACGGGCAGGGGATAGGGGACAGGGGACAGGGGACAGGGGACAGGGGACAGGGGACAGGGGACAGGGGACAGCCTGCGGCGGCCGCGGTGCCGCCTCGTCTCCCCACCGTTCACACCGGCCGCGGGCACTCGCCCGCGGCCGGTGGTGCGTTCGGCCGGGGCGCCGTCGTGTCGACGGGGAGGCGGCGGGGCTTGCTGCGATCCGGCCGGTGCGGCAAGTTGCGCCGCGAGCGGCGGCTGCCTGTCAATTCTCCACGAGATCGATGAAACCCTTCCTGATCGGGATCGCCGGGGGCACCGGCTCGGGGAAGACCACCGTGGCGCGGCGCATCTACGAGTCGCTGCACCTCGACTCGGCCGTCTTCCTCGACTACGACGCGTATTACAAGGAGCTGGGGCACCTGTCGATCGAAGAGCGGCAGCGGATCAACTTCGACCACCCCGACTCCCTCGACAACGAGCTGTTCATCGGCCACCTGCAGCGGCTGATCGCGGGGCTGCCCATCGACAAGCCCACCTACGACTTCACCCGCCACACCCGCGCGCCCGAATCGGTGCGGGTGCAGCCGCGCGACGTGATCCTGGTGGACGGCATCCTCCTCTTCGCCGACCCGCAGCTGCGCGACATGTTCGACCTCAAGATCTTCGTGGACACCGAGGCCGACGTGCGCTTCATCCGCCGGCTGCGGCGCGACATCGGCGAGCGCGGACGAAGCCTCGAGTCGGTGATCGACCAGTATCTCAATACCGTGCGGCCAATGCACTTCGAGTTCGTGGAGCCCACCAAGCGCTACGCCGACGTGATCCTCCCCCGCGGCGGGCAGAACAACGCCGGCATCGAGGTGATCGCCGCGCGCATCCGCGAGCGCCTGGCCGAGAAGGCCCGCCGCGAGACGGCGGCCGTGGGCTGAACCGGGGGCTGCAGAAACGGCTTTCTCACAGAGGGCATGGAGGTCACGGAGATGTTCGTCCGTTCCTCCGTGACCTCTGTGAGAGCCCCGCAGTCGGTGGTTCCCTGGATGGATTCGGACCTCACGTTCGGCGGACCGGGTTCGGCGGGGCGGTGTAATCTCTCTCGATGTCTTCGTCCTCCACGCTCCCGCACCCGTCGCAGGCGCCGCATGATCGTCCGCTCGCTCTTCTTCGCCCAGTACCGCGACTATGCCGGCGCCGACGAGATTTCCGTCGAGTTGCCAGAGGAGGCGAGCGTGGCCGACCTGGTCGACCGGCTCCGCGCGCGGGCGTCGGGGCTATCGAAGCTTCCCTCGAGGCCCGTGGTGGCCGTGAACATGGACTATGCGCCGCTCGCCACCGCGCTGCGCGACGGCGACGAGGTGGCGTTCATCCCGCCCGTGGCCGGGGGCTGAGTTGGCCGCCGCACACGCCGCCGTCACCGCCGAGCCGATCGACGCCGCGCGCCTGCTGGGCAGCGTGGTGAGCGACGACGACGGCGCCGCGCTGCTCTTCTGGGGCGTGGTGCGCAACCACAACGAAGGCCGCCCGGTGAGCCACCTGGAGTACCACGCCTATGCCGAGATGGCCGAACGGATGATGCTGCGCATCGGCGACGAGGCGATCGCGCGCTTCGGCGTGGGCGACGTGCGCGTGGTGCACCGCGTGGGCAGGCTGGCGATCGGCGAGGCGAGCGTGGCCATCGCCGTCGCCTCGCCCCACCGCGGCGAGGCGTACGAGGCCAGCCGCTACGTGATCGAGGAGCTGAAGAAGCGCGTGCCGGTGTGGAAGCGCGAGGGCTACGTGGACGGCGAGAGCGAGTGGGTGCCCGGCTTCACCCTCGCGGCCGAGACGCCAGAGACCGCCGGGAGGCCGCTGTGAGCGGGCTGGTGCAGCTGGGCGGCCTGCCTGTGGCGCCGGCCGAGCGCGAGGTGCCGTCCACCGGGCCCATGCACGACGGGTTCGGGCGCCGCATCGAGTACCTGCGCATCTCGGTGACCGACAAGTGCAACCTCCGCTGCGTGTACTGCATGCCGCTGGAGGGGCTGCCCTGGCTCAAGCGCGAGGAGCTGCTGAGCTACGAGGAGATTGCCCTGATCGTGCGGGAGATGGCGGCGGTGGGGCTGCGCAAGGTGCGCATCACCGGCGGCGAGCCGCTGGTGCGGCGCGACCTGGCCACGCTGGTGCGCAAGATCCGCGCGGTGCCGGGGATCGAGGACGTGGCGCTCTCCACCAACGCCGTGCTGCTGGAGGAGCACGCCGAGGAGCTCCGCGCCGCCGGCGTGGACCGGCTGAACGTGTCGCTCGACTCGCTCGTTCCCGAGCGCATCGACGCCATCTCGCGTCGGCCGGGGAGCGCCGAGGCGGTGCTGCGCGGGCTGGCGGCCGCCGAGCGGGTGGGCTTCGCGCCCATCAAGATCAACTGCGTGGTGATGCGCGGCCGCAACGACGACGAGGTGGAGGCGTTCGCCGCCATCACCCGCGAGCGGCCGTGGCACGTGCGCTTCATCGAGGTGATGCCCACCGGCGCCGACCTGGGCGTCTCGCGCGACGAGTACGTCTCGTCCGACGAGATCCTGGGGCGCATCGGGCAGATCGGCACGCTGGAGCCGGTGGCGGGGCCGGCGGGGAACGGGCCGGCGCGCTACTTCGCCTTTGCCGGCGCGCCGGGCACCGTGGGCGTGATCACGCCCATGAGCCACAACTACTGCGGCACCTGCAACCGCATGCGCCTCACCGCCGACGGGCAGCTGCGGCCCTGTCTCTTCGGCTCCATCCAGACCAACCTGCGCGACCCGCTGCGCCGCGGCGAGCCCATCGAGCCGCTGCTGCGCCACACGCTGCGCATCAAGCCCGAGCGCCACTGGCTGGTGCAGGGCAGCGACGAAGGGAGCGGGGGATTGATGGCCCTGTCGCAGGTGGGCGGCTGATCGACGGCTAAGCGAGGTGGATCCGTATTCCCGGCTGCGCCTGCAACAGAATGGTTGACGTTGCAGGCGCATTTCCATAGATTTTACTGTCCAGTTTAAGCCCTTGGACTCATCTGCGTCTCCCATGTCTCACACCGGAACGATGTCATGGACGTCGACCCAACGCTCACACCAGCGGAGCCGCAGGCGGAGGATACGCGGCTGCCGACTCCCTTCGAGCTGAGCCTCCTGCGACGACGTTCGGACGAGTATCGACGAGATCCCGGGCGCGCGGTACCGCTGGAAGAAGCGCTCGACAGGATCGAGCGAATGCTCGGATAGGTGTGTGCTTCGGATACGGGAGATGCGTGACGAGAATAAAGGCGGTCCCGTGGAGCCGCGGGATCGGCCTCGAAAGCGCCGCTACGCTCGATGAGCTACTGGCGCAGGTGACCGAGGAGAACCGGCATGAAGAAGTCTGCTGGGGTCCGCCCGTCGGCCGCGAGTTTACCGGAGACTTCTGGGAGCAGTGTCAGCCCGGTTGCGCGTTGGGGGACGGCGAGCCCTCTCCCACCCCCAGGTAGCCCAGCACCAGGCGCGTCAGCTCGGCCTCGAGGTCGGTCTCGTCGTCCAGGGTGAGGCCGGGCGGGGCGGTGTCGGAGAGGAGAACGCCGCGCAGCACCAGGCCCACGGTGACCAGCGCGAAGCGCGCGGCGGCCTCGGGGGCCGGGTGCGTCATCTCGCCCGCCTTGGCGCTGATGATGCGGAGAAGCTGCGCCAGCGCCGCCACGTTGGTCTCGGCCGCCCGGGCGCGGAACGCCGGGTCGGCGTGGGTCTCGCTGTACTGCAGCATCGCCTGCATCAGCCGCCGGTCCTGCCGGTAGGCGTGCACCATCCCCCTGATCATCCCCTCCACGAACTGCCGGAGCGTGGCCCCCGCGAACATCCCCGGGTCCAACCGTGTCTCGTTGATGTCGCGGTAGCGGTGGAAGACCCGCTCGTGCACTGCCCGCAGCAGGGCGTCCTTGTCGGGGAAACGGCGGTAGACGGCGCCCACCGAAAGCCCCGCCCGCTGGGCGATCGCGGGCACCGTGGCCGCCTCCAGCCCGCCTTCGCGCAGCACCGCCTCGGTCGCGTCGAGCAGGCGTGTGAGCGTTTCGCGGCTGCGCGCCTGTCGGGGCGGATGGATTGGTGGCGGCCGGTCGTCGGTGGGGTCGGACAAGACGCTTGACTCCATGGAAACGTGAACGTACATTCGCGTCCAGAGATGCGAATGCGTGTTCGCAATGTGTCCAGCCGCCGCCGCGGGCGCAAGCACCGCGCATCGCCGGCATGGTAGTCGAGTACTCCATCGTCAAAGCCAACGCGAGGGGATGATGCACGGAGCGATCGAGACGGTGGGGCTGCGCAAGGTGTATCCCGCGCCGAAAGTTCCGGGGAGGCGCGGGCCGAAGCCGGCGCAGCCGTCACCCGGCGTGCTGGCGCTGGACGGGCTGGACCTGCGCGTGGAGCCCGGCGAGTTCTTCGGGCTGCTGGGGCCCAACGGGGCGGGGAAGACCACCACGATCGGCATCCTCACCACGCGCGTGCGCGCCACGGCGGGCGAGGCGCGGGTGGACGGCGTGGAGGTGTCGGCGCGGCCGGTGGAGGTGCGTCGGCGCATCGGGGTGGTGCCGCAGCGGCCCAACCCCGACCGCGCGCTGAACGTGCTCGACAACCTCCTCTTCCACGCGGCCTACTTCGGCATCGCCCGCTCGACCGCCGAGCCGCGCGCCCGGGGGCTGATGGAGCGGCTGGGGTTCGCCGACAAGGCGCTGGCCAAGACCGACGCGCTCTCGGGCGGCCAGCAGCAGCGGCTGATGATCGCCCGCGCGCTGATCCACGAGCCGCGCGTGCTCTTCCTGGACGAGCCCACGGTGGGGCTCGACCCGGCCGCGCGGCTGGAGCTGTGGGCGATCCTGCGCGAGCTGCACGCGCAGGGGCGCACCATCGTGATGACCACGCACTACATGGAAGAGGCCGACCAGCTGGCCGACCGCATCGCCATCGTGGACCGCGGGCGGCTGTTGGCGCTGGACACGCCGGCGGGCCTGCGCGCCACGGCGCCCGGAGGCACGCTGATCGAGCTGTCGCTGGACGGAGACGCGGAAACGGTGGCGGCCGCGGCGCAGGCGCTGGACGGCGTCGACCGCGTGGAGGCGCGCGGGGCCGTGCTGCGCGCCTTCACCCCGCGCGGCGGCGACCTCATCCCCGCGCTGATCGCCGCGGCCGAGGCGCACGGCCGCGCGGTGAAGGACATCTCGCTGGCCCGGCCCTCGCTCGAAACGCTCTTCATCTCCCTCACGGGAAGGAAGCTGGACGCATGAGCACGGTGGCGATCGAGGCGGCGGCTCCGGCAGCGCCGGGGGTGAGCGCAATGGGCGTGTTCGGTGCGCTGCTGCGCAGGGACGTGCGGGTGGCCGCGCGCGAGCTGCCCGCGTTCCTGCTGCGCACCACGCTGCAGCCGGTGATGTTCGTGGTGGTGTTCGGCTGGCTGCTCCCCAAGATGGGGTTCGTGAACCGCGGCTACACCTCGGCGCTGCTCCCCGGGGTGCTGGCCGTGACGCTGGCGATGGCGGCGATCCAGGCGGTGGCGCTGCCCATGGTGGTGGACTTCGCCGCCACCCGCGAGATCGAGGACCGGCTGCTGGCGCCGATCCCCACCTGGCTGGTGGCGGTGGAGAAGATCGTGTCGGGCGTGCTGCAGGGGCTGGTGTCGGCGCTGTTCGTGCTCCCCGTGGCCCGGCTGATCATGGGGCCGATCCCGGGGCTCACGCTGGCGCACGGGGGCGAGGTGTTCGCGGTGGCGCTGCTGGGCGCGGCGGCGTTCTCGTCGCTGGGGCTGCTGCTGGGCACGGCGGTGAGCCCGCAGCACATCGGGCTGATGTTCAGCACCATCGTGGCGCCCATGATCTTCTTCGGCTGCACCTACTACCCGTGGCGCGGGCTGGACGCGGTCCCGGCGGTGAAGTACGCCGTGCTGATCAACCCCCTGGTGTACGTGGCCGAGGGGATGCGGGCCTCGCTCACGCCGGGGACGCCGCACATGCCGCTGCCGGCGGTGCTGGCGATGCTGCTGGTGCTCACCGCCGGCTTCGGCGCGCTGGGCCTGCGCATGTTCGACAAGCGTGCGATGGGGTGAGACGAGGCTCCGGTCAATGATTCCGCGTTCCTCGCGGACTTCGGCGGCGGAGTCGATCGTGTGATGCGGATGTACATGCGGTGAAGGCCCGCTCCCATGGCAGGGGGGCGGGCCTTCGTCCGTCGCTCACGGTGAAGCTTCAGCGACTGGGGTGGACAGTGATGAGCATCCACGTTTCCACCGGCTCGCCCGTGGCGCTGCGGGCGGGCTCGAAGCGGGCCGCGAGGCCGGCAAGCAGCGCCGCCGAGTCGAGCGCGGCGTCGCCGCTGGGCTCGCGCAGCTCGATGGCCACCGGCGTGCCGTCCTTCGCCACGAAGATGGCGAGCTGGGGGCGGCGATCGGTGCGCATGGTGCGGTAGGCCAGCCGGTTGCCCAGGTCTTCTTCGATCTCATGCAGGTTGATGGTGCGCGGCGGAGTCTTCACCGCCACGCCCGGGGTGTTGGCTGCCGCGATGCGGAACTGCACCGGCAGCGTCACCCACAGGTGCGTGGGCTCCTCACCGTTCTTCGCGGGGGCGAAGCGCATCGCGTCCACCACCTTCAGCGCGGCCGAGTCGAGCGCCGGCAACGCGCTGGAGCGCTCGATCCGCCGCTCGGCCACGGCGCCCGTCTCGTCGATGTACAGCCGCACGTAGGGGCTGCCGCCCAGCCCCATCTCCTTGAGCTGCGGCGGATAGCTGGAGAGCGCGAGCGCCGTGACCTCGGGCTGGTTCAGCAGCCGCGGCGGCTCGGTGTAGTCGCCATTCTGCGGCAGCGTCGAGCGCGCCTGCGCGGCGGCCGAGGCGGAGGTGACGAACGCGGCTGCCATCGCGAGCAGCGCGACAGCGGTGGAGCGGGAGTAGCTGAGCTTCATCGGAACGTTGGTGAGACCCTGTCAGGCTAAATCGGTTTGCTTCGGACGAATTTCACGATTCTTCCTGCCTTGATCAACCGTCTCCGCGGGGAATCGGCTGCTTCGTCGCCACATCGGGTCCGGCAACTGCGGACTCACACGGAGAAACGGAGGGAACGGAGAACTGCGTGTCGTTCCTCCGTTCCCTCCGTTCCCTCCGTTTCTCCGTGTGAGATTCGTTTGCGATTCTTCATCCTCATGGTACCAGCGGATTGGAAACGAAAGCGGCCCCCGCAGTGCGAGGGCCGCTTCCGTCATCCCGACGATTGCAGCTACGGCTTGGCGGCGGCCGCGCTGTCAGGCTTCGGTGCTGCAACCAACGTCGCAACCGGAGCCGGGGCGGCAGCGGCCGGCGGAGCCTCGGCGGGAGGTGTTGCCGGGGCGGACGCGGTGCTGTCGCGCTTCGCCGGCGGCGTGGTGGCGCTGTCGCGGCGGGTGGTGTCGCGACGCGCGGAGTCGGCGGCGGCGGGGCGGCCGCGGGCGCTGTCGGTGCGCACGCCGGCCACGGCGGGGCGCGGCGCGGGTGCCGGTGTGCGGTTGACCACGTTGGTCTTCTCGCGCGTGCGGGTGCCGCGGAACACCACCGGCGTGCCGGGGGTGAGGCGCCGCGCCAGGAACAGCGCGTCCCAGTTGGCCAGCCGCACGCACCCGGCCGACACCGCGTAGCCGATGGTCTCGGGGCTCTTGGTGCCGTGGATCCCGTAGTGCGCGGTCGAAAGCGTCATCCACACCCTGCCCACGGCGCTGTTGGGCCCCGGCGGGATGGACGCTTCAGGCGCGTCCTCGTTGCCGTGGTGCAGGATCGCCGGCTGGTAGTGCCACCACGGGTTCTCGGTGATGGCCAGCACGTGGAAGCTTCCCTCGGGCGACGGGTCGTACGACGAGCCCAGCGTGGTGGGGAAGTGGTAGAGGATGCGACCGCCGGCGTCGAGCGCCTGCAGGTAGTGGTCGGCGCCCGACACCACCAAGGTTTCCACCACCCCCTTGGGCGGCGCGGCTGCGTCGCGCACGTTGGGCACGTTGATCACGGCGCCGGCCTTGAGCGAGTTGAGCGCCACGCCGGGGTTGAGCTTCTGCAGCAGCTCCACGCGCGTGGCGAAGAGCTCGCTCAGCTTCTCGGAAAGCGACTCGTAGCACATGCAGTCGAGCCGCGCCTGCGCGTAGATGCTGCTGGGGAGCGACACGAACGGCCCCCGCACCTCGCCGGCGGTGAGCGTGTGGCTCACCACCGTCTGCGCGGGGCGGCCGGCCACCTGCTCGAGGCGGGCATAGGTGGCGCTGTCCACCACGCCGTTGGCGGAGAGCCCCTCGCGCGCCTGGAACCAGTACACCGCCACGCTGGTGTTCTGCCCCCAGCCGCCGTCGATCATCCCCGGCGCGAACAGCGCGCGGTTCAGCAGCACCTGCACGCGCAGCACCGACGGCCCCCGCAGCCCTGGCCCCACGGGAAAGCGCGTGCGCCCGCCGTTCACCGCGTCGGCCGTGATCTGCGCGAAGCTCTCGCCGTTGGCGGCCACGCGGCTGATGTCGAGCGGGGTGGCGGGGCTGAGCGCCGGGCGTACCGCAGGGCGGCGCACCAGCGGCGGCGGGGCCGGACGCGCCGCCGCCGCCACGCGCGACGCGGGCGGACGCGCGCGCACCGCCGGCAGGCGCACCAGCCCCGCGGCGGGGCCGTTGCCGGGCTCGAGCGCCTGCGCGCGCGCGGACGCGCACGGCAGCGCCAGGATACACGCCAGCATCAGCGCCGCCTGGGCAACGCGTGGTCGGTCGTTCATTTCAGGGTTCCAGCCGGGTGGGGATCGGTGACTGCCGGTGTGGGTGCCGCGGTGTTCCCGGCGAGCGGAAAGATAGCGGGAAGCGGTGCAAAATCAACGGTTACGACACCTGTGCGATTGGGGCCGCCATGCCCGGGCCTGCTCCGGACGCCATCCTGCGAAGACTCCGCGGCCCTACGAACACCGGGCCGGCAGAGCGTGCGCTCCGCCGGCCCGGCGACGTTTTCGTGATCTGGCAGCGAGCCCCGAATCCCCGACCGACCGGATCGACGGGCACTCACGCGAGGTCCTGCATCGACTTCACCCAGCAGCCAGCACCCAGCACGTCGTTCTAGAACTCCGCGCTTCCCGGCGTGCGGGGATACGGGATGGCGTCGCGGATGTTGGCGATGCCGGTGGCGTAGAGGATGGCGCGCTCGAAGCCCAGGCCGAAGCCGGCGTGCGGCACGGTGCCGTAGCGGCGCAGGTCGCGGTACCAGTCGTAGCCGGCCGCTTCGAGCCCCATCTCCTTCATCCGCAGGTCGAGCACGTCGAGCCGCTCCTCGCGCTGCGACCCGCCGATGATCTCGCCGATGCCGGGGGCCAGCACGTCCATGGCCGCCACCGTCTTCCCGTCGTCGTTCTGGCGCATGTAGAACGACTTGATCTCGCGGGGATAGTTGGTCACCACCACGGGGCGGCCCACCAGCTTCTCGGTGAGGTAGCGCTCGTGCTCGCTCTGCAGGTCGGCGCCCCACTGCACGGGGAACTCGAACTTCTCGCCGCTCTCCTGCAGCCGGCGGACGACCTCGGTGTACTCCATCCGCTCGAAGCTGCTCTCCACGAACGACTCCAGCCGGCGGACGCAGTCGGGGTCCACGCGCTCGGCGAAGAACGCCATGTCGTCGGCGCGCTCGTTGAGCAGGTCGGTGAAGATCGACTTGAGGAACGCCTCGGCCAGGTCGGCGTCGTCGTTCAGGTCGGCGAAGGCGATCTCGGGCTCGATCATCCAGAACTCGGCCAGGTGCCGGCTGGTGTTGCTCTTCTCGGCCCGGAAGGTGGGCCCGAAGGTGTACACCCGGCCCAGCGCCTGGGCATAGGCCTCCACGTTGAGCTGCCCGCTCACCGTGAGCGCCGCCTGCCGGCCAAAGAAGTCCTGCGAGAAGTCGACCTCGCCTGCCGCGGTGCGGGGCACGTTGAGCAGGTCGAGCGTGCTCACGCGGAACATCTCGCCCGCGCCCTCGGCATCGCTGGTGGTGATGATGGGCGTGTGGATCCAGAAGAAGCCGTGGCGGTCGTAGAAGCGATGGATGGCCATGGCCATGGTGTGGCGCACGCGCGCCACCGCCCCGAAGGTGTTGGTGCGCGGGCGCAGGTGCGCCACCGTGCGCAGGAACTCCATCGAGTGCTGCTTGGGCTGGATCGGGTAGGTCTCGGGGTCGTCCACCCAGCCCACCACCTCCACCTCGGTCGCGCGTACCTCCACCGGCTGCGGGCGGCCGGGGGTGGGCACCAGCTCGCCCTGCACCACCACCGAGCAGCCGGGGCCGGCGCGCAGGATCTCGCTCTCGTAATTGGGCAGCTCCTTCCCCGCGACCACCTGGATGGAGGCGAAGGCCGAGCCGTCGGTCACGTTGATGAACGACAGGCCGGCCTTGGAGTCGCGGCGGGTGCGCACCCAGCCGCGCACGGTGACGGCGCTTCCCGGCTCGGCGGCGCCGGTGAGCAGCTCCTTGATGGTCGGGTGAAGCATCGGGCCTTGGTCGACGTCGGGTGGATGGCGTGGATGCGAGCGCCCGGCGCGCGGTGGTGCGCGCCGGGCGTGGCGTCGGCGTACCCGGGAATCGGCACAGGTCCCTGAGTACATGACGTATGATACACGATTGGCGGCGCGTGCGCACCTGCCGGCTTCCACCGAGCGGCGACGACGGACGCGGTGAACGCGCCGCGCCCGGTCAGACGCCGGTCAGCCGCCGTCGCCGGGGTGAGGCGGGGCCCAGCAGCCGGCCTGCGGGTCGGTGCAGCCGGCCTTCACGTTGGTGTCGCAGCCGCTCATCCCCTCGGTGCAGCAATAGGGGCTGTAGGGCGTGTCGGTGCCGATGGGAACCGGTTCCGACGTCTCGAAACTGGAGACCAGCAGGTCGTCTACGCTCAGGGAGAGCAGCAGGTTGCCCACGCTCAGGGTGGCCATCGCGTCCTCCGTTGCAGGGTGGTTAGAGATGGTGCCGCGCCTCGATGCCGCCGATCGGCGGCCGGCCGTCAGCGCACGGCGTCGGCCGCGTCGGTGTCGGGGAGCGCCGGGCCGCAGCCCAGGACGTGCGAGCAGCCGGCGGCCTCGTCGGTGTCGCAGCCGCTCATCCCGTCGGTGCAGCAGTCGGGCGAGTAGGCGGGGTCGGTGGTGGCGAGCCGTGCGCTCTCGATGGCGAACGACTGCACCTGGATGGTGTCGGGGTTGAGCTTCATCGCCGGTCTTTCCGCTGGATGGTTGGACGGGCCGGGGCGCTGCTGACGCCCCGGCCCGCGTTGCAGTGGGCGCCGCATCGGCGGGCGCTGTCGCCGGTCACGAGCCGCCATGGTCGCCCTGGCGGCCGCAGCACGGCTTCGGCAGGGAAGTGGCCGGAGCCGGTAGAATCCTGCGCTGGTGCGGGGCGAGACCTGGGTCAGGCCACCACCTGGTCGACACCGATCGGGCAAACCGCGTCGCCCGAGGCGCTGGCGCATCCGCCCACGGTGGGGTGGATGCCGCAGCCGCTGACGCAGCCCGTGCAGCAGCGGCCGCCGGGGCCGATGGCGATCTCGTCGTCGCCCGTTGCAAACGAGTCGACGGTCAGGTCGTCGGGGTTGAGTGCCATGGTGCGCTCTCGTGAGGTGAGGTTGGGTGGACGATGCCGCTATCCAGGCGGCGGGGGAGGTGGGCGCCGGCCCGGGGCAGGTCGTGCCGCCGGGCCGTGCGCCTGGTGCCAAGCCTCAGTAGTCCACCTGCTGGATGGTGATCGGGCAGTAGCCGTCCGCCGAGCCGTGGTCGCTCTGGCTCTCGCAGCCGCCGTTGGTGGGGAAGAGGCCGCAGCCGCTGTCGCAGCCGGTGCAGCAGAACCCGCCGCCGCCGATGGTGCTGATGGACTTGGCGCCGTCGGAGGTGGTGGCGAACGACTCGACGGTCAGGTCTTCGGGGTTGAGCGCCATGAGATGCTCCCTTGGAGAGTGTGGCTGCGCCCGGGTCGGGCGCGGTGGGTGGCCACGGGCTGCGCCGCCCGGGCCCGTGCGACGGCCCGGATTCAGTACGCCGCGTCGATCGGCTGGACGGTCTTCGGGCACAGCATGCCGTCCGAGGCGCTCGCGCAGCCGCCCGCGGTGGGGTTGATGCCGCAGCCGCTGTCGCAGCCGGTACAGCAGTAGCCGCCGCCGGGGGCGATGGCGAACGCGTTCTCCTGGGTGGTGAACGACTCGACGGTGAGATCTTCGGGGTTGAGCGCCATGGTCGGGGTCCCGCGGAAGTGTGGAGAGCCGCACCCGCCTGGTTGCGGGTGAGGGGCACCCCCGGGCAGTGCCGCGGCCCGGGGTGCGGTCGAGCCTGGTTCAGTACGCCGCGTCGATCGGCTGCAGCGTGCCGCCGCCGCCACTGGCGCAGCCGCCCGCCGTGGGGTTGATGCCGCAGCCGCTCGCGCAGCCGGTGCAGCAGTAGCCGCCGCCGGGGCCGATGGCGATGGTGCGCTCGGCGATGGCGAACGATTCGATGTTCAGGTCGTTGGGGTCGAGCGTCATGGCGGGTGTCTCCTGACCGGATGGTGAGGGTGCGGCGCCCGTATGGGGACGTACGCCGCTCGGGTCGCGCCGGTTAACGGCGCGAGAAAGGCTGCGCGACGGACACGGTGAGTATCGCCGGGGCCGCTTTCCCTGATCGGCGGCGGTCGGCGCGTTACCGAGTGGGCAGACACGACAAAGGCCCGGGCAAGTGCGCACCGGGCCTGAAGAGACGTTCAGCAGAACTGCTCGGCCATGCCGCCACAGCCGCAACAACAACACACCGTCACCACGCACGCGGCCACACCCCGGGTCGGGGCGGCGGAGGACCACGACGGGCGCGGAGCGGGGAAGTTGCTGCGCATGGCGTGAGGAACGCGAGTGGGGGCAGGCCGTCGTCACAACGATCCGGCGGCAAAGGTAACACGCGGCCGAAGGCTGATCAACGACCGTCGGGAAAGGTGGACGAAATTCACGAATTGAGATGGCGCAGCGAATACGAGGGCAAAAACCAAACGCCCGCTCGGAGCGCATCCGTAGCGGGCGAAGCTGATGGATCGATGTTTCCACCGTCGAAGCAAGTCGGATGAGATCGGCGGATGCGATCGACGCAGGCCGAGGTCCGCCGCTCCACCGGACGGGTGTGGCCGGTCAGGCCGGCTGCGGGGTGGCGGCGAGCTCGATCGCGGCCTGCGCCTGCTCGCGGTACACGGCGGGCGCGGAGGGGCAGCGCGCGGCCACCACGCAGCGCTCGCAGAAGGCCCGGCGCGCGGTGCACACGGCCCGCCCGTGGTCGATCATCAGGTGCGTGAAGATCACGCGGCGCTCGGGCGGCAGCAGGGGGATCAGGTCCTGCTCGATCTTCTCGGGGTCCTCTTCCTTCGTGAGCCCGAGACGGGCCGACAGCCGCTTGACGTGCGTATCGACGACCACCCCTTCGGCAATTCCGAAGCCCACGCCCAGCACCACGTTGGCCGTCTTGCGGCCCACGCCGGGGAGCGTGGTCAGCTCCTCGATGGTGCGCGGCACCTCGCCGCCGAAGCGCTCGGCCAGCGCCTGCCCCAGGCCGATCAGCGAGCGGCTCTTGTTGCGGAAGAAGTTGAGGGTCTTGAGGTACTCCTCCATCTCTTCCTGGCTGGCCGCCGCGTAATCGGCCGCGGTGGGGAAGCGGGCGAAGAGCGCCGGCGTCACCCGGTTCACCGACGCGTCGGTGGTCTGCGCGGAGAGGACGGTGGCCACCACCAGCTGGAGGGCGGAATCGTGGTCGAGCGAACAGCGGCTGTCGGGATAGATGGCGTGCAGCCGGTCGAGCACCCAGCCCAGGCGCTCACGCCGGGCGGCCCTGCTTTCTCGCGGCAAAGATCTCCTCCACTTCTTCCAGTTCGTAGGCGTTCAGCACGTTGCGGGGGCCCAGCCAGGCCTTGCGGGCCACGCGCACGCCCCACTGCACGTGGTCGAGCGAGGCGGTGCTGTGCGCGTCGGGGTTGATGGGGACCAGCACGCCCTTCTGGGCGGCGTAGCGCGCGTTCTTCCAGTCCACGTCCAGCCGCGCGGGGTCAGCGTTGATCTCCACACACACGCCGTGCTCGGCGGCCGCGTCGATCACCGCGCGCACGTCCACCTCGTAGCCGTCGCGGCGCAGCAGCAGGCGGCCGGTGGCGTGGCCCAGGATGGTGAGGCGCGGGTTGGACACGGCGCGCACCAGCCGCTCGGTCATCGCCCGCCGCCCAATGCCGAAGGCCGAGTGGACCGAGCCCACCACGTAGTCGAAGCTGGCCAGCACCGTGTCGTCGTAGTCGAGCGACCCGTCGGTGAGGATGTCGCTCTCCACGCCCTTGAACAGGCGGACACGGGCCTTTCCCCGTCCCCCGTGCGCGCGGTTCCATCCGTCGATCTCGGCCTGCTGCGCCATCACCTTGCGCGGCGGGAGCCCGCCCGCGTAGCCGGCGCTCCGCGAGTGGTCGGCGATCCCCAGGTAGCGCCAGCCGCGCTCCCGCGTCGCCTCGCCCATCTCGGCGACGGACGCGCGCCCGTCCGAGTACGTCGTGTGGCAGTGAAAGGTGCCCCGCAGGTCGCCGACCTCCACCAGCGTCGGCAGCGTTCCTGCGGCCGCCGCCTCGACCTCGCCCCACCCCTCGCGCAGCTCGGGCTCGATGAACGCCAGTCCCAGCGCCTTGTAGACGGCCTTCTCGTCGCGCGCGGCCACGCGCTTCTCGCCGCGCCACAGGCCGTCGGCGCCGAGCCGCAGCCGCATCCCCTCCGCGCGCGCTTCGATCTGGCGAAGGTGCTCGTCGCTGCCGGTGGCGTAGAGGAGGGCGGTGGCGAAGCGCTTCGGCTCGACGCAGACCAGGGTGGCGCGCAGCCCGTCGGAGAAGCAGATCTCGGCGCGGTCGCCTTCCGCCGACGCGGTCGGTGCGGCGCCGCTGAGGCCCCGGAAGGCGGCGAGCACGGCGGCGGGGTCGGCCGACGCGGCGACCAGGTCGACCGACTCCACCACCTCCAGGTCGCGCCGCACCTCGCCGGCGACGGACGCCCGCTCCACGGACCCGAGCGTGCCCAGCCACTCCAGCAGCCGGTCGGCCACCTCCAGCGCGGCGTAGAGCCGGCGCCGGCCGCGGGCCGCCCGGGCAAAGGCCACGCTCTCCAGGATCTTCTCCGTGGTCTTCGCGCCGAAGTTGGGGAGCGCGGCGAGCTTCCCGGCCGCGGCGGCCTCCTCCAGCCGGTCGAGCGAGTCGATCCCCAGGTCGGCGTAGAGGGAGCGGATGCGCTTGGGGCCCAGGCCCTTGATGCGCATCAGGTCGTACAGCCCGATGGGCGTGTCGGCCGCCAGGCGCTCGTAGAGCTGCGAGGTGCCGGTCGCCACGATCTCGCGGATCACCTCGGCGATCCCCGCGCCCACGCCGGGGAGCGTGGTGAGCCGCCCCTCGGCCGCGAGCTGGTCGAGGTCGGCGCCGCTGGCCTCCAGGCGGCGGGCGGCGGTGGCGTAGGCCTTGGCGCGGAACGGGTCGCCGCCGATCACCTCCAGCAGCATGGAGATCTCGGACAGGACCCCGGCGACCTCCGGCGCCTTCATCCGCTGGGCAGCCGGCCGCGGATCCCCCCGTCGCCCGAGAGCGCCACGCGGTGGAAGGGGAGCCGGGTGAGCGGCACCTGGCCGGGGCGCTCCTCGGCGCGCCGCTCGGCGGCGGGGAAGGCCTCCACGTCGGTGGGGTGCTGGTCCACGTACCACATCGCCCGCGCCAGCAGCTTGAGCGCCTCGGTGGTGGTGAGGATGGAGTACAGCCCCGCCATCTCGCCGCCGGGGAGGATGTTCTCGAAGTCTTTGGCGCCCTCGCGGCCCGGGGCGTCGGCCCAGGTGGGGGGGATCCCCGAGCCCACCTCGGTCTCGAAGGGGATCACGCTGAACCCCGCCCGGCCGCGGCGCAGCCCCAGCACCATCAGCACGCTCAGCTCCTGGTACGCGCCGCCGATGGGGTCGCGCGCGTCGCACACGGTGGCGAAGAAGCCGTCCACCGGCTCGGGCGGCACGTCGGTGGCGATGCTGGCCCAGAACAGCTTGGGCGGCAGCTGCACGTAGATGCTGGGCGTGGGCATGCGGAAGTGCCAGCGCTCCAGCGCGGGCGCGGCCTCCACCAGGTAGCGGGCCACGGCCGGCTCCAGCACGTAGGTGCGCCGCCCGAAGCGCCAGAAGTTGAGCGCCTGGTAGAGCAGCGCGCGGTACTCCTCCATCGCCACGCCGCCGCCCTCGTCGTGCCCCATCTCGCGCGCCGCGTCGCCGGCCAGGGTGAGGAACGCGAAGCGCTCGCGCGATGCCGGGTCTTCGCCGTGCTCCTCGGCCTCGGCCAGGATGCGCGGGAAGATCCGGTTCTCGAACCCCGCCTCGCCGAACGCGATCTCGTAGGGAGTGATGAACGGCCCCGAACCGCGCCGCGCTTGGTGCTCCCCCGTTTCGCTCTCCGCCAATCCGCCTCCCGTCCCCACGTCGTCGGTCACGTTGATCAACCTGTCCGAAAATCACCCGCTCACGTCCGATGCCACTGAATCCGACGAATCCACCGAATCCACCGAATCCACCGAATCCACCGATTCCACCGATTCCACCGATTCCACCGATTCCACCGATTCCACCGATTCCACCGATTCCACCGATTCCACCGATTCCACCGAAAGCGCGGTTCCGACGGGTTCGACGGGTCCAACGAGTCCATCCAGTCCGCCGGTTGAAACCGGCGGCTGACCATCGGGAAGTCCGCCTTCGCGGACTGCGGGCCGGCATCATCGCGGAAGCGTGGAAATCATCGCAATCCTGGAGGACTGCCAATGCCATCCGGCGCCGACCTCCGCTCCCCACGCAGATCTCCGCGCGGGAGTCCGCGAAGCGGACTTTGGGCCGTTGTTGCCGCGAATTCATTCGCCCACTGCCGCCGGACCACTCGTCAGCCCCTTCTCTGCAAACCGGGCGCCGTCCACCGCCATGCAGCGGAGATCCATGGGTCGATTCGGCAAGCAGCCGGATCAGTCCGGCCCGCCCTCGTCGTCGTCGTCCAGATCCTCGAACTCCACCGACGACTCCCGCACCTCCGGCGAGCGGCCGCCGAGCAGCGCGCGGAGCTGCTCCCAGGTTCCGCGCTGGCGGACCAGCACCACGGCCACGTCGATGTCGCGCTCGTACACGCCGTCGAGGTAGAGGAAGTGCACGTCGCCGAGCTCGTCGGGGAGCGGCACGGTCACCCGTTCACCATCCACGGTGACGGAGACCTCGTCGTCATCCTCGATCTCCTCGGCGGACACGGGGCGCTCCACGAACAGGTCGCCGTCCACCTCCCACGCGCCGTCGGCCACGGGCAGTCCGGCGCGGTAGAAGAACGGCTCGAACGCCTTGCCCTTGCGGCGCTTGAAGTTCTCGTCCTCGGCCCAGTCCAGCTCTTCCAGCGCGTCTTCGCCCGCGGCCGACTCGCGGTGGTGGCGGATCTCGTGGGTGAGCGTCTCCCACAGCTCGCCCTCCCAGTCGAACGCGGGGTCGAGCCGCGCCAGCTCGCGGAACGAGCCGTGGTACAGGTGCACGCCCGAGCGCACCGTCTCGGGCGCGCTGCCGCCCAGGTCGTACTCTCCGGTCGCGCACTCGCCCAGCGTGTAGACGTCGGCCATGGTGGGGTGGGGCAGCGCCTCCGGGTGCACCTCCACGAACTCCACCCCGTGCCGCAGCTCGCGCGGGATCTCGTCGAACATCTCCCGCGCGCGTCGGTCGAAGGTCTCGTACCTCATTGGTCGAGCCCGCGCTGGCGAACCGTGTCGGTCGTCAGCACTGAGAAGCAACCGGGCACGACCATCTCGGGATTTTCCAGGAAGCTCAGGAGAACGGCGGTGACGTGAGCGGGCGGCGCCGTGATGCGGAGGTAGATCACCCCGGGAGGAACCGGGGCGAGATAGCGGTAGATCAATTCACCGAAATCGCGATCGAACTTGACGAGCACACGCTCGGAATCGCGGGCGATGCGGAGCACGTCCACGTCGCGTGCCCGTGGGACATCCTCGGCAATCGCCGTTACATCGTGGCCGGCGCTCCGCAGCTCCGCGACGCAGGTCGCGGGAACATTCTCATCGGCGAGCAGCCGCATTACGCGGCGCCACGGCGCAGAGGCTGGATGGCGCCATCCGTAACGCACTCCTGTGCATACGCGAACACCGCCTGGAAGCCCTCCGGCGTCAGCGCCGGATAATTCTCGAGGACCTCATCGCGCGTCCACCCCGCCGCGAAGAGACTCAGGAGAAACTCGACACCGAGCCGGGTGCCGCGGACTGTTGCTTTACCAACCAGGACCTCCGGGTCCCGAGTGATGTGTTCGCGCCAGTTCATCGTGTCCTCCGGAGCGTCGCGGTTCAACCATCCGCCAGTCGTGGTGACGCGGTAAAGATGATGCGCAACCGAGGTGCCGTAAAGACACGAATAGGGCCGCTCTGCACCCGCCACCGGCAGGACTACGCGCCAGGATTCTACCGGCCGGAACCTTGCTGCTCCGTCACCCCTGGAACCCTCAACCCGGCGAGCGAACGGATGGCGAAGACGGTGACGGTGTGGTGCGTGTTCGAGCGGCTGCCGCACGAGAAGTGCCCGGCGCTGTGCGCGGTGTGCGCGTCGGCCGTGGTGGCGGAGGAGATGGTGGCGCTCAGCCGGCGCGAGAAGGAGGCCGACGGCGAGCCGCCCGGCGAGTGGACCGTCACCCCGTGGACCGTGCTCGACCGACAGATGGCCAAGATCGAGAGCGCCGACCAGATCAGCCACGTGCTCGACCCCATGCGCGGCGCCCTCGCCTATCCGGCCGAGAACGACCGGGCGAACCGGACCCCGCGCAAGCGGTAGAATCGCCCGTCCACAGGATCGATCGCAGACGGTGTTCACCGGCAGAACGCGAGACGGGCCGCTCCCATCTAGGAACGGCCCGCTTCACGTGCACCCCTGGCCGAGCGGCTACTTCAGCTCGTCCACCGACTGGATCACGCTGCCCACCAGGCCGTAGTCGATGGCCTGCTGCGCGTTGAGCCAGAAGTTGCGGTGCGTGTCCTTCTCGATGCGCTCGAGCGTCTGCCCCGTCTCGCGGGCGAAGATCTGGTTGATGCGTTCGCGCATGCGCAGGATCTCGCGGGCCTCGATCTCCACATCGGACGCCTTGCCGCTGGAGCCGCCGGCCGGCTGGTGCAGCAGGAAGCGCGTGTTGGGCAGGGCGAAGCGGTCGGCGAGCGGCACCGACACGTAGATCAGCGCGCCGGCGCTGGCCACCCACCCCGTGCCCACCATCCGCACGCGCGGCTTGATGAAGCGGATCACGTCGTGGATGGTGTCGCCACTCTCCACGTGCCCGCCCTGCGAGTTGATGAAGATGGTGATGGGCTTGTCGCTGTCGGCCGCCATGGCCAGCATCTGCCCCATCACGTGCGAGACCAGCTTCTGGTTGATCTCGCCGCTGATGATCAGGGTGCGCGCCTCGAACAAGCGGTCGCGCACGGCCTCGGTCATGGCCGCGGCGTTGCGCTCGGCACCCTCGCCCGGCGTGGGCTGGGGGGTCTCCTCCCCCTCTTCTTCTTCCTGGAGCCTGTACATTGTCCCCGTTGGTCGCGTCAGCCCGTCTGCACAGCAGGATGCGGGCAAGATAAGCTGGCCGGGCCCGCCGGAACAGCGCCCGCCAGTCGCCGGTGGAGGCGAGCGCAGGTTCGGTGCCGCGGAAGCAGGGGAGTACGGAAGTACGAGAGTGCGGAGTGCGGAGTGCGGAGTGCGGATGAGCGGACGGGGGGAAGGGTGACCTATGTCCGCCTGCTCCGCGAAATTGCGACTGAAGTCGCCGGTACAAAGGCACGCAGTCCGCCTTCGCGGACTTCAACAGCCGAAGATGCTTGGGCTCTGGTGCGCGTGGAGGTATCCATGCGCGCCAGAGCCCAACGTACTTTCGTACTCTCGTACTTTCGTACTTGTCCTACTGCGTCGCCGCCGTGGTGCCGGGCACGAGACGCACGATCCAGAGCCCCGAGTTGAAGTCGCTGGCGTAGATCAAACCGTTGTGCGGGACGGCGGCCCAGGCGAAGGGGAAGTCGCGGATCGCAGCCTGCGCGTCGCTGGTGGTGATCGCGGCGATCTCGCGGTTGCGCAGCTCGCCGGTGAGGTTGCCCGACACGTCCACCGCGCGCACCCCGCCCGTCCACGCCGCCACGTACATGGTGTCGTTGGCGATCCAGAACGAGTGCACGCCGCTGTTGGGCACCGAGTAGGCGGCCACCTCGCGCGGCGACATGGGGTCGCTCATGTCCACCACGTGCACGTAGCCGCCGGTGGCGAAGCGCTGGCCCAGGTTGGCCTCGCGCGGCATGATCTGGTCGCCCACGAACACGTACTTCTTCCCCGCGGCGTTGGTGTAGGGGAAGGCGTAGGCCGTGTTGCCGTAGCGCTCGCCCCGCCACTCCACGCGGTAGCGATACTGGCCGACCAGCTTGGGCCGGCGCGGGGTGCCCTGCTGGATGCCGTTGCCCACGTCCACCACCAGCAGGCCGTCGTTCCAGTAGCTCAGGTAGGCCAGCCCGTCCTTCACCGCCACGTCCTGCAGGAAGCGGTTGGGCTGGTTGGGGATCCCCCAGCGGCCGATCTCGCGCGGGTCACTGGGCAGCGACAGGTCGATGATGGCCATGTCGCCGCCGCCCTGGTCCACCACGTACGCCTTGTCGCCGTCGATCCACAGGTTGTGCGCGCCGCCGGTGAGCGTCTCCCAGTAGTCGGCCACCGGCCGGGGGTGCGCGGGGTCCTTCAGGTCGAGCACCACGATGCCGTTGCGGCGGCTCTGGGCGCCCTCGCGCGTGAACACCGCCAGCGTGCCGGCCGCGTTCACCGCCACGTCGTTGATGATGGTGGCGTCCACCGTCACCGAGTCGGTGAGCCGGGGGTGCGCGGGGTCGGTCACGTCCCACGCGTACATCCGCCCGGCGATGCAGCCGGGGCAGCCGCCGAAGCTGCCATGGTAGGCGTAGTCGCGCCCGTCCACGCCGCGAAAGACGGCCACGTCGGTGGTGCGCGTGCGCGTGACCGGCGCGCGCCCCACCAGCTCGAAGCGGGCGCCCTGCGCGGCGGCGGGCGCGGCGGACAGCACGGCGAGGGCGGCGAGCAGGCGAACGGAGGTTGGGCTCATGGCGGCTGCCGGCGTGGCGGGTGGCGTGGGAGGCGCGGTGGCGAACGGGAGCGCCCGGCGGGACGCACCGCCCCGGCGGGCGCACGCCGTCTACCAGAACGAACGCGCCCCGCGTCGTCTGACGCGAGGCGCGTGCCGCCTGGGAAAATGAGATCAACGCCCACGGACGGAGCGCGGCGAGCCGTTCGCCGGCTGTCCCCTGTCCCCTATCCCCTATCCTGCTGTCCCCTAGATCCGCTCCTGCAGGTACCGCACGATCTCGTCCTGGCTGATGCGCGTCTGCTGCATGGTGTCGCGCTCGCGCACGGTGACGGTGCCGTCGCTCATCGTCTCGCCGTCGATGGTGAGGCAGAAGGGCGTGCCGGCCTCGTCCTGCCGCCGGTAGCGCCGGCCGATGGCGCCCGACTCGTCGTAGAAGCTGGGGATTCCGCGGGCGCGCAGGTCTTCGTGGATCTGCGTGGCGCGGTCGGGCATCCCGTCCTTCTTCACCAGCGGGAAGACGCCGGCCTTGAGCGGCGCCAGCGACGGCTTGATCCCCAGCACCGTGCGCACCTCGCCCTCCACCTCTTCCTCGCGGTAGGCGTTGGCGAGCACCGCCAGCGTCACCCGGTCGGCGCCGGCGCTGGTCTCGATGATGTAGGGCAGGTACTTCTCGTTGGCCTGCGGGTCCACGTACTGCAGCTTCTTGCCACTGTACTCCTGGTGCCGGCCCAGGTCGAAGTCGGTGCGGTTGTGGATCCCCTCGATCTCGCCCCACCCCTCGTCGCCGATGGTGCCGCCGAAGAAGAACTCCACGTCGCCCGCGGCGCTGGCGTAGTGCGCCAGCTTCTCGTGCGGGTGGTAACGCAGCCGGTCGGCCGCCAGGCCGATGGTCTCCAGGTGCCACTTCCAGCGCTCTTCGCGCCAGCGCTCGAACCATTCGCCGTCGCTGCCGGGCTTGACGAAGAACTGCATCTCCATCTGCTCGAACTCACGCGTGCGGAACGTGAAGTTTCCGGGCGTGATCTCGTTGCGGAACGCCTTGCCGATCTGGGCGATGCCGAAGGGGATCTTTTGCCGCGCGCTCTGCTGCACGTTCAGGAAGTTGACGTAGATCCCCTGCGCGGTCTCGGGCCGCAGGTAGATGACCGACGCGGTGTCTTCGGCGGGCCCCATGAACGTCTTGAACATGAGGTTGAACTCCCGCGGCTCGGTCCACTCGCCGGTCTTGCCGCAGCTGGGGCACTGCGTGTGCTCCAGGTCGGCGGCGCCGGTCTCGGACAGCAGCGTGTCCACGCGGAAGCGGCGGTGGCAGTTGCGGCACTCCACCAGCGGGTCGGTGAAGTTCTCCACGTGCCCGCTCGCCTCCCACACGCGCGGGTGCATGAGGATGGCCGCGTCCAGGCCCTCGATGTCGTCGCGCATGTGCACCATGGCGCGCCACCAGGCCTCCTTCACGTTGCGCTTGAGCTCCACGCCCAGCGGGCCGTAGTCCCACACGGACCCGGTGCCGCCGTAGATCTCGGAAGACTGGAACACGTATCCGCGCCGCTTGGCGAGGGATACGAGCTTGTCCATCAGTTCGGTGTCGGCCATCCGTAAATCTGCGTTCGTCCTGAACCGTTGAAGGCGCCCGCGCGCCCGATTGTCGCCCGGAGTGGAAGCGGGGGATATTAGCCGACACGCGGGGATGGGGCAAATGGATGACGAGGCGCGGGGCCGTACCGTGAGCCGCGGGTTGCCGGTCGCGCGATATCGCCAGGGCCGAAGCCGGCGGCGGCTTTGGCGTCTGCGCGCCTGCGACGATGCGGCCGCCGCGGGCTTCCGATCGGCGGCGGTTGCATTAGATTGTGCGCGCCTGGAGGGATGGCAGAGCGGTTGAATGCACCGGTCTTGAAAACCGGCGGGTGGCGACACCTCGTGGGTTCGAATCCCACTCCCTCCGCTGATCTACCGACACACCCGAGCGCCGGCGCCCCAACGCGCCGGCGTTCCTCGCATCGTCCTTCGCATCCGACCAACCGGGAGCCGCCGTGCTGAACGTCAGCCAGACCCTGCTTCGCTCGCGCATCCCCACGCTCCCCGACGACCACGAGGCGGTCGCGAAGATGCTGGCCGATGCCGGCTACACCGTGGACCGCGTGGTCCCGCTGGCCGAGCTGCTGAAGCCGGTGGTGGTGGGGCGCGTGGAGAGCCTGTCGCAGCACCCCAACGCCGACCGGTTGAAGGTGTGCGTGGTGGACGACGGCACCGAGCAGCGCCTGCAGATCGTCACCGGCGCGAGCAACGTGGCGGCCGAGGCGTTCTACCCGGTGATCCGCGGCGGGGTGACGCTTCCCAACGGGCGGAAGATCAAGTCGGGCAAGCTGCGCGGCGAGGTGAGCGAGGGGATGCTGGGCTCGGCCGACGAGCTGGAGCTGGGCACCGACCACGCGGGGCTGATGACGCTGCCGCACGGCTTCGCCCCCGGCACGCCGCTGGTGGACGTGGTGCCCACCCCCGGCGTGGTCTTCATCCTCCACGGCAACCCGCCGCTCGACGAGGTGGTGGAGAAGCTGGGCGGCCCGCCGGCGCCCCGTCCGGCCGAGAGCTGAGCCGCCCGTCGCGGAGGATCGTATCGATCAACCGTGACCTCTCGGTCCTCCCGATCCACCGAGCGGGCTGAGAACAGTGGCGCCCCGGCATAATCTCGTGCCGGGGCGCCGTCGTTCCTGAACGTGCGAAGCGGGTCAGAACACCTCTTCGTGCACCGTGGCGCCGGCCGGCTTCTCGTGCAGCGGAACGACGTGCACCGGCTCCACCGGCACGTTCTCGGGGAGGGGAACGTCGCCCTTCTCCTTGCCCAGCGTGAGCACGCTCTTGATGGCGGCCAGGATCCCCGAGCCCTCCACCGCCGTGCGCCCCTCCGCGTAGTAGTCGAACCAGGGGAGGCCGGCGCGCGTGTACTCCTCGGCCGTGGGGGGCACCGTGGGCGGCTCGGTGCCGGTGACGGAGCGCCACACCAGCGAGTTGGCGATGTGCACGAAGCAGCGGCTGCTGGCGCGCAGGTCCCAGTCCTCCAGCGGCATGGTGTCGCGGTAGATCTCCTGCTTCATCCGCCCGCCGGCGCCCAGCCCCATCGCCATCGACGCCGATGCGGGCGCCGCCGCCGCCGCGAAGCGGGGCATGGGCGGCGCCTTGCGCGCCTGCTCGGCGCGCTCGGCCACCAGGCGCTCCCACGCCTCGCGCTTGAGCGGCAGCGCCATCACCTGCAGGCCGCCGTGCTCGGCCGCGCCGGTCACCTGCTCCTCGGCGGTGTAGCCGGCGCCCAGCGGCATGGCCACGAACTGGCGGATGAACCCCTTCTCCACCACGTAGCCGTCCAGCCACGGCTGCCCGGGCACGGCCACGTAGTCCTGCGGGCCGCGGTTCAGCCCCTCGCGCCACGGCTCGCCGGTCACCGCGTTGATCTTGCCCGTGGCCACCTTCACCGCGAACGGGTAGCCCGTGGGCGAGCGGAAGCGGATCCACAGCGCCTCGGCCTGGTACATGGGCAGCATCACGCCGCCGCGCCGCACCCACTCGGCCGGAAGGCGCGCGGCGTGGTCGTCCACGTGGCGCAGGGGGAAGCTGCCCAGCCCCGGCGGCAGCGCATGGTTCCGCCCGTCGTCGGGGATGCGGAGCGTGCGCTGGAGGTCCACCTCCAGCCGCGCGTCGGGGTGCACCTCGGGGAAGGAGAAGACCAGCGAGTCGCCGCGCAGCTCGATCATACGCCACCTGCGGTTGAGGGATTCGGATGCGACCCGGGTCGACGGATCGCACGGCTCGCGAGCGCCGGTGCCGCTACCAGTCGCCGTCGCGGACCTCGCGGACCAGGCGCAGCACGGCTTGGTCGGGCAGGTCCTTCAGCTCGCGGATGAGCGCGGCGAACAGCATGGGCCGCCTGCGGATGACCTCCTGCAGGTCGCTCGACACCTTGCCGGCCAGCGCCAGCACCGTGTCGGCGTCCAGCGCCAGCTCGCCGGCCAGGCGCCGGAGCGTGTCTTCGGAGGGCGGGGGCGACTCGCCGCGCTCCACCTTGCTGAGGAAGCTCGGCTCCACGCCCACGCGCTGCGCCACCTGCCGAAGCGAATAGCGCCGGTCACCCTCGCGCAGCGCCTCGCGCCGCTCCCGCAGGAAATCACCCAGCATCGTCATGCATGTAGTGTGTACTAAACAGTACACGTTGTCAAGCGCCGCAGTGTTCCTCCTCTTCCGTTCGCGTCCGATTTCCGTTCGACCGCAACGCGATGTCGTCCGCCAAGTCACCAGGATCAGCAGGAAAACGGGGTCTTCGCCAATCCGCCGCTGAGGCCGCGTGCGGCTCCACGGGTTCCATGCTGACCCGACGGGAGATTCGCGGAACGGCCGCCCCCACCCGGTCGGACTCGTTTGCGCCACTCCGCGTCCGCGCGCGGCGGTGAGGATCCGTGCGCCGATGATGTTGGCAGAGCCAACTACCCTTGCGAAAGGCCCGTGGATTGCATCTTCTGTTTCCGCTCATCCCGCGAACCCGCACCGGGCGACGTTCACGACCTGAGCCCGGCCCGGGCCCACGATCCGTAGGCCCGAGGGCGGCGTCGGCAGGCCGGATCTCCTTGCCGCGCCTAGCGTATAAGCCCGGACACATCCCGAGCGACCCACGAGCCCGACCCGCCGCACGCCGGCCGGGTGGGGAAACTCAGGACCCGCGTCCGCATCCCGAAGCAGCATCGAACCGCCGCCCGCCCGCAAAAAAAGCAGGGGCTGGCCGGCGTAACCGCATTCCATGCCGTACCCTCCACCCGCAGGAGCAGACCGTGCCGAACGGTGACGACCGCCCGCAGGACACGCCCCCGACCCCGCCCGCCGGCAACGGCATACCCCGCGCCGACGGCGACGGGGTGGACCCGGGCATCCTCGACCCCGCAGCCGTGGCCTCTGCGCCGCCCTCCGGCCGCCGCGCGCGCGGCCGCGTGAACCGCGCGGCCGCCGCGGACGTGGCGCCGGTGGCCAGTGCCGAGACGGTGCCGGTTCCCGCGCGCCGGGCCCGCCGCGGCAACGGCAATACCGTGGCGGCCGAAACGGCGGTGCCGGCCCCGCGCCGCGGGCGCGCACGCGCCAACGGCGGCGGCGCAGGCGGCGATGGCGACGGGATGGATGGCAACGGCGACGCGCGCGGCAGCCGGGGCGACCGCGGCGAGCTGATGCGCCTGCTCACCGCGCTGCGCGCCGTGCGCGCCGGCGACTTCTCGGTACGGCTGCCGGACTCGGGCGACCCGCTGCTGGGCGAGATCGCGGTGACGCTCAACGACATCGCCGCGCGGCAGGAGCGCTTCAGCACCGAGGTGGCGCGCGTGGCCGTGACGGTGGGGCGCGAGGGGCAGTACACCGACCGCGTGAGCCTGGGCGAGGTGAGCGGGGGGTGGGCCACCACCCTCAACGCCATCAACTCGCTGATCACCGACATGATGCAGCCCACCACCGAGGTGGCGCGCGTGCTCAGCGCGGTGGCCAAGGGCGACCTGTCGCAGAAGATGACGCTGGAGATTGCCGGCAAGCCCGTGCAGGGCGAGTTCCTGCGCATCGCCACCACGGTGAACACCATGGTGGACCAGCTCAGCGCCTTCGCCAGCGAGGTGACGCGCGTGGCGCGCGAGGTGGGCACCGAGGGCGTGCTGGGCGGGCAGGCCGAGGTGCCGGGGGTGGCGGGCACGTGGAAGGACCTGACCGACAGCGTGAACTTCATGGCCAGCAACCTGACGGGCCAGGTGCGCGACATCGCGCGCGTGACCACGGCGGTGGCCAACGGCGACCTGGGCCAGAAGATCACGGTGGAGCTGAAGGGCGAGATGCTGGAGCTGAAGAACACCGTCAACGTGATGGTG
>Ga0070686_100000248_pt1 | contig 36833 bp, 27 predicted proteins | sample KBSS23LmetaG_FD_65654 | JGI IMG/M metagenome (GOLD analysis project Ga0070686, IMG submission 65654) | Switchgrass rhizosphere microbial communities from Kellogg Biological Station, Michigan, USA - KBS S2-3L metaG | ecosystem: Host-associated > Plants > Roots > Rhizosphere ... | reverse complement strand
CCCCCTCCCCCGCTTCGCGGGAGAGGGGGAGCACAACAAAGGCGTCGGCGATTCCCGGGGTGCAGGCTCCCGTTAGCTTCGGCCCATCTCGATGATGCTTCCAAGGGAGTCCGCGAAGCGGACTTCGGGCCGTCGTTGCCGCGAATTCATTCGCCTACGAACCCCGCCCAGCACTCAGCACTCCCCTACCCCTTCATCACCGTCTGCGCGAGCACCATGATCACGCCGTAGGACAGGTACATCACGCCGCCGATGATGATGGCGCGGCGGGCGATCTTCATCTGGTACAGGCCGATGGGGTCGAAGAAGCCCTCGGGCTTCCACAGCGCGCCGGGGTTCACCGGCGCGCCCTCGCGCTTGTGCCGGGTCCACGCGATCACCTGCAGCAGGCACGACGCCACGCAGCAGGCGATGAACGAGAAGAAGAGCAGGTTGCCGAAGGTGCCCAGGAACTTGCTCATCGGCGCGTGCCCCAGTGCAGCGCCGCGATCCCGCCCGAGAGCGTCTTCCACTCCACCCCCGTGAACCCCGCGCGCTCCATCTTGGCCTGGAGCTCGGGGGGCTCGGGGAACTCGCGGACGGACTCGGGAAGGTAGGTGTAGGCGGTGTTGTGCTTCGACACCACCCGCCCCACCAGCGGCAGCACGCGCAGGAAGTAGCCCAGGTACAGCGCCCGGAACGGCTGCCACTGCGGCGTGGTGAACTCCAGGATCACCAGGCGCGCGCCGGGCTTCAGCACCCGCGCCATCTCGGCCAGCCCGGCGTCGAGGTCGGCCAGGTTGCGCACGCCGAAGCCCACCGTGGCCCCGTCGAAGGCGGCGTCGGGGAAAGGCAGCGTGAGCGCGTCGGCGCAGGCGGGCTCGATGGGGAGCGCGTTCAGCTTGCCGGTGCCGCGCTCGAGCATGGCGTAGGTGAAGTCGCTGCCCACCACGCGGCCGCGGAAGCCGCCGCGCCGGACCAGCTCCACCGCCAGGTCGAGGGTGCCGGCGCAGTTGTCGAGGTAGAGGCCGTCGGGGACGCGCTCCCACCCCAGCCGGTCCACGGCGCGGCGGCGCCACACCCGGTCCACGTTGGCGGACAGGAGGTGGTTGAGCAGGTCGTAGCGCGGCGCGATGGAGGAGAACATCCGCCGCACGGCGGCGGCCTTCTCCTCGCGGGCCGGAAGCACCGCGGGGCGCGCGGCGGATGGCGTCGGCATGTCGTAAATGCGTCTGTCTGCTTAGAATAGAGGCCCGGAAAGCTACCCCCCGCCACCCCTGCCAGCAAGGCTTGCCCGAGCCGGCTGAAACTTCGCCGCGGCCGCCGCCGTATCACGCAGCCGAGGGGTTGGAAACCTTGCCTGATGGCACATCGGAATTGAACGCGACCACGCTTACGGACCACGATCTCGTCGTTCGCGCCCAGAAGGGCAGCGAAAAGGCGTATCGCGAGCTCCTGGGCCGCTACCAGCGCCCGGTGTTCTCGCTCATCTACCGCATGGTCCGCGACCGCGAGCAGGCGGAGGACCTCGCGCAGGAAACCTTCGTGCGCGTGTTCAACAACATCGACCGCTACGACCCGGCCTACAAGTTCAGCAGCTGGATCTTCAAGATCGCCACCAACCTGACGATCGACTGGATCCGCCGGAAGGAGCTGCCCACGGTGAGCATCGACGGCTCGCGGTATGCCACCAGCAGCGACGAGATCGAGGCCAGCACCATCACGGTGGAAAGCGGCGACGAGAACCCGGAGCAGCTGCTGGTGAGCCGCGAGCTGGGCGACCAGATCGAGGACGCGATCGGCAAGCTGCGCCCCGAGTACCGGCAGGCCATCGTGCTGCGGCACATCGACGACCGGCCGTACGAAGAGATCGCGCAGATCATGGCGCTCCCGCTGGGCACGGTGAAGACCTACATCCACCGCGGCCGCAAGGAGCTGCAGGAGATGCTGGCGCACACCCGCGTATGAGCGGCACTGAAACTCCATGCCCCACGGCGCCGTACGGGTGCCGGGACACGAACGGAATCCGGACGAGGAACCCGTGACGAACGAAACCACGCACCTGCCACCCTGGACGCTCGAGGAGCTCGCCGAGGACGCCCTCTCCCACGCGGAGACGGCCCTCGCGCTGGAGCACGTGCGCCGGTGCTCGCGGTGCGCCGCCGAGGTGGACGCGCACCGGGCGCTCTTCGCCGCGCTGGCGTCGCTGCCGTCGTTCGACCCTTCGCCGGGGTTCGCCGACCAGGTGATGCAGCGGGTGACGCTTCCCGCGGCCGCCCCCGCGGCGGTGCTGGGGCGCCGCTGGCTGCCCAGGACGCGGCGCGGCTGGATGACGGCGGGGGTCGGGGCGCTGGCCCCGCTCCTGCCCATGATGGCGCTGCTCAGCTGGCTGTCGGGGAACGGGGTGAGCGCCGGCACGGTGCCGGGGCGGGCGTGGAACTGGCTCGCCGGCGCGGCCTGGTCACTGATCGTGCGCGCCGCCGCGGCGTTCGTGGGCAGCGGGATCTGGCAGTGGCTGGTGACCACCGGCAACGACCTGGTGGGGGGCACGCGCGGGCTGTCGGTGGCCGCGGTGCTGTTCATGATCGCGGTCCCGGTCTCGGCCTGGGCGATGGTACGACTTCTCCGGACCCCGGTGGGGATGACTCATGCGCATTGATCTCCTGAAGCTTTCGGCGCTGGCACTGGCCGGGGCGGCGCTCGCCGCCCCGCCGGGCGCCCGCGCCCAGGCCGCACCGCCACCGCCACCGCCCACTCCTGCGGCCGCCCCGGCCCCCGCGCAGGCGCCCGCCCCGGTGCGGGTGCGCACGGTGGAGCGGCAGCGGGTGGTGGAGCGGAGCAAGATCTCGTTCAACGGGCTGACGGTTCCGCGCGGGCAGGTGGTGGACGGCGACGTGGTGGCCCCCTTCGGCGACGTGCGGGTGGAGGGCGAGGTCACCGGCGACGTGACGGTGGGCAAGGGCAACCTGGTGCTCACCGAGGGCGCGCTGATCGGCGGCGACGCCGTGGTGAACGGCGGCGGCCAGCTGCTCAACGAGGGCGGCCGGGTGCTGGGCGAGATGCGGGTGAACAGCGCCCACGGCGACGAGGACGAGGTCGCCGAGGCCGAGGAGGCCGCGGGCGTGCGGGGCGCCTCGCAGAGCGCCGCCGAGAACCTGCGCATCCACCGGCACGGCTGGTGGGGGACGATGGCCGATGGCTTCGAGGGGCTGATCTCCACGCTCACCTTCGCGCTGATCCTGTGCGGGCTGGGCGCGGGGATCGTGTTCTACGCCCTCCCGCAGCTCGACCGGGTGACCCACGTGGTGCGCAGCGACACCGGGCGCGCCGCCGGGCTGGGGCTGGCGGCCGCGTTCCTGGTGCTGCCCGCCTTCGTGATCGCCTGCCTGGTGCTGATCGTCACCATTATCGGCATCCCGGTGCTGGCGCTGTTCGCGCCGCTGTTCTGGGCGGCGATGGCGGCGGCGTGGTTCTACGGGCTGATCGCGGTGGCGCACACCATCGGCGAGCGCACGGCCGAGCAGAGCGGCAGCTTCGCTTCCATGCGCCGCAACGCCTACACCTACGTGTTCACCGGCGTGGGGCTGCTGCTGGCGCCGCTGGTGGTGGGCAACCTGCTGAAGCTGACCGGCTTCCTGGGGTGGCTGGGATCGCTGGTGAACGGCCTGGGGTGGGCGCTGGTGATCGTGGCCGGGCTGGTGGGCTTCGGCGCGGTGGCCTTCACCCGCGGCGGCACGCGCGCCGGCTGGCCGTGGGGCCCGCGCACGCCGCGCGGCTACGACCCCATCTTCGACGACGAGCCCGCGTTCGACTACCCGGGGCGCGAGGTGCCGGTGTGAGGTCCGGGCTCGACTAGTTAGATTGGGGTCCCACTGGAGTTGTTCACCGCCTGGCCTGGAGGGGATGATGATCGGCGGCCTGTTGAAACTGATCGGCGGACTGGTGGTGGGCGTGGTGCTGCTGGGCGTGGTGATGGGTGCCCTGGGGCTGGTGTTCGGCCTGGGCGTGGCGCTGCTGGCATTCACGCTCAAGGTGCTGCCGTTCCTGCTGGTGGGCTGGGTGGTGGTGAAGCTGGTGGGCGGCGGCAGCAAGCCCCGCTCGTCCATCTCCGCCGCCGACAAGCGCTGGTTGGACAAGGGCGTCTGATCCATCGCGCCGACGAGCGGCTGATCGAACGACGACGTAAACGCGGGTGCCCGCCTCGGCGACGAGGCGGGCACCCGCGTTTGCGTTCGGTGGACCTCATATCATTCCGGTCAACTGATTGTGCAGCCGCCGGATTCGGCAACATCATCACACAGAGGCACCAGAGGACCCGGAAGCCCAGAGGAACGACCGGGAGCCATGCGAATTCCTCTGGTCCTCCGGTCCCCTCCGTTCCCTCTGCGTGATACGGGATTGCCGTACATACTTCCGGAATCTTCGCCCGGAGTTCCGGCACCTGCGCGCAATCCCGCGATTTCGATCCGGAGGTCCGCACTGCGATTCGGTATGAGGGCTGTTCCGGTGGTGGCAGTGCACGGGAACGAGCGGGAAAACGGTATCATCTCATCCGATCAAACCAGAACGGCGTCGCGCCCAAGGGCAGGCTTGGCTCGGCCATCGTTCAGGCGATAGCCGGGCCCACGGAGGGACACGACGAACGCGGGGACCAGGAACAGCGTGATTGGCGTGGACAGCGCCAGCCCGCCGATCACCGCCAGCGCCAGCGGCCGCTGCAGCTCTGCGCCCGCTCCCACGCCAAGAGCCAGGGGAAGGAGGCCGAAGAGCGTGCACAGCGTGGTCATCAGGATCGGGCGCAGGCGGGTGCGCGCGGCGATACGGATGGCTTCGCCCAGCGGCTCGCCCTCGTGCCGCATGCGGTGATAGGTGAAGTCGAGGAGGATGATGCCGTTCTTCACGATCAGCCCCACCAGCAGCACCATTCCCATCAGGCTGGAGACGTTGAGCGGGGTGCCGGTGACCAGCAGCAGCGCCAGCGCCCCGACGAACGAGAGCGGCGCGGCCAGGGTGATGATCAGCGGCTCGACGAACGAGCGGAACTGGATCACCATCACCGCGATCACGCTGAGGGCGGCCAGTGCCAGCACCGCGATCAGCGACTGAAAGGCATTCTGCTGCCCCGCGTAGGCGCCGCCGATCTCCACGCGCACGCCGGCGGGCGCGGGGTGCGCGGCCAGGATCCCCTTCACGTCGCCCATCACCGCGCCCAGCGAGCGGTTCTCCACCCCGCCGGTCACGGCGATCACCGGGCGCTGGTTCTCGCGGCCCAGCTCGGCGCGCTCGCTGCCGCGCACGATGGTTGCGACCGAGCCCAGCGGCACGTCGCCGCCCGTCGCGGCGCTGAAGACCGGGAGCGTCGGGAGGCGCAGCGGGTCGAACCGCACGTCGTCGGGGGCGTGGACGCGCACGCCCACCGTCCGGTCGCCCGCGCGGACCTGGCCCGCCTCGGTGCCCAGCAGCTCGGCGGCGAGCTGGGTGTTGATGTCGTCCCCCGTCAGACCCACGCGGGCGGCGCGGGCGGGGTCCACCTGCACGTGCATCTCGGGCGCGGGCTCGCTCACGCCGCTCTGCAGGTCGACCAGCCCGTCCACCTTCTCCATCGGCTTCGTGATCGTCTCGGCGTAGGTTTCCATCTGGCCGAGGTCGTCGCCGAACAGCTTGATCTCCACGGGGCTGGCGCTGCCGGCCAGGTCGTTGATCACGTCGGAGAGGATCTGCACGAACTCGATGTTCAGCCGCGGGAGCTGCGTCTCGATCTTCCCGCGCACCTCGTCGATCACCTCCACCGAGCTTCGGCCGCGCTGGCTGGGCGCCTTCAGGCGCACGACCATGTCGCCCACGTTCTGCTCCGTCGCGAAAAGGCCCAGCTCGGCGCCGGTGCGACGGGAGATACCCTCTACCTCGGGCGTCTGCATCAGGATGCGCTCGGCCACGTGCAGCTGCCGGTCGGTCTCTTCCAGGTCCGTCCCACCCGGGGTGAAGTAGTCGAGCACGAACGCCCCTTCGTCCATCTCGGGCAGGAACCCCGTCCCCACGAAGCGCTGGGCGAAGTATCCCGCCACGATGAGGACGACGGCCACGGCGAAGAGGCGCTTCGGCCGCTTCAGCAGGCGCGTGAGCGTGCGCTCGTAGCCGTCCGTCAATCGGCGGAGCCCCCGGCCGATGCGCGCGGGAACGCCGCGGATCCCCGGCCGCACGATCTCGTCTTCGTCTTCTTCCGCCCCCTCCTTGATCAGCTGGTCGGCCAGGAGGGGGATGATGGTGAGGGCCAGGACCAGCGAGACCAGGACGGCCAGGGAGAGGGTGATGGAGAGCGCCTTGAAGAACTGGCCGACCACGCCTTCCAGCAGGCCGAGCGGAAGGAAGACGACCACGGTGGTGAGCGTGGACGTGGTGACGGGCCAGATCAGCTCGTCCACCGCGTCGCGGATCGCCGTCCTTCGGTCGGGGGTGAAGGCGAGGTGGCGGGCGATGTTCTCGGTGACCACCACGCTGTCGTCGATCACCAGGCCGATGGCGATGGCCATCCCGCCCAGCGTCATCAGGTTGAAGGTCTGCCCCAACAGCCACATCCCGAACACGCTGATGGCCATGGTGAGGGGGATGGACGCGGCGCTGATCGCCGTGATGCGGCCGTGGCGCAGGAAGAGGAGGAGGAGGATCACCGCCAGCACGGCGCCCACGATCATCGCGTCGCGCACCGAGCCGACCGCCTCGTCGACGAGCACGGCCTGGTCGTAGACCGGCTTCAGCTTCATTCCCCGCGGCAGGGTGCGCTGCAGCGCGGCCATCTCCTTCTGCACGCTGTCGGCGACGGCCACGGTGTTGCCGCCCACCTGGCGCGAGATGTTGATCAGCGCGGCCGGCTTCCCGTCTCCGGCGACGAGGGCGACGTGGTCCTCCGTTCCCATCGCCACCGTGGCCACGTCGCGGACACGGGTGCCGGGGCGGACGACGACGTCGGCGACGTCCTCGGCCGTGTGCGCCTCCATGTCGGTGACGACCAGGTACTGCTGGTAGTCCTGCGTCTCGCGCCCCACTGCGGCGGGCTGGATGCCGGTCCTGATCGCATCGGCCAGATCGGTGTAGCTGAGCCCCAGCGTGGTCATGCGCACGGGGTCGGCGATCACCTCCAGCTCGCGCACGTCGCTCCCCTGAACCTCCACGCGGCTCACGCCGGGAATGCGCGAGATCACGGGGCGGATCTGGTAGACGCCGGCGTCGTACAGGTCGGTAGTGCCACCGCCGGTCAGGTTGTAGCTGAGGATGGGGAAGACGGTGGGCGTCAGGCGCTCCACCGTGAGCTGCACGCCGGCGGGAAGGTCGCCCTGCACCTGGTTGACGCGCGCCTGCGTGAGCTGCAGCGCCTGCGCCATGTCGGTGCGCGGCGCGAAATCGACCGAAAGCTCCACGCTGCCGCGGATGGAGCGCGAGCGGACGCGCTGCACGCCGGGGACGTTGCTCACCGCCTCTTCGAGCGGGCGGGTGATGGCGAACACCACCTGCTGCGCGTTGAGCGCCGACCCCTGCGCGATCACGGCCACGCGCGGAAAGGTCAGCTCGGGGTAGATGGCCGACGGGAGCCGCGTGGCCGCCCAGACGCCCGCCAGGCTCAGCAGCGCCACGGCTAGGTAGATGAACCGCCGTTGCGCGGCGAGCGTGTCCACCAGCTTCATGGCTTCTCCGCCGCCGCGGCCGGAGCCCCACGCCGGATGCGCGCCCCGTCCTGCACGCCGTAGGCGCCCTGCGCGACCACGGTCTCGCCGCCGGCCAGCCCCCTCGTGATGGCGACGACGCCTTCGCGCCGCTCGCCCACGATGACTGGCGTGGCGTGGGCGACGCCCTTCGCATCCACCACGAACACCTGCTGTCCGTCGTCCGCGGGGACGAGAGACGCGGCGGGGACGGTGACGACGTTGGCCTGCTCGGCCACGTCGATGGTGGCGAACACGTCTTGCCCCACGAACAGGCGCCCCGCGGGGCGGGTGAGGGCGGCGCGCACGTCCACGCTGCCGTTGGCGGTGTCGATCACCGCGCCGACCCCCGTCACCACCCCGTCGCCCAGCGTGGGGCCGCCGGCGGCGCGGCCGGCGCTCAGGTGCACGGGCTGGCGCGGCTGGATGCGGCCGGCCTGGTCGGGCGGCATGGAAAGGTGGATCTCCAGCCCGCTGGGGTCGATCACCTGCACCAGCGTGGTCGCCGGGTCGGCCTGCGCGTTCAGCCGTGCGTTCACCGCCGCCACGATGCCGGGGATGGGCGAGCGGAGGGTGGCCTGGCTGGCCGTGCTGCGCGCGGCGATGGCGGCGGCGTTGGCATCCGCCAGCGCGGCAGCGGCGGTCTCGGAGTCTTTCCGGGGGAGGATGCCGGCGCTGGCCAGCCGCCGCGCGCGCTCGTACGCCTGCTGCGCGGTGACGCGGGCCACGTCGGTGCGCCGCACCTCGGCTGCGAAGACGGTGGGGTCCAAGGCGACCAGCGGCTGGCCGCGGCTCACCACCTGGCCGGTGGCCACGTAGATGTGCACCACGCGCGCCTGCGCCGGCGAGGCCAGCTCGGCCACGTGCCCCGGCGCCGCGTCCACCAGCCCCAGCGAGGTGACGGTGACGGGGAAGCTCTGCACCTGCGCCACCGCCGTCTGCGCGACGACCTCGGGCGTCACCTCGGCCTCGTCGCCGCCTTCTTCATCGCCGCCGGCATTCTTGGCGCAAGCGGCGAGGGCGACGAGCGACAGCGTCATCGCGACGGTGCCGACGATGCGCAGCGCGCCGGCTCCGCGCGGGCCCCCCACCCTGCCGCTGCGCGGCTGTCCCTCCCCCCGAAACAGACTGGGGGGAGGGAAGGATTGCATCACTCTCTCTTGCCCTCGCGCGATCGCGAACGGTTTCACCTGCGTCACTGTGCGCCTCCCACGATGCGGGCCAGCGCGGCGGCACTCTCCGCGGCGCGCAGGGCGGCGAGGTCCTGCACGTACTGCCGCAGCACGTCGCGGGCGGCGCGGCGCGCGTCGATCACGGTGGTGATGGGGAACGCTCCTTCCCGGTATCCCTGGGTGGACAGCGCGACGACGCGCTCGGCGTGCGCCAGCAGCGCGCGGCCGCGCTCGACGCTGATCGCGGCGGCGGCGCGGCTGCGCTCGGCGGCGGCCTGCGCGGCGGCGCCCTCGCGCTGCGCGGCGGCCAGCTCGGCCCGGGCGCGCTGCAATCCCGCCTGCGCCGCGGCAATCGGCCCGCGGTTGCGGTCCCACAGCGGCAGGGGGATGGCGATGCCGAAGGTGGGCAGATACCCCTTCTCGCCGCCCGTGGGGTCGTGCCACTCCACGCCCGCGGTGACCGACGGCGCGGCCCAGCGGTTCGCGCGCTCCACGGCGATGGACGCGGTGCGCGCCTGCACGTCGGCCTGCGCGGCGGCGGCGCGCAGCGCGAGCGCTCCCTCGGGCGATGCGGGGACGGCGGGCGCCAGCGCGGGCAGGGACGCCAGCGAATCGGCCAGGACGATGGTGGGGTGCGCCGACGGGATCCCCATCAGCGCCTGCAGGTCGAGGATCGCGGCGATGGCGGCGAGCGAGTCGGCCAGCGCGGTGCTTTGCAGGCCGCCCTGAGCGACCAGCGCGAGCTCCACGTCGAGCTCGCTGGCGTCGCCGGCCTGCTGGCGGGTGCGGGCGATGCGCACCAGCTCGCTTCCCTCGCGCTCGGTGCGCGCGGAGAGCGCGTACAGCTCGCGCGCGGCCGCCGCCTGCACGTACGCGCTGTCGACGGCGTAGCGCACGGCGGCCTGCTCGATCTGCAGCCGGTAGCGCGCGCCCAGCGCCCCCGCCTGCGCGGCGCGGATGCGTGCGCCGCGCAGCCAGGGGAACTCCAGCGGCTGGTCGGCCGTGAGGTGGTATTGGGGGGCCGACTTGGAGTAGTCGGCCGCGACGGTGGGGTTGGGGAACGCTCGCGCGGTGACGGCGTCGGCGCGCGCCAGCGCCTCGTCGGCCGCGGCGATCGCCACGCGGCTACCGTTGGCCAGCGCCGCCGCGCGCGCCTGCTCGAGTGTCACGCGCTGCTGCGCTGCGCCCGCGACCGGAGCCGCCAGCGCCGCCCCGATCAGGATGATGGAAAGCCGAACCCGCATCGCCTCCGTGCCGCAAGCTGGGAATGAGAGATTCCCAACGTGGGGCGCCGAACCTTACGGGGGGATAACGAGCAGGGTTTGTTGCAGCGACGTACGGAGAATCGGCCATCCCAATCCTCTGAGACGCTCTAGCCCGTCGATTTCTCGGCTATTTGGTCAACTGCACGTTAGCACTTTGTTTAAGTTTTGCCCTACGGTAAATAGGTCAAGACCCGCGAAAAAATCTCGCCATAGAGAGGGTGCCAAGAAACCCATGCGCCCACCGCCTGCGTCCCATACCGGCACGACTGTCCCCGCAAGCCCTGCTGCTCGGGCGCAGATTTGAAGTGAGCGAGCGATCTCATTCTGTTCAGCACTAGTCTTGTTCCCAAAATCCCTGTTCAAGGGAACGATAATCATATCGTTTCCCTGTTCACGAAGATGGGCCACCCGAAATTCAGCCATGCAAATCTCCTGATCATGGGTCGACAGCCGACACAGCGTGCGCTCTTTTATGAACATTAGTTGAGTATGAGTTTTCTGGCAAGAAGCCCATCCTAAATCTCCGACAGTTTCAGTTCGTCCTATGCATCCTCAACCGCTTCGGCAAACTCAGCGAATTGCTTGCTCCACTCGCGCGCCATGCGTGCGAGCACCGGTTGCCAGTTCTCGGGCGGTGGTCGGTAGCCTGGGTTCTCCCGATCGAGCCGAGCGCGGGCGATCGTGTTGCGTGCGACGCCGAACGCTTCGGCGATGTCATCCGCCGTGATCCGGTCCGTCAGACGATCCGTGGCTGTCTTGAAATCCATGGCCTCTTGGGTAGCACGGGTATTGACTCACAGTGTCTCTGGTAGTAATATTATTCACAGCAGGGGCAAACGAAAGGCTGGCCGCTCCTCCGCCAAGAAGACACGGTCAGCCTTACCACGGAACGACCCGAAGGCCGCCCGCTTTCCCAAGCTACCCCTGCTGCGCGGCCAAGGTCAAGAGGACGGGAGATCGCCATGCGCGCAGCTCAGAACACCGCCGCCGCCACGCCCGCCGAAGCGGCTCCGCAGCCGGGCCATACCATCGTCAAGCAGAAGAAGAGCCGCTGGTGGGAGGTGCGCGACGCGAAAGGCGAGCTGGTGTGCCTCGCCGTCTACCGAAAAGGCGCACGCGAGGTGGTGCGGCGGCTGGACGGCAGGGACCAGATGGCGGCGTGACGAACAACGGCGGCCGCGGGCGATGAGGCCCGCGGCTGCCGTTCAGTACCGGGAAGCTACAGGATGGGCGGCGCGGGGATTCTCAGCTTCCGGCCGCAACGCGCGCAACCCACTGATTCCCGCAAGAGGTCGAATACGCCCGCTGGCAGATTACGAGCAGTCCTGCGGGCAGGTGACGCCCGTGGGGATGGTACAGGCGATGACCCCGGTGAAGTTCTGGCAGTTGCTGTCCAGCATGTTCAGCGTAGGGCACGGATAGTCGAACGAGGCCTGCTCGTTCGTTCCGCCGGTGTCGCATCCGTCGCTTTCGCACCCACCGTCGCCGCTCGGCATTGCCTGTCCCCGCCCGTTCACGGTGCCCCAGCGGCTCTCGTGTGAATCCATGACCAGGCTCTCCACCTTCAGCTCGTCCAGCTGCAGCTTCAGCTTGCGCATCATTCCGCCTTCGTGGGGATGAGAGAGGATCGGCTTCCCTTTACCGCCGATTCTCTCAAAATGCACTCATCTGTTCCCGTTCCGCAATGTGCGCCGCCCCGCGTCGCCTTCCTTTCCGATCGGCAGCCTATGAATTCGCCCTCGGCGTCCGGCGCAGCTCGATGCGGCGGACGGCTTCGGCGGCGAGGGCGCGGAGGACGGCCACGTCGTCCTCCGAAAACTCGCGCTGTTCCAGGCCCACCACGCACACGTTGCCCAGCACGTGGCCCCGCCCCGAGATCAGCGGAACGCCGGCGTAGCAGCGCACGCCGTCCTGCGTGACCAGCGGGTTGGTGCCGTGTTCGGGGTGGGCTGGCGCGTCGGGAACCACGAACGCCTCGCGCGTGCGCACGCTGGTGGCGCAGAACGACCACTCGACCGGGTGGCCGCGGGTCTCGCTGAGCCAGAGGCCGTCGGGGCCGGCGAACGTGGCCACGTGCAGCGCCTCGTCGAGCACCACGCTGATCAGCGACACGGGCAGCCCCAGCCGGGCAGCGGCCGTTTCGGCCAGGTCCTTCAGGATGGCGTCGACATCGGGCGAGAGCAGGTCCAGGTCGGCGATCTCCTGGAGGCGCGCCTCGTCGTGGAGTGGGTTGGCGCTCATCATCCCTGCCTCCCGGCCGTGGCGGCGAGCCGCGCGAAGGTGCGCAGGCGGATCTCCACCGAGCGCGCGACCACGCCGGCCGCGCCGCCCTGCGCCGCCAGCGCCTTCACCGCGCGATCCAGCAGCGCGGTGGTGCCCACCTTGCCGGGAGAGAGCCCGGCGTCGCGGCAGGCCTGCGCCCACATCAGTGCGCCGCGGTCGGCGCCGAAGACGCGCCGCGGAGCAAGAGCGACGAGCCACGACACCCCGCCGGAACGTTCCGGCGGGGCGTCGTGCTCATCATTCCGACGGCGGCCGGCCAGGACGACGTCTCGGCTCCGCCCTGCCGCCGCGCTCCTACACCGCGGCCGCGGCCACGCCCGCCTCGACCAGCCCGGCCACGCGCTCGGCCACCGCGCGCAGCGCCACGGCGGCGGGGGAGTGGGGGTCGCCCACGGTCACGGGAACGCCGGAATCGCCGCCCTCGCGCACGCCCACCTCGATGGGCACCTCGCCCAGCACCTCCAGCCCCGTCTGCATGGCCAGGCGCTGCCCGCCGGCGCGGCCGAAGATCTCGTAGCGCTCGCCGCAGCACGGGCAGATGAAGCCCGACATGTTCTCGACGATCCCCAGCACGCGCGTGTTCACCTTCTCGAACATGCGGATGCCGCGCAGCACGTCGCCGGTGGACACGTCCTGCGGGGTGGTGACCATCACCACGCCGTCCACGCGGATGTTCTGCACCAGCGAGAGCTGCGCGTCGCCGGTGCCGGGGGGCATGTCCACCACCATCCAGTCGAGCTCGCCCCACTCCACCTGCTCCAGGAACTGCTTGAGGATACCGGCGATCATGGGGCCGCGCATGATGGCCGCCTGGTCGGGCTCCAGGAGGAAGCCCAGGCTCATCAGCTTCACCCCGTGCGACTCGAGCGGCTCGATCTTCTCCGAGCCCTTCTCGCCCAGCACCGAGGGCCGCCGCCGCTCGCCGAACATGGTGGGGATGTTGGGGCCATAGACGTCGGCGTCGAGCACGCCCACGCGCTGGCCGCCCTGCGCCAGGGCGATGGCCAGGTTGGTGGCCACGGTGCTCTTCCCCACCCCACCCTTGCCCGAGCTCACGGCCACGATGTGGCGCACGCCCGGCAGCAGCCCGGGCTTAGGGGTGGGCGCGGGCACGTTGCCCGGCTGCAGCCGCTGCTTCTTGGTTTGCGGCGCGCCCACCGAGGGCAGGCTGATGTCGATCTTCACCTTGCCCACGCCCTCCACGCGCTCGGCCGCCGCGCGGGAGAGGCGCACGAGGGTGCCGGGGTCGTCGGCCTGCAGGGCGAAGCGGAAGCGCACGGTGCCGTCTTCCATCACCCCCAGCTCGCGCACGCGGCCCGACGACACCACGTCTTCGCCGGTGTCGGGGTGGGTCACCTGCGTGAGGGCGGCGGCCACGCGGCGCAGCACCTGGTCACGCTCTTCGTTGGTCATCACAAGCGTTATGTACGAAAGTGCGAGAGTACGGAAGTACGAGAGTACGAACCTGCTGCCGCGTACACCCGAGACGGGCCGCGGTGCACGTCCGTCCGCCGTCCATGTTCGCGAGCGGCGGACTGCGTGCCGTCGCGGGGGCGGCTTCAGCCGCATCTTCCCACGTCGAACGCGGCTGACCCGTCGGCGCCGACGCCGGGGCGCCCGTGACGCGATGTGTCGCGGGGACAGGGGAAGGATACAAGAAAGCCGGCGCCCGTGCGAGCGCCGGCCTCCCGTCGTCCCTCGCGCGCCGGCTACATCCCCGCGGGCGGCTGCCACAGCTCGAAGCGGTTGCCGTCGGGGTCCATCGCCCATCCGAAGCGGCCCATCTCCTCGCTCTCGTCCACCTTGTCGTCCACCTGCACGCCCGCAGCACGGAGTTGCGCCAGCATCGCGTGGAGGTCGCGCACGCGGTAGTTGATCATGAACGGCGCGGTGCTGGGCTCGAAGTACTTCGTCTCGGCCGAGAACGGCGACCACACGGTGGTGCCGGTGGGCGAATCGTCGCCCCAGCGGAACGGGTGGCCGCCCCACTCCTCCAGCGCGATGCCCAGGTGCTCGCTGTACCACGCGCCCAACGCCTTGGGGTCCTTCGACTTGAAGAAGATCCCGCCGATCCCCGTCACCCGTTCCATCCGCCACCTCCCGTCGTGGGTTGATCTCGACGCCGCGTTGATGTCTATCCCAGCCGATCGTCCGCCGGTGGATCCGATCCCACCTCGAGCCATTCTCGATGGATCCCACTCCCGTCGCGATCTCCCATATCCCGATCTCCTCCGGGATTCGATACGAATCGTACGTTCTTGCGCGTGAAAATGCGAGTAAACTCGCCGCTACAACGGCACACAGTCCGCCTTCGCGGACTTCAACGGCGGCGGACAAGGGGGGCGTGGGCGAGAGAGGATTCCGGGAAACACGAAGCGCCCGGCAGCTCGTTGGCTGCGCGGGCGCCTCTGCGGATCGGCGGAGCGGGCGATCAGATCGCCTGGACCTCGCGGACCTCGGGGATCACCGACTTGATGCGGCGCTCGATGCCCTGCTTGACCGTGATGGTGCTGATGGGGCAGGCGCTGCACGCGCCCACCAGCCGCAGCTGCACCACGCCGTCGTCGAAGCCCAGCAGCTCCACGTCGCCGCCGTCCTGGCGCAGCGCAGGGCGGATCACGTCCAGCGTGTCTTCGATCCGGGCGACGATGCTCATGATGCGCGGTGCGGGTGGAAGCGTTTGTCCTCGCGGAATTTACCGCCTCCCGGCTGAAAACTCAACCCGCCACGCACCCGCCGCCGCCCGTGGTCAGCCGCACGGGATGTCCCACGTGGTGCATGGATAGTAGCTGGGGTCCTTGGGCGGGCAGATCCGGAAGCTGTTACACGCCGAGCTGCCGCAGAAGTCGCCCGACAGTCCGCGCACCGTGCCCACCGGCTCCGCAGTATGATCAGACGCCGCGAACGACTCCCCGCCAGCGTGTCGAGCTCCAGCTTGAGCTTCTTCATCACCGCCTCCCGGGGCTCGAGGGGGAACGGAACCGACACATGGGGAAAGTATGTCTCAGAATGTAAATGTCCGTGCGCGCGGCGCACAGGGGCCGGGAGGGGAGCGCCCGGGCGCGCAGGTGGCGAGGGGTTGACCGGTGGGGTAGTTTAAGCGCCTCTCTCAACCTGACCGATTCAGGAGACGGAAGATGAATAGCATTCCGCAGGTGCCGCTGCCGCGCAACGAGCCGGTGCTGGGCTACGCGCCGGGCTCGGCCGAGCGCAAGGAGCTGAAGGCCGCCCTCAAGGTGATGGCCGGCGAGCAGATCGAGATCCCGCTGCTGATCGGCGGGCGCGAGGTGCGCACGGGGAACACCGCCACCGCGGTGATCCCGCACGACCATGGGCACGTCCTCGCCACCTACCACCTGGCCGGCGAGGCCGAGGTGCGCCAGGCCGTGAACGCCGCGCTCGAGGCGCAGCGCGAGTGGGCGCGCTGGCCGTGGGAAGACCGCCTGGCCGTCTTCCTCCGCGCGGCCGACCTCCTCGCGACTTCGTGGCGGCCGGTGATGAACGCCGCCACCATGCTGGGCCAGAGCAAGACCGCGTACCAGGCCGAGATCGACGCGGCGTGCGAGATGATCGACTTCTTCCGCTTCAACGCGGCGTTCGCGCAAAAGATCTACGCCGAGCAGCCCGAGAGCCTGCCCGGCACCTGGAACCGGCTGGACCACCGCCCGCTGGAGGGCTTCGTCTACGCCGTCACGCCGTTCAACTTCACCTCCATCGCCGGCAACCTGCCCAGCGCGCCGGCCATGCTGGGCAACGTGGTGGTGTGGAAGCCCGCCGCCACCGCCATCTACAGCGGCTGGTACATCATGCGGCTGCTGATGGAAGCCGGGCTGCCGCCAGGCGTGATCAACTTCGTGCCCGGCGACCCGGTGGCCACCAGCGGCGTGCTGCTGAACCACCGCGACCTGGCCGGGATCCACTTCACCGGCAGCACCAGCGTATTCCAGTCGATCTGGAAGACGGTGGGCGACAACATCGCCATGTACCGCGGCTATCCGCGGCTGGTGGGCGAGACGGGCGGCAAGGACTTCATCGCCGCCCACGCCAGCGCCGACCCGGCCGCGCTGGCCACGGCCATCGTGCGCGGCGGCTTCGAGTACCAGGGGCAGAAGTGCAGCGCCGCCAGCCGCATCTACGTGCCTGAGAGCATCTGGCCCGGCGTGAAGGAGCTGACGCTGGGGATGATGGAAAAGATCCGCATGGGCGACCCGGCCGACTTCCGCAACTTCATGGGCGCGGTGATCGACCGGAAGGCGTTCGACAAGATCAGCGGCTACATCAAGCACGCGCAGGAAGCCGACGGCGTGGAGATCCTGTCGGGCGGCGGGTTCGACGACGCCAAGGGCTACTTCATCGAGCCCACGCTGGTGCAGGTGCGCGACAGCGCCTACCGGCTGATGTGCGAGGAGGTGTTCGGCCCCGTGGTCTCGCTCCACGTGTACCCCGACGCGAAGTGGGCCGAGACGCTGGAGATCATCGACCGCACCACCCCCTACGCGCTGACCGGCGCGGTGTTCGCCAACGACCGCGCGGCGCTGGTGGAGGCCGACCGGGCGCTGCGCTTCGCGGCGGGGAACTACTACATCAACGACAAGCCCACGGGCGCGGTGGTGGGCCAGCAGCCGTTCGGCGGCGCGCGGGCCAGCGGGACGAACGACAAGGCCGGGTCGATCCTGAACATGGTGCGCTGGATCAGCCCGCGCGCCATCAAGGAAACCTTCGCCGCGCCGCGGAGCTTCGAATACCCGTTCATGAGCGAGGAGTAGCGCGCTCCGCCGCCCGCAGCGGGGCACGCACGCATGTCGCCCCCGGCCGAATGCATCGGCCGGGGGCGAATCGCGTTCAGCAGCGGGACAACCCGTCACAAGGGCGTGAGCGCCACCCACGAGTTGCTGCTGCTGGACGGCACGGCAACGGTGCATCGCAGTTCCTCCGTTTCCTCCGTTCCTTCGTGTGACTTCTGCCGTTTCGTCCGCCGTTCAGGCGTAGCCCGTCTCTCGCGCGGACGAGAGCGCGAGATTCAGGTGCGTGCGCGCGCGCTCCGCATCCCCCCGCTCCCACGATTCCACCGCCAGCGCGAGGGGACGGGAAAGGGCGTCGGGGAGCGGGTGCTGCTCGGGGTGGAGCATGACGCGGGCGTGGGCGATGGCGTCGCCCACGTCGCCATCCCCCAGCGCGACGGCGAGGAGCGGCCAGCGCGCGGCCCACTGGAACGGGTCGGTGGGCGAGGTGCCGGCCCACAGCGCCAGCGCGGTGGACGCGTCTGCCGCCGCGCGCCGGGGGTCGCCCGCGCGCAGCGCGGCCCACGCGTGGTTCGCGTGCGCCATCCCCGCCGCGCCGGGGGTGAGCTCGCCGGCCGTGCGGGCGCGCGCCGTCCAGGCGAGCGTGCCTTCCACGTCGCCCCGAAGGCGCTGGACCAGGGCGAGATAGGTACAGCACAGCACCTGCCGCCACGCTTCCCCGCCCTCCTCGGCCACGGCCAGCGAGGCGGACAGGTGCGCCGCGGCGTCGTCCAGCCGCCCGCGCCAGAGCTGGGTGAAGCCGATGGCGAACTCGGCGCCGGCCTGCTCGCGCAGGCTTCCGCTCCCCTCCGCCTCCGCCGCGAACTTGCGGCAGGCGGCCACCAGCGCGTCCAGGCCGAACAGCCGCTCGCGGCGCGACAGCTCGCGCAGCAGCGTGGCGAGGACCGCGGTGCGCTGGCGGCCGTAGCGCTCCACGCCGTCCTTGGCGGCGCGCACCAGCTCCTGCAGCTCGTCCATCCGGCCGAGGAGCAAGAGCGCGCGGCCGCGGCCCACCTGCAGCTGCGCCCACTCGGCGAAGTCGGCGCTGGTCCACTCGGCCGCCTCGAACAGCGCGGCCTCGGCGCGGGCGTAGGCCTCGAGCGCGGGCTCCAGCTGCTGCCGCGCCTGCCACGCATCTCCCTGCTTGCGCAGCAGCCGCGCCCGCGCCGGCGCATCGGCCGCGAGGGAGACGAGGGCGCGGTACTCCGCATCGGCCGCGTCCGCGTCTTCCCCCGCCGCCGCCACGTCGGCCGTGGCCTCGCGAATGCGGGCGGAGGCGACTGCGTCCCCCGCCCGCGCGGCGTGCTCCAGCGCACGGCCGAACAGGTCGCGCGCGCTGTCGTGGGCGCCCGACTGCGCGGCGGCGGTGCCGGCCAGGTGCAGGTACCGCGCGGCGCGGGCATCGTCGTGCGCCAGGGCGAAGTGGCGGGCCAGGCGCGGCGCGGCCTCGGCCGAGCCGGCGCCGTAGAGCCGCTCCAGCGCCGCGCCCACGTCGGCGTGGAGGTAGCGCGCCTCGGCCGGGTCGGCCAGCGTGCAGGCGTGGCGGTGGAAGAGGCTGTGGCGGAAGCGGTACTCCGACGCGGTGCCCGCAGGAAGGCGGCGCAGCGCGTGCGGCGCCACCAGCCGGTGCGCGCGGTCCAGCTCCCCCAGCCGGCGCACGGTTTCACGCGGCTCCACGCCCAGCACCGCCGCCGCGGCCTCGGCGGTGAACACCTCGCCCTCGGTCGCGGCCACGGCCAGCAGACGCCGATCGTCCTCGCCCAGCCGGCGCACGCGCTCGCCGATCACCCCCTCCACCCGCGCCGGCAGGGCGCTCCAGTCGGGCACGCCCGCCTCGCTCCATCCGCCGTCCGGGCGGCGGACGATCACGCCGCGGGCCTGCAGGTCGCGCACGGCTTCCACCACGAACAGCGGGTGCCCTTCGGTGTGCCGCAGCAGCGCATCGCGGAACTCCGCCGACAGCCCATCCGCGCCGCCGTCCAGCAGCGCGTCCACCAGCCGTGCGCCGTCGGGCTCGCCCAGCGGCGTGAGCGCCACCCCGGCGCCGCCGAACAGCCGCTCCCACTCGGCCACCACCCCCGCCAGCGGGTGCCGCTCGCCCGCCGCCGCCAGGTCGATGTCACGGTAGGCCACGACCAGGAGGATGGGGACGCCGGCGATGCGGCGGGCGAGGTGGAAGAGGAGGCCCACCGACGCGGCGTCGGCCCACTGCGCGTCGTCCACCACCAGCAGCAGCGGGCGGGTGGCGGCCACGCGGCGGAAGGCGTCGGTGCAGCGCTCGTCAATGCTGCCGCCGGCCGGGCCGGGCGCGAAGGGATCCGGCTCGGCCGCGGCGGCGGGCTCGGCCTGGCGCACGGCGCGCCACAGCTCGCGAAAGGGGAGATACGGCGACCCCGGCCCGGCGTACGCGTCGCACTCGCCCGCGGCGACCAGCACCGCGGGGTGGCGGCGGCGCGCGCGGCGCCCCAGCTCGCGCAGCAGCGCCGTCTTGCCGATCCCCGCTTCCCCCGCGATCCAGCAGACGCGCCCCGCGCCCGCCGCCGCCGCGTCCAGCGCCTCCTCCAGCCGCCGCAGCTCGGCGCCGCGCGCCACGAACGACCATGCGTCGGCCAGCACCGCCGGCACCGACGCCTCCGCATCGCCCGGCGCGAAGGTCCACCGCCCGTCGCCGCCGCGCGCCAGCGTGCCGCCGCCCGCCAGCGCGCGCACCCGCTCCACGGCGCGGCCGGGGTTGCCGCCGCTGTCGATGTGGATGCGCCTCGCGAGCCGGGCCCGGTCTTCCGCGGGCAGGTCCGCCATCCCCGCCACCAGCGCTTCCGTCTCGCCGGGGGAGAGGGGGCGCAAGGGGCGGCGGATGGCGCCGGGCACGCCCAGCTCGCCCGCGCCGCCCGCGAGCAGCACCATCACCCCCGCGGGCGGGCGGCGGGCGAGCGCCAGGAGGAGGCGGCGCGAGGGTTCGTCGGCCGACCCGGCGTCGTCGGCCCAGGCCAGGACGGGGATCTCGGCGGCCACGTCGGCGAGCACGCGCGCGACGGCGTCGGGGAGCACGGCGTCGTCGCCGGAGGGCGGCGGCAGGGCGCGGAAGCGCTCGCGCAGCGCGGGCACCAGGCGCGCGGCCTCGGCCAGCGCCCAGTCGGCCGCGCCGCCCAGGCCGGGCGCCCGCTCCAGCCCGGCCAGCAGCTCGCGCGCGGCGCTCCACGGCCCCGCCGCGGCCGAGCCGCTGCCCCGCGCCGTGCAGATCCAGGCGTCGCCGCGCTCGGCGAGCGACGCGGCGAAGTCGGCGCAGAGGCGCGTCCGGCCGCTCCCCGGCTCGCCCTCCACCACCGCCGCGACGCTGGCGCCTGCGGCGGCGCGGTTCCACGCGTCGCGCAGCGCGGCGAAGTCATCCCCCCGCCCCACCCGCTCGGGCGTGCCGAGCGCGGAAGACGGGGATGTGTCGACCGCGGCCCGCGCCGCGGCGGGGCGAGCGCGGCCCAGGCTCTCGCCCAGCGCGCGCCACTCCGCCGGGAGGTCAGGGCCCAGCGCGTCGCGCCAGCGCGCGGCGATCTCGGCGTGGCGGGCGGCGGCCTGCTCGCCGCGCCCGGCCAGCGACAGGGCGCGGACGGATGCGGCGGCCGCGCCGGCGTCCAGCGGGCGCGCCTCGGCCCAGCGCTCAGCCCACGCGGCGGCTTCCGTCCACCGCGCGGCGTCCAGCGCATCCTCCGTCAACCGGCGCAGCGCGGCGGCATGGAGCGCGCCCAGTCGCGCGCGCTCGCCGTCGAGCCAGGTGGTGAAGCCCTCGGCCCCCGCCGCGTCGCAGCCGGCCAGCGGCTCGCCGCGCCACCGCTCCACCGCCGCGGCCCAGCGCCCCGCCGCCACGTCGGCCTCGAAGGCGGCGGCGTCCAGCGCCAGGGCACCGGGTGCGAGCGACGCCTGCTCGGCGGTCACCACGATCACGCCGGGCAACCCCTCCTTGAGCCGCACCAGCGTCTGCCGCAGCGAGTGGCGGGCGCGCTCCTCCTCGCGCTCGCCCCAGAACGCCGTGGCCAGCCACGCGCGCGAAACGGGGCGCCCCCGCAGCGCCAGGCAGGCCAGCAGCGACAGCTCCTTCCGCCGCCGGGCCAGGCGCTCCTCGCCCTCCACCGTGAGCCGCGGAGGGCCCAGCACCTGGAGCAGGTACGGCCCCGTCACCCGCGCTCCCCGTGCACGCGGTGACGCACCGGGTGACGCCCGGGTGCGGCGTGATGCGCAGAATTGCGGTCGCCGGGGGGAGTGCGTGCGCTGGTGTGACGCGCCATGAAGATCGGGTGGAGCGTGGATCAGGGTGACGCCGACGTCGATGCGGACCCGCGGCGGAACGGCGCGCGCGCCGGACGTTTGCCGAATCCGCAACCATAGGCACGCCCCCCGAGCGGCACAAGCGCCCGCGGCCTCGGATGAACTGGAAGTTTCGACACGGAGGATGGTTGCGATGAGATCGACTGGACGGACAGCTGGAATGCTCGCCGGCGTGCTGGCCACACGACGCTGATCGCCAGCCCGGTCATGGCGCAGCGGCCGAGCGTGACCGAGATGCCGGTGTGGTGTACGTGAGGGTTCGCCGGGGAGAGCAGACGCACCGGGAGGAATACCACCTGATGAACCCGGTTCCCGGCCTGAGCTGGGCCGTCGGGCGTGTCGTGCTCTGGGGGGCGGTTCGAGACTATTGGGTCCGGCCGGAATCCGGCGCACCGACTGCACCGTAGCCGGCGCCGAGGCCCAAGTCGGACGGCGCGCAGAGGCGGGCCGGCCCGTCGCTCCGGCGAACGCGGCTTTCCACGGCGAACGGCCCCGCATCGAGCGACGATGCGGGGCCCTTTCGCTCCGTCCACGAGCCCGTTTACGACGTGGGCCCGTGCGGCTCGTCGCCGTCTTCCAGGCTGCTCAGCACCACCATCGAGCGGCCGGCGAGCTGGATGCCCCAGCCGGACACGGAGCTCGACACCGGCGCCAGCCTCCCCGGCACCCCCAACCCGATGCGCTGGCAGGTGGCGCTCGACACCGCGCGCCGCGCCACCGACCCAGCGACGGCATCAGCGCCCGCGCGGCCTCCTGCGTCAGCTCGCCTTTCCAGCGGGGTCGTGCGAGCACGCGCCGCACCGCGCGACGTGGGTCGTGCGCTCAACCGTCGTCTTTCAGGGCTTCCGTCGGCTGAATGCGAAGCGCCCGACGCGTCGGGACGATGCACGCGAGCGCACAGCACAGGATCGTCGACAGCGCGAAGACCGCCGTCATGCCGAAATCATCGAGATGCACGTCCGACAGGTCGTTATTGGCGAGACCGAGCCCCAGGACTGCACCCACGCCAATGCCCAGCGCGATCTGAACGAGTGGGCGCTTGAAGACGGTGGCCAGGACCTGCAGCGGCCGCGCGCCGAGCGCGACGCGCACGCCGATCTCCCGTGTTCGCCTGGCGACGGAGAAGGCCGTCACCGCATAGACGCCGGCGAGCGACAGCATCAGCGTCACGCCCGTGAAGGCGATCAGGAGCGCGATCCAGAAGCCGCTGACGGACTCCGCCAGACGGGGCAGCGGTACGGGATCGATCACGCGCAGCGCGGGATCGGTCGCCGCCGCGAGCTCGCGGAGGCGCACCGCAAAACCCTGCGGATCGCCGCGAACGTGAATGGCGACCCGAAGCGGCCCCGTCTCCCGCGGCAGCGTCGCCTGGAAGATGCGGGCCCGGCCGAAATCGCCCCCGTTGTCGCTCACGCCAAGATCGGGCACGACACCGACGATCTCATGCCACGGCTCGGTGGTGGGTTCGCGACCCGATGAGAAGAAGCGAAGCCGGCGGCCGATCGGGTTACGGCCGCCCATGACCTGATCGACGAAGAACTCGTTCACGAGCACGGCACGCGTCTGGTGTTCCGCGTCGGCCGTCGTCAACGCCCGGCCGCGGATCACGGGCGCGCCGACCACCTCGAAGAACCGCGGATCGGCGGACACCGACCCGGCGCAGTAGCCACCCACACAGCGTTCGCTCTGCGCGGCGGCGGGACCCGGGTCCATGACGATCCCGTTCCACCGATGACGCATCACCGGCAACTGATCGGCGTAGGTGACGTCCAGCACGCGCGGCTCCTGCCGGAGCCGGTCGGCGAGCGCGCGGTAGCGTTCCTCGAGCCGCGCCGCACGCACGGCCGGCACCGTGTCACCACTCGCCGCGGCGCCGTCGAACCGGTCCATTTCGAGGGTGGCCGTGAGGAATGCTTCGGCCGGGAAACCCGCTGGCGTCTTTCGCGCGAAATCCCCTCCCACGCCGAGCAGCGGCACCGGAAGCACCGTCGCGAGCGCGATCTGCGCGACGATGACCACGGTCCACACGCCGCCGAACTGCAACCCGCCGCCGCCACTCGACGCGGCTCGGAGCCGGTCGCCGAGACTGACCGAGACCACCTTGAGCGCGGGTACGACGCCGGCGATCGTGGCAGCGAACAGCGTCAGCCCAACGGCATAGAGAATCGTCGCCGGCGAGATCGAAGTGTCGATCCAGAACGGCAACGGGCCCGATTGCTCTTCGATCATCGTCCAGGTCCGCGCGAGCACGAAGCGCGCAACCATGAGCCCAACCGCCGCACCGGCCGCGCAGAGCACGAGCGCCTCGGCGAAGAGTTGCAGGACGAGACGCCGGCGGCTGGCGCCGAGTGCGGTGCGAACGAGGAGCTCCCGCTCTCGGCTGACGGCGCGGGCGAACAACAACATGGCGACGTTGCCGCAGAGGAGCGCGGCCAACAGCACGAGGAACACGTTGATCGACGCCAGCACCAACGCCGCCGCTTCGGGGAGACCACTGACCGCTTCGTGCAGCGAGAGGACCTGCAGGCGCACGTTCTTGTGCGTCTCCGGAAACATCGTCGCGGCCCGGGTGCCGATCGCCGCCGCCTGGACGGTCGCCGCCTCGCGCGAACGGCCCGGCGCCGGCCGCCCAAAGACGTACCGCAGGCTCGGCGACGCCTCGGGAAGCCGCTCGAGGTGCAACGGCCGCCAGACCCGGTTCCGCTGTGGAAAACCGTAGCCGCGCGGCATCACGCCGACGATCGTGACGGGCGTGCCGCTGATGCGAATGACGCGGCCGACGGCGTCTGCCGCCCCCTCCAGCCTGTACTTCCAGAAGTCGTATCCGACCACCACGACGTCTTCGGCCCCGGCCCGCTCGTCGCCTTCCAGAAGGGTGCGTCCCATCGACGCCCGAGCGCGCGTCAGCGCGAAGGTCGACGCGGTCACGTTGGCGACGGTCTCCGGCTGGCCGGGGCCGGCGCCGACCGCGACGCTGCGTTCCTCCACCTCGACGGCGCCGAGATCGGCGATCGTGCTGAGGTCGTCGCGCCACAGCTCGTAATCGCGGCGCGATGCGGGGACCGCCGCATTGTCGGCGACGTTCCAGTTCCGCAATGCGACGATCGCGTTGCCGTCCGGAAGCGGAATCGTCGGCCAGAGCGCCTGTCGCGCGACCTCGAACCCGACGGTGCCGACGGCGATCGCGAACGCTACGGCGATCGTCGCGATCACGGTGAGCGCGGGATGCTTGATCAGCATGCGGCCGGCGAGCTTGAGGTCGAGCGTCAGCCCGCCGAGCCATCGCAGCCCCCGCGCGTCCCGGCCCGCCTCCCTGTACTTCTCCACCCCGCCGAACGCGACCGCCGCCTGCCGGCGCGCCTCCGCCGGGTCCAGGCCCCGCTCGCGCTGGAGCCGCTCGGCTTCCATCTCCACGTGGAAGCGCATCTCCTCGCCCATCTCCCTCCACAGCTGGTCGGGTCTCCACAGCCCGCGCCAGAACGACCGCCCGCGCGCGATCAGAGTCTTCATGCTCAGATCTCCTGCGGCGTGGTGCGCAGCGCCAGCGCAATGGCATCCACGAGCCGGTTCCAGCTCGCGACTTCCTCGCCGAGGCGCGCGCGGCCGGCAGGGGTGAGGCGGTAGAACTTGGCGCGGCGGTTGTTGTCGGAGACCCCCCACTCGCTCTCGATGAGCCCCTGGTGCTCCAGCCGGTACAGTGCGGGGTAGAGCGCGCCCTGCTGAATCTGTAGCGCACGACCGGAGATTTGTTCGATGCGCAGCAGCACGCCGTAGCCGTGCAGCTGCCCGAGCGACACGGCCTTGAGGATCAGCAGGTCCAGCGTGCCGGGTAGCAGCGCGGCGGAATCGGTCATGGCTCTCTCCTATGTCGGTTAGGAGGAGGATAGGCACGCACTCCTAAGCTGTCAAGGAGAACGAACGCAGGGAGAAAGCCCTGCGGGTGGGGGCGGAGGAGGTGGGCAGGACCCGGGTGACCGTCTCGTTTTCACAGCCGTCGCTCTCCGCATCGGCTCGGTCGCACGGAGGCGTCTTCCCGGTCCGGACGTCGCCAGGCGAGCGTGGTGCCGACGCGAAAGACCCCGCATCGTGCGCGATGCGGGGTCTTTCGTTCGTCCGGCCCGGAATCGGCTACGACGTGGGCACGTGCGGCTCGTCGCCGTCTTCCAGGCTGCGCAGCACCACCATCGAGCGGCCGGCGAGCTGGAGGGTGGCGCCGGTGTCGAGCTCGGTTTCCGGCTGGTCGGCGGCCCGGTGCGCGGTGTCGAGCGCCACGCGCCAGCGCATGGGGTTGGGCGTGCCGGGGAGCACGAAGTCCACCGCGTCGGGCGCGGCGTTGAAGCACAGGACGAAGGTGTCGTCGGTCACGCGGTCGCCCGCGTCGTTCCACTCCATCATCGCGTCGCCTCCCAGCAGCATGGCGAAGCTGCGGACGAAGTGGGTTCCCCAGTCGTCGTCGTCCATCTCCTGGCCGTCGGGCTGCAGCCACTTCACGTCCTCCAGCTCCGACCCGCGGATCTTGCGCCCCTGGAAGAACCTGCTGCGGCGGAAGATGGGGTGCTCGCGGCGCAGCTCCGACACGCGCCGCACGAAGGCGCACAGGTCGGCTCGCCGCTCGTCCAGCTCCCAGTCGAACCAGCTGATCTCGTTGTCCTGGCAGTAGGCGTTGTTGTTGCCCCCCTGCGTGCGCCCGATCTCGTCGCCGCCACAGATCATGGGCACGCCCTGCGACAGGAGGAGCGTGGCCAGCAGGTTCCGCTTCTGCTTCTCGCGCTGATGGATCACCTCGGGGTCGTCGGTCTCGCCCTCCACCCCGAAGTTGAGCGACAGGTTGTGGCCGTGGCCGTCGCGGTTCTCCTCGCCGTTGGCCTCGTTGTGCTTCTCCTCGTAGGTCACCAGGTCGTGCAGCGTGAAGCCGTCGTGCGCGGTGACGAAGTTGATGCTGGCGTGCGCCTGCCGCCCGTCGTCGCCGTACAGGTCGCTGCTCCCCGTCAGCCGATACGCCACCTCGCTCACCGTGCCGGGGTCGCTGCGCCAGTAGCTGCGCACGCTGTCGCGGTACTCGCCGTTCCACTCGGTCCACAGCACGGGAAAGTTGCCCACCTGGTAGCCGCCCTCGCCGATGTCCCACGGCTCGGCGATCAGCTTCACCTCGCTGAGCACCGGGTCCTGGTGGATCACGTCGAAGAAGGAGGACAGCCGGTCCACCCCGTGCTCCTCGCGCGCCAGCGTGGGCGCCAGGTCGAAGCGGAAGCCGTCCACGTGCATCTCCTGCACCCAGTAGCGCAGGGAGTCGTTCACCAGCTTGATCACCTGCGGGTGCCGGGTGTTCAGCGAGTTGCCGGTGCCCGTGTAGTCCATGCAGTAGCGCGGGTCGTCGGCCAGCAGGCGGTAGTAGGTGGGGTTGTCGATCCCCTTGAAGCTGAGGGTGGGCCCCAGGTGGTTCCCCTCGGCGGTGTGGTTGTACACCACGTCCAGGATCACCTCGATCCCCGCTTGGTGCAGCGCCTTGACCATGTCGCGGAACTCGCGCACCTGCCCGCCCCGGTCGCCGCTGCCGCTGTAGCGCGCGTCGGGGCTGAAGTAGTTCAGGGTGTTGTATCCCCAGTAGTTCTTCAGCCCCTTCTCCAGCAGGTAGTTGTCGTCCACGAAGTCGTGCACGGGGAGCAGCTCCAGCGCGGTCACGCCGATGGAGTGCAGGTGCTCGATCACCGCCGGGTGCGCCACGCCGGCGTAGGTGCCGCGCAGCTCGGGCGGCACCGCGGGGTGGCGCATGGTGAGCCCCTTCACGTGCGCCTCGTAGATCACCGTGCGGTGCCAGGGCGTGTTCAGCGGGCGGTCGCCCTCCCAGTCGTAGCCGTTGTCCACCACCACGCCTTTGGGGATCCCGGCGGCGCTGTCGCGGTCGTCCATCTCCAGGTCGCTGCCGCCCAGCGGGTAGCCGAACACCGGCTGCGTCCAGTCCACCTCGCCCGCCACCGCCTTCGCGTACGGGTCCAGCAGCAGCTTGAAGGGGTTGAAGCGCGGCCCGCGCGCGGGCTCGTAGGGCCCGTCCATGCGGAAGCCGTAGAGCTGCCCCGGCTCGAGCCCCGGCACGTAGCCGTGCCACACGTGCGCCGTGCGGTCGCGCAGGCGCAGGCGCGCGATCTCCTGCGCGGGGTTCTCCGCGTCGAACAGGCACACCTCGGCCGCGGTCGCGTTCTCGGAATACACGGCGAAGTTGACGCCCTCGCCATCCCACGTGGCGCCCAGCGGCGAGCGCCGTCCCGGCAATACCCTGTAATCCACCGTCTTTATCTCCCGTCGTGTCCGTCTCGTTTTCGCCGCCTCGATGGGCGGCCGGCTCCGCATCTGTCTCCAACCCAAACGGCGTCGATCTCCCCGCGGGCGGCCGGCGATTCGGTTGCCCCGGGGATGACGTCGCTCGTGCACGTCGATCACACGAGGATTTCGTTCAGGCCCGGAACACGGCAAGGCCGGTGCCCCGCGTGCATCGGAACGGGCGTTTTCGGGAGCGACTGCTACATGCCCCGGATGGTGGCTGCCTCCACCGCATCCCCATGCGCCGCAAACGGTTCCAAAGCATTCGTGTCGCCCTCGGTGCAGTTGGGATCATCCGGGTGCAGGTGGGCGGCCGGGGAGGACCGCGCGGGGGGTGTTTGCACTATGATCCATCCGCGGCGCTCACCCGGCGCAGCGTACGTGGGGAAACGGCGAAGCACGCCGGAGGCCGCACGGACGGACACAACCAGCAAGGAACCCGAAGATGAAGATCACGTTCTCTCGCCTCGCCCTGGCCGCCGCGCTCTCGCTCGGCGTGGCGCTTCCGGCTTCGGCCCAGCAGCAGCAGCGTGGCGGCTACCGCCAGGAGCAGGGGCAGCGCCAGCGGCAGGACCCCCGCCAGCGGCTGGACCAGCGCGTGGCGCAGCTCACCCAGCGCCTGCGGCTCAACGGCGGGCAGCAGACCCAGATCCGCCGCATCCTGGAGCAGGAGCAGGCCCGCATGCAGCAGTTCCGCGGCAGCCGCGACGGCCAGCGCCAGGGGCAGGACCGCGCGCGCCAGGGGCAGAACGACGCCCAGCGCCGGCAGGGCTTCGAGCAGATGCGCGCCCTGCGCCAGCAGACCGACCAGCAGATCGAGCGCGTGCTGAACCGCACCCAGCTCGCCGAGTACCGCCGCCTCCGCGAGGAGCGCGGCCAGTGGGGCCGCGGCCAGCGCGGCGACGGCCGCCAGGAGCAGGGCCGTTACCAGGGCCAGGGCTCGCGCAGCCGGTAAGGTTTCGTGAGGTTGGGTTGGAGATGTAGTTCGGACGAGGCGCGGGGCGCCGGGCGATGTGCCCGGCGCCCCGTGTCGTCGCAGGCGGTCTCGCGGACGGCGGCATCGATATCCGCGGAGGCGGGTTGACAGCCGCTGGGGCGGGCCAAGATCGGAGAGCGATCAACGCGATCGGAGAGATCCAATATGCGAGTGTGCGAGTGAACTCGCCGCCACAACGGCACGCAGTCCGCCTTCACGGACTTCAACGGCGCGGGATCATGCCGATCGATGGAAATGGGGCGCCCCTCACCACGACGAGTGCCCCATCTCCGTTTCACACCAGCGTCCCACATGCAGAACCGCATCCTAGAGATCCCGGTATGCGAGTAAACTCGCCACTACAACGGCACACAGTCCGCCTTCGCGGACTTCAACGGCGCGGGATCGGGTGGATCGATGAAGCGGGCGCCCCTCACCACGAGGAACGCCCATCTCCGTTTTGATCGATCGTTAGCAATCGCGGGGATGCCGCCAAGCAGTCCGCGAAGGCGGACTTCGTGCCCTTGTAGCCGCGACTTCAGTCGCATCCTCCAACACACGGACGCCCGCTGTTCGCGCCGACGGGTGTCACACCGACCCTCCGCCGTTCGCGCCGACGTGTGCCCACACCGACCCTCCGCCGTTCGCGCCGACGGGTGCCCACACCGACGCCCGCTGTTCGCACCCACGGGTGTCCACACCGACGCCCCGCCGTTCGCGCCGACGGATGCCCACACCGATGCCCCGCCGTTCGCGCCGACGGGTGCCCACACCGATGCTCAGCGGTTCGCCCGACGTGTGCCCACCCCGACGCCCGCTGTTCACGCCGACGGTGTCCACACCGATGCCCTCGTTCTGAGGTCAATATCCGGCAGGGGCGACAGGATCGGCCGATCAGACCGGGGGCTTGATGGGGTGCTCGCCGGCGTGGCGCTTGATGATCGTGTCGTTCACCTCCTGGATCACCTCCAGCTTGCGCACGTTCTTGCCCGGGCAGGCGTGCGTGGTGAGCGGGTCTTCGCGGTGGATGCGCATGGTGTTGGGGTCGAGCCCCAGGATGGCCGAGAGCGTGGCGATGGCCGCCACCGCGTTCTTGCGCACCTCGGCGCCGCGGCCGCTGTCGAACGGCTCCTTCTCGAAGTCGCCCAGCATCTCGATCCCCAGCGCCACCTTGTTCCAGCTGGGCGAGTGCACCCCCGACACGGTGAGCGGGGTGAACACCCAGATCTGCTTGTCGTCCACGAACAGGTGCGGGCCGGCGCTCCACTTCTGCGTGTCGCGGTAGAACTCCTCCAGCCCCTTGATGTGGCTCTGGTTGAGCCCGTTGGGCCGCTGCGCCAGCGACGGGATCGCCGTGTTGTGCAGCACGATGAACGACGGGCGCCAGGCCGTCCACTGCAGCGTGTGGCAGTACGAGTCGAAATCGGCGGGGCTGAAGCTCTTGCCTACGATTCCCTTCCAGGCCATGGCGGTCTTCCTTGTAGCGGGGAGATGAGCGTGGGTACTGCAGGTGGGAAGCGGGAGCGCGGGGCGCCGGATCCGACGGGCCCCCGGGGGCAGGCGGAAAGAGCCGGCGCGGCCGCACAGCGAAAGTGCCGCCGCGAACCGGATCCGTCAATCGCGTCGTGATCCGGACCGCCGTGCCGCCGTGCCGCGGCCCTCGTCCCCATCCTTCGATTCGTTGGACCGAAGCGCGCCGATTCCCCGCCACGCCGCCTTCCACCCGGCCCCGCCCCGCGCCTCGCGCGTCGCCCGTGCCAGGCCGCGGGGACCGCCACCCGTGGCCGCGAGCGGGGGCGTGCGGGGCGGAAGCGCACGAGATCCGCGCGTTCTGCCACCCTCGGACCGCCCCCCCCAATTCCGTGTCACTGCTGGTCCGGCGGTTGCGTGGAGCACGCCGCATGTTCCGGCGATGGCGCCGGTTCGATGCCACGCATGCGCGCGCGAGACAACGACATGGCTGCTCTTCCGTTGCGGTGGCTGCGGCTCCCGGCCGCGGTGCTCCCCCTCCTGGCCGCGTGCGGCCACGACGTTCCCACCCAGCAGGACCGCCGCGCGCCGGCCGCGCCCACGCCGGGCGTGACAGCGCCCAGCGCCGCCAGCCTGAAGGTGCTGATCGGCACGGGGCAGAAGGGAACGGCGGGAGCGCCCCTGCGCTCGCCCGTGGTGGTCCAGGCGCTGGATCCGAACGGCCGTCCCCTCGCCGGCGCCCCGCTCAAGTGGTCGGTGTCCAGCGGCGGCGGCACGCTCGCCGGCGCGGAAACGAGCACCCGCGCCGACGGGACGGCGCGCGCCGTGTGGACGATGGGCTCCTACGGCGGTCCGGCCACCGTGACCGTCGCCTCGCGCGCCACGGTCGCCACGGTGAACGTCAGCGTCACCGGCCCGGCGCCGGTGCTGGCCGCGGCGGGCGGCACCGCACAGGCCGCCCCTCCCGGGCAGCCGCTCGCCGCGCCGCTGGTGCTGAAGGCCACCAGCAGCACGGGCGCGCCGCTCGCCGGGGTGCCGGTCTCCTGGTCGGTGTCCAGCGGCGGCGGGGTGGTGACGCCGATGGCCGGCGTCACCGGCGCCGACGGCACCGTGGCCGCCCACTGGACGCTGGGCGCCGGCACCGGCACGCAGACCGTGACGGCGGCGGGGCCGGCGACCACGCCGGTGTCGTTCACCGCCGCCGCCATGCTCATGGTGCTGGGCCCCACCGGGAGCGGCCAGACGGCCACGGTGGGGACCACGCTTCCGCAGCCGCTGGTGGTGCGGGTCACCAACGACGCGGGCGCGCCCGTGCCGGGCGTCGGCGTCAAGTTCATGGCCTCTTCGGGCAGCGGCACCGTAACCCCCGAGCTGGTGGTCACCAACGCCAACGGCGTCGCCTCCACGCAGTGGACGCTGGGGAACGTGGTGGGGACGCAGTCGGTCACGGCCACGGTTCCGGGCGGCCCCACGGTGGGGTTCTTCGCCACCGCCACCAAGCCGCTGCCGCTGCTGACGCTGCAGAAGACCAGCGGGGACAACCAGGTCGCGCTCCCGGGGCACAACGTGCCGCAGGGGATCGGCGTGCGCGCCGTGGACTCCAATGGCAACGGGGTCGCCGACGTTCCCCTGACCTTCACCGCCTCGAACGGCGGAACGGTCTCGGCGCCTCGCTCGGTGACCGACGGGCCCGGCTATGCCGTGGCCTCGTGGGTGCTGGGGCCCACCGAGGGAACGCAGACGCTCACCGTCACGGGCGGCGGCTCGAGCGTGACGTTCACGGCGGTCGCCATCTCCGGCGGCGACGTGCAGTCGATCAACTTCAGCGTGGGCCGCACCTGGCTCGACATCGGCGAGACGACGCAGCTCTACGCCTCGGCCAACGGGGTGAACGGGCAGCCGGTGACCAACGGCGCCTCGCTGTCGTTCACCACCGACCGGCCCGACCTGCTGCAGATCACCTCGGTCAACCTGCGCGATCCGCTGCACGGCTACGTCTACATCAAGGCGCTGGGCGCCGGCGAGCCCACGCTGATCGTGACGGCCGGCTCCGTCACCAAGACGCTCACCTACCGCTTCTTCGTCCCCGGCACGCGGCCTGGCACGCGCCCCGGCGACGGCGGCGGCGGCGGCAGCGCCGACCGGGCGCCGACGCCTGCGCCCTGACGGGGCCACGCGGCCCCGTGTAGACCAGACGGCTCCCTCCGCGATTCGCGGAGGGAGCCGTTCTCGTTGGCGGGCGAGACCTACACCGGATCCGCATAGATAATCGCGGCGGCAGGATCTGCTAAAGTGTCACGCAGAGGCACGGAGTCACAGAGAAAAAACCGCAGTTCTCTGCGTCTCTGTGCCTCTGTGTGACAAAGCAGTTCAGCCGGATTCGGTATTGATGCCGATTCGACAGCGCTCCCCCGCTGCTCCGTTCACATCGAGCGCGGGACCACTCGCCAAGCTGCCCCGATCACCCCGTGTTGCGCAGCCCCGCGCTGATGCCGTTGATGGTCGCGGCCAGGGCGTAGTTCAGCGCGTCGCTCTCCTCGCCGGCGCGCTTGCGGCGCAGCAGGTCCACCTGCACCAGGCTCATGGGGTCCACGTACGGGTTGCGCAGGCGGATGGAGCGCGCGAGCACCGGGTTCTCCTCCAGCAGCCGCGCCTGCCCGGTGATGCGCAGCACCACGCGCGTCGTCCGCTCGAACTCCTCCTCGACCATCCCGAACACCCGCTCGCGCAGCGGCGCGTCGCTCACCAGCTGCGCGTAGCGCCGGGCGATGGACAGGTCGGCCTTGGCGAGGCCGACCTCCACGTTGCGCACCAGGTCGTTGAACAGCGGGAAGGTGCGCGTCATCTCCACCAGCAGCGCCGCCTCCGCCTCGCCGCGCGCGGCGAAGCGCTCCAGCGCCCAGCCCACGCCGAACCACGCGGGGAGGACGTGCCGGCTCTGCATCCACCCGAACACCCAGGGGATCGCGCGCAGGTCGCCCAGCCCGCTGGTCTTCCCCCGCTTGCTGGGCCGCGAGCCGATGCGCGCGTGCTCCAGCTCGGCCACCGGCGTCCCCTCCTCGAAGTAGGGCAGGGTGTCGGGGTTCTCGGCGATCTTCTCGCGGTAGAAGGCGTACGCGTCGGCCGACATCTCCTCCATCGCCGCGTCCCACACCGCCACGCGCGCCGGGTCGACGGTAGACGGCTCGGCGAGGGTGTCGAGGGACGCGGCAACCATCAGCTCCAGGTTGCGCTCGGCGAGGACGGTGTCGCTGTACTTCCAGTTCAGCACCTCCCCCTGCTCGGTGAGCCGCAGCTGGCCGGTGAAGGCGCCGGGCGGCTGGCTGGTGATGGCGCGGTGCGTGGGCCCGCCGCCCCGGCCCACGGTACCGCCGCGGCCGTGGAAGAGGCGCAGCGTGACCCCGGCGTCGGCGGCCACCTGGTGGAGCGCGCGGTGCGCCTTGTAGATCTCCCAGGTGCTGGTGAGCATCCCGCCGTCCTTGTTGCTGTCGGAATACCCCAGCATCACCTCCTGCCGCCGCCCCCAGCTGTCCAGCAGCCGCGCATAATCCTCCCGCGCCCACAGCTCGCGGCAGATCTCCGGGCAGGCGCGCAGGTCGGGGATCGACTCGAAGAGCGGCACCGGCATCAGCCCGGGATCGTCGCCCTCCGCCGCCACGCGCACGCCACACACCTCGGCCAGGCGAACCACGGTCAGCACGTCGTCCACCCCCGTGGCGCCGCTGATCACGTAGATCTGGATGGCCTCGGGGGGATAGGTGCGCTTGAGCTCGGCCACGGCGCGCAGCGTGTCGAGCACCATCCGCGTCTCGTCGCCCGGCGGGCCCAGGAGCGTCGTCGCTTCGTCGGAGGCCAGCCCCAGCAGCTCCTGGCGGGCCTGCGAGTGGATGCGGGCGTGCTGGCGCACGTCCAGCGTGTGCAGGTGGAAGCCGAACGTCTCCACCTGCCGCAGCAGCGGGTCGATCAGCAGCGCCGCCAGGCGCTCGCCGCGGTTCTGCACGAGGCTGTCGCGCACCAGGTGGAGGTCGGCGGCGAAGTCGGCGGCGCGCGGGTAGCCGTGCGGGTCGCGCGGGTCGTCGCGGGCCGAGCGGAGCCGCGCGCCCATGTAGCCCAGGAAGCGGCGGTAGACTTCCGTCTGCGCGCGGCGCTCGGGCACGGGGTCGAGCGTGGTGGCGGTGGCGGCGTAGCGTTCCAGCGCCGCGCACAGCTCCGCGCTCACGGGCGTCTGCAGCGACGACGTGCTGAGGCGCTCCACCAGCTGCTCGAGCGCCTGCACGTAGCGGTCGAGGATGGTCTCGCGCGCGAGCTGCAGCGCGTCGCGCGTGACCTCGGGGGTCACGAACGGGTTGCCGTCGCGGTCGCCGCCGATCCAGCTGCCGAAGCGCACGACCGGGGGAAGCTCCGCCGCGGCCACCCGCTCGCCGAACCCCGCGCGGAAGCCGTCGGCCATCTCGGCGTAGAGGCCGGGGACGGTGGCGATCAGCACGCGGCGGTAGTAGTCGAGCCCCATCTGGATCTCGTCGCGCACCGACGGGCGGCTGCGGCGCACCTCGTCGGTCTGCCAGAGCGCGGTGATCTCGGCGGCGATGGCGTCTTCCTGCTTCGCCGCTTCCGCATCGGTCAGCGGCAGCCGGTCGAGCCGCTCCAGCGCGCGGGCGATGCGGGCGCGCTTGAACAGCACCGTGCGCCGCGACACCTCGGTGGGGTGCGCGGTGAAGACGGGAAAGACGGTCACCTCGCCCAGCCGCGCCAGCACGTCGCCCGCGGTGAGACCGGCGTCCTTCAGCCGCAGCAGGGTGCCGCGGAAGGTGCCGGGCTGCGGCGGCTGGGCGGCGCCCAGCGCTGCGGCGCGGCGGCGGCGGCCGCGGTGCGCCGTCTCGGCCAGGTTGGTCAGCTCGAAGTAGATGGAGAACGCCTTGGTGAGCCGGTATGCCTCCTCCACGCTCAGCCCCGCCACGATGCGCTCGGCCCGGTCGGTCCCCTCGTCCCCCGAATCTTCGGGAGATGACGAAGGCTCACCCGCCGCCGCGTCGGATTCGGCCTCGCGGCTCCGGATCAGCAGGCCGCGCAGCTCCTCGACGGCGGCGTAGAGCGCCTCGCCCTCCTGCTCGCGCAGCACGCGTCCCAGCAGGATCCCCAGCGAGCGCACGTCGCGGCGCAGCGGCGCCTCCTTCAGCTCGGCGTTCTCCCCCGTGAGCTCCGCCAGCCGTTCGGGTTGCGAGGCGGTGCGCCACAGCGGCTCGCCGTCCACCGGCCCCTGCTTCACCGGCGCGCTCACAGGATGGAGCGGACGACGCCGCCGTCCACGCGCAGCGCCGAGCCGTTGGTGGCCGAGGCGCGGCCGCTGCACACGTACACGATCATCGCGGCCACCTCGTAGGGGGTGGCGAAGCGGCGCAGGAGCGAGGAGGGGCGCGCCGTCTCGAAGAACTCGCGCTCCATCGCCTCGAACGTCACCCCCTTCGCGTCGGCCATCTCGCGGACGAAGGTGCCCACGCCTTCGCTGGCGGTGGGGCCGGGGAGCACGCTGTTGACGGTGACGCCGGTGCCGGCCAGCGTCTCGGCCAGCCCGCGCGCCACGGCGAGCTGCGCCGTCTTGGTCACGCCGTAGTGGATCATCTCCGCCGGGATCTGCTGGGCCGACTCGCTGCTGACGAAGACGATGCGCCCCCAGTCGCGCGCCCGCATCCCCGGCAGGAACGCGCGCGACAGCCGCACGCCGCTCAGCACGTTGGTCTCGAAGAAGCGCATCCAGTCCGCGTCCGGTATATCCTCGAACGGCAGCGGCTGGAAGATGCCCACGTTGTTGACCAGGACGTCGGTCTCGCCCGCCGCTTCCGCGAGCGCGTCGCACCCCGCGAGCGTGGACAGGTCGGCCGCCACGCCGCGCACCTCCGCGTCCACGACGGACTCGCGAATGCGCCGCACCGCATCGTCCACCCGTTCCTGCGTGCGGCCGTTGACGATGACGGACGCGCCTTCCGCCGCCAGCAGCCGCGCCGCCGCGTACCCGATCCCGCCGGTGGATCCCGTCACCACCGCGCGCCGGCCCTTCAGCTCCAGATCCACCGTTGCCCTCCGCTCGTGAGTCATCCCCGGTCTGCGTGCCCCAGTCGGAATACGAAGAAACTGCGCCGGAGACAAGCGCCGCCCGCGTGGAACGATCCATCCCCACCCCCAACGGAAGAGGCGGCCGGTGCGCCAGCCGCCTCTCTCCACCTCTGCACTTCACATCGATCCACCCGCGGTGGCGGCCGGCCGCAACCCGCCGCTGGAACCCGGGTAGTCCACCTTCGCCACGCCCGCGCGGAATGCGCGGCCCAAGATCCTGCCGGGGCCGAAGAAATCGAGGAGCGGTGACGATCTCCGGTTACCTCCCTTCACCCTCGGATTGATCCTCGGCACCCGGCGGCCGGCCACCGGTGTCGTCACCGCCACCGGTGCCGGGCTCCCCGCCACCTTCGGCGCCACCGCCGCGATCATCACCTCCGCCACCGGACGGAGGTGGGTCCGCGCCGCCCGACGGGGGCGGCGGAGGGGGCGGGGCGGCATCCTCTGGCGGGGGCGGCGGGTTC